>Ga0213868_10000446_pt1 | contig 38667 bp, 36 predicted proteins | sample PICome_9_FD_160087 | JGI IMG/M metagenome (GOLD analysis project Ga0213868, IMG submission 160087) | Coastal seawater microbial communities near Pivers Island, North Carolina, United States - PICO127 | ecosystem: Environmental > Aquatic > Marine > Coastal | place: USA: North Carolina...
TAAGTGGTTGCCTGGCGCCAAACAGTTTCGGATTGGGGTTGGACTCCGGCAACACCACAAAAAACGACGATTGCACCATCCAAAACACGAAGTGATCGTTCTACCTCTGCCGTGAAATCAACATGACCCGGAGTGTCGATGATGTTGATACGCTGATTGTCACCGGTAAAGAGTTTTGAAACCCCATCTTCCTTTTGCTGCATCCACTGGCAAGTGACAGCAGCTGAAGTGATGGTGATCCCGCGCTCCCTTTCTTGTTCCATATGATCGGTGGTGGTCGCACCATCGTGCACCTCCCCAATCCGATGAATCATTCCTGTGTAAAAGAGAATACGCTCGGTTAGCGTGGTCTTTCCCGCATCGATGTGCGCAGCAATCCCAATGTTCCGTGTCCTCTCAAGAGGAACGGGACGGGTTGGGGATTGCGCAACTTTGCTCATTAAACTAGCGGGAAGAAAAATTAGAAGCGGAAGTGGGCGAAAGCACGGTTTGCCTGAGCCATCTTGTGAACGTCATCGCGTTTGCGCACGGAGTTACCGGTATTATTGGCAGCATCTTTGATCTCGTTGGCGAGAGCGACATGCATTGGAGTGCCCTTCTTGGCACGGGCGAAGGTGATAATCCAGCGCATGCCAAGGGACTCGGAGCGGCTTGAATCTACTTCTAAAGGCACCTGATAGGTGGCTCCTCCAACACGACGTGACTTGACCTCAACACGGGGCTTAGCATTCTCGATGGCGCGATTGACGATCTCGAGAGGATCAATCGTATCAGTGCCTTCGTTGGCGCGATCGATAGCGGCATAGACGATACGCTCTGCGAGGGAACGTTTGCCGTCCTTCATCACCTTCGAGATCAAGCGACCGACAACCTGGCTGTCGAACTTGGGATCTTTATATACTTTGGCTGGGTAAACTCTTTTTCTGCGTGCCATGGAATTGGTTGATCAGAGATTAAAATAAAATTACTTAGACTTTTTGGCACCATACTTGGAGCGCGCCTGCTTGCGGCCATCGACCCCAAGGGTATCGAGCGAGCCACGGACGATGTGATAACGCACACCTGGCAAATCCTTCACTCGACCACCGCGGATAAGAACAATCGAGTGTTCTTGGAGGTTATGACCCTCACCGCCAATGTAAGCGATGACTTCATACCCGTTGGTAAGGCGAACCTTGGCAACCTTACGAAGCGCGGAGTTGGGCTTCTTTGGTGTGCGAGTGTAAACTTGGAGACAAACGCCACGGCGCTGTGGGCAGTTGTTCAAAGCCGGTGACTTCGACTTGGCTACTGCTTTCTTACGACCTTTGCGGACGAGTTGGTTAATGGTAGGCATAATGCGATCGTTTTGGGATGGCGGTTAAGCGGGTTTGTGAAGTATTGAGGAATTGTAAAATTGTGGCTTGCGCTGGTTCTCAACCGGAAAAGTGCGCCGGGAGGTCCAGCGAGATTCCTCGCAAGAGCCATTTTTCCGGTGAGCACCCGATAGTTGATTACCTAACAAAGGGCCCTAATCGTTGAATTCTCAATGAATTCGTGATGTCAGACCCGATTTGCGGGCCGCGACTCTAGGAATAAAAAGGCATCTGGCAAGGGGTTTCTCGAAAATTTTCTAAAAAAAGTTCTGAAATGCCCATGGTCTGGCGTGAGAGAGCTCCAACCATTGGATTTTAAGCGAATTCTATTCCGCGAAGGACCATTGGGACATTCCTTAACCACAGTTAACTACCTAGTAAAATACCCCTAAACAAGGAGAGAGACCCTCTAAAAGTCGACCAAGCAATTATTTGGCCGAATTCGAGAGCACTGGTCTTAACGAAAAAAACGCCCGACTACAAGAAGCAGCCGAGCGAGTTAAAAGTTACAAAGCTAGGCAAATTTATTAGTCGGTGTATTTTTCGTGGCCATCTTTCTTGAGATCTTTAAGTTCACCTTTGATTTCATCAGCCTTATCTTCGTCCCCAGCAAGGTAAGCCAACTCTAGCTCACAAAGCTTCGCGTAGGTCAGGCCGATAAGCCTTTTGTAATCAGCAGTTGCTTTGGCCTTCTCCTTCTCATCCTTGATATCCTTGAAAACCATTGGGGAATATTGGAGGGACTTTATGGTCGCCTTCTGGGCCGCGTGAACCAACTCGACCTTCTCAGCGGTAGTTTCAGCTTTACGGAGCCTCTTGAGCGAGCCGCTCAAAACATCCATTTCCTCGGCAAGTGGAGTTTCGTCATCGTCAGCGTGAACAGGAGCGAGCAATCCGAAGCTCAGAATAGAAGTGATCGCAAGAGTCTTAATTGAAAAGTTGAATTTCATGTCGGGAGAACTACTCCCAAAACTTTTCGTATCTGTCAAAACAAGGCTGGGAAAATCCGCTCACACCAATTATCGCAAATCCATGATTCGCGGACTGATCTTTGATCTTGATGGCACGCTCGTCGATTCCCTTCCTGGAATCGCCACTGCTCTCAACCATGCTTTGGACGACATCAAGCTGCCTAACCATCCGCAGGATGTCGTGGAAACCTTCATTGGTGACGGCTTACTCAATCTCGTCACACGAGCCCTAAGCCCCGATCACTCCAACCAGCAAAACGAACTTCTATCTGCTTTTCAGAAGCACTATTCCGAGGATTGGAAACACGGAACTTCCCCCTATCCCGGTATGACCTCCCTCCTTGAAGAACTCCACCAAAGCGACATGCCGATGGCCGTACTTTCCAACAAACCTCATGGATACACTGTCGAGATCGTTGAGTCGCTTTTTCCGCAAAACCTTTTTAGTCAGGTTCGCGGCCATCAAGAAGGATACCCAAAAAAACCAGACCCTACCGCTGCCCACCAAATCATTAGTGATTGGAATCTTAAAGCGGAGGAGGTCGCATACATCGGGGACTCTACCGTTGATCTCGCCACCGCCCGGAACGGGGACATGACGCCACTTATTTTTTCTTGGGGCTATGGCACACCCACTAACTTCCCTCTCTTGGACTCGGTTGATGATTTAAGAAATGCCATTCTCAAGGCAAGTTGAGTCGCCCTTACAAGAATCTCGAATTTTAAGGACTTCTTGTCGCCAGCCAAAAAAGCAGCTTCCTCCCTTACTTAGTTTTGCATTAATTCCGCATGGCCTTGTGACCTTTAGAAGACTAGAATCCTCACTGTGACCATTTTTCAGGCAACTGGCCGAGTCCTCCTGACCTTCATTAACTACCTCGGGCAACTCGGATTACTGACGCGTGAAATTTTTTATTCACTGACGAAAGGTCAGAAACGTTGGCGGAAAATGTGGGAGCAAGTTGCCGAAATTGGAGCACGCTCCCAGATCGTAGTTGGAGTGACCGGAGCTTTCACCGGCGCAGTGCTGGCCGCTCAAACTCTTTTTCAATTTAAACTCTTTGGCCTTGAGACCGCAGCCGGCGGACTGGTGTCAGTTGCGATGCTTCGCGAGCTAGGTCCTACGATAACAGGCCTCATGATGGCAGGTCGAGTTGGCTCTGCAATGGCCGCGGAGATCGGGACAATGAAGGTGACAGAACAAATCGACGCTCTTCGTTCGATGGCCGTCAATCCAGTAGACTATTTAGTTACCCCACGATTTCTCGCGATGCTCATTTCAGTGCCCCTCTTGATTGCAGAATCGGCAGCACTCGGAATGATTGCCTCTTACATTGTCGGAGTAGGTGTCTTCCACGTTGAATCCTCCTACTGGATTGATAATATGAAAAGCTACGTTGATCTTACCGACCCCACCATCGCTTTAATCAAGGGCCTTTTCTTCGGGGTTTTGATCGTGATTATTTCCTGTGATCAAGGACTGAAAGTCAAAAATGGAGCGGTTGGGGTTGGCCGAGGAACAACCCAAGCGATGGTCTATTCATCACTCGCGATCCTAGTGGTCAATTTTTTCCTAACCCTGATCATGCAAATCATTTTCCCAGCTTCCTTGTTTTCCAACTAATCTGGATTGCAAAATCGATCTCTCGAAGGAGGGCTCGCCCCTTATCGTCACAAGGCAAGGTGGTAGCTTCTCAAATTTCACCGAAAAATAGAGATCAGCGAAAGGCCGACGGCACCAGATAAGAGGTTTCATCGATAAAAAAGCGCATCAGAAGTTTATTTTTATCCGATTTGGGACAGAATGCACCTGCCGCATTAGACTTGCGGCCACTCGCAGAGGCCGCTATGTCGGCCCTCGAAAAATCTTTCGCCATGGAAACTGCCAACAGCCCAAATCATTCCCCGCTCAACTTTGCGGGCTCGCCGATTAACAAAACGCTTTCTGCCGAAGAGAAACTTGAAACCTTTCGCCAGATGGTTCGAATTCGGCGCTTTGAGCAGGCTGCACTTAAGAACTACCAGAAGGACGGCACGATGGGCGGCTTCCTCCACCTCTATATCGGACAAGAGTCCGTCGCCGTCGGAGCGGCCTCCCTCATGGGCGATCACGATCACATGATCACGGCTTATCGATGCCATGCCCACGCTCTTGCGGTCGGCATGAACATGAACGAGTGCATGGCTGAGCTCTATGGTAAAGCCACTGGTTGCTCGAAGGGTAAAGGTGGATCGATGCACTTTTTCGCTCCCGATAAAAACTTCTGGGGTGGTCACGGCATTGTTGCAGGCCAAACCCCCCTCGGTTTGGGACTCGGCTATGGCCTTAAGTATAAAGGTCTCGAAGGCTGCGCACTTTGCTTCCTTGGAGACGGAGCTATCAATCAGGGCGCCTTCCACGAGTCGCTCAACATCGCAGCCCTCTTCGGGATTCCCGTCGTCTATATAATCGAGAACAATGGCTATTCGATGGGAACTTCGCAGAAACGCTCAAGTGCCTATAAGGACTGTCTTGCCCAACGCAGCGAGGCTTATGACATGGATTGGGATGTCGTGAACGGTGAAGATTTTTACGAAGTTCGAGCCAAAACACACATCGCAATGGAGCGGGCCCGCAAAGAGCACAAGCCCACCATACTCGAAATCATGACCTATCGTTACTACGGCCACTCAGTCGCCGATGCGAATCATAAGAAATACCGTTCGCCGGAAGAGATCGCAGATTACAAAAAGAATCATGATCCCATAAATCTTTGGCGAGCCAAACTTTTAGAGGAAGGGGTTCTCACCGAAGAATTAGCTAAGACGATCGATACTGAAGCCAAACAAGAGGCCACCGCTTCCACCCAATTTGCAGAAGAATCCCCTGCTCCCACCATCGAAGATATTACGAACGATGTTTACTGGGAAACCGACAACAATACCGAAGCTTCCCAAATTGGACGCCACTTCTTTAACGATTAATTTTTTACCTGAAATATTATGCGCGAAATCGAATACCGTGACGCTCTGAATGAGGCCTTCGACGAGGAACTTGCCCGCGACGAAAACGTTGTCCTCATGGGCGAAGAAGTCGCCCAGTACAACGGGGCCTACAAGGTCACCCGAGGCCTCTGGGACAAGTGGGGTGACAAACGAGTTGTTGACACCCCAATTTCCGAAGCTGGCTTCATTGGCATGGGTATCGGCGCCTCCATGCTTGGCATCCGTCCAGTCATGGAATTGATGTTTTGGTCTTTCCACTCGGTAGCTTTTGACCAACTCGTGAACAACGCCGCCTGCTGCCGCTATATGTCCGGTGGCCTCATTAATGTCCCCATCGTGATGCGCGGACCCGCTAACGGCGGCACTAATGTGGGTGCAACTCACTCACACACTCCCGAGGGCCTCTTCGCCGCTTTCCCCGGCCTCAAGGTCTGCTCGCCTGCCACCCCAGCCGATGCCAAAGGAATGATGAAAACCGCGATCCGTGATAACGATCCTGTTTACGTCATGGAAAACACAACCCTTTACGGCAACACGGGAGAAGTCCCTGATCCAGCCGATGGAGATTTTCTTATCCCTCTTGGAAAAGCTGACATTAAACGTGAGGGCTCCGATATCTCGCTCATTGCTCATGGAGCCAGCGTCCTTCGATGCCTCGAAGCAGCTGACATTCTTGCCAACGAACATAACATTGATGCAGAAGTGGTCGACCTCCGCTCCATCCGCCCGCTCGACCAGGACGCTATAATCGAGTCTGTAAAAAAGACTAATCGAGCAGTCCTCGTTGACGAATCAAAGCCCTTTTGTGGAGTTTCTGCGCAAATTACGACCCTGATTCAAGAATATGCTTTCGACTATCTCGATGCCCCCGTCAAGCGGGTCTGCACCATCGATGCGCCCGCCATTTACTCGCCGCATGTTGAGCAGGACCAGCTTCCCAATGCCAAACGAATTGTCGCGCAAGTTCTGACCATCGCCTAATTTAAGAGCCCATGGACGACGAGATCTTTAATAGGGTTAAAAAAGATCTCAAGAGAGACGAAGCCTACCTCCGAAATCACGAGCACCGTTTCCGAGTCAGCGCGGAATCGGTTCGGTCGGTGACCTCTGAAACACCTCGCCTCCTCGATATTGGGTGCTGGCCTGGTTATCTTTCCCTATATTTCCGGCGGAGTGGCTGGGAGGTTACCGCAATTGACCTCAAGCCCGACCGCCTCCCCATCATTAGCGAGGCTGGCATCAATTTAATCGACCACAATTTAAACGATCATCCCAGCCTCCCTTTTCCGGAGAATCACTTCGACACTATTCTCTTCACCGAAGTCTTTGAGCACCTGAATCCGGCCTCTTTTGACGAGCTCTTCAAAGGGATCGAGCACTGTCTAAAACCAGGAGGCCGTCTTATCTTGACGACCCCAAATCGGCGAGCCCTTAACAAAAACTTCTTCATTCCAAATCGATGGGAAGAACCCGAGGTTGATGAGGAAGGTCATGGGCACTGGAAAGAATATACCGTGGCAGAGGTTTTGGAATGCTTTAGCAACACTTCCTTGGCTATCGTACGGAGCGAAACCATTTCATTTTACTCTCACCTTGGCCGCTCCAACGAAACTGGTTATTTCCCCCTCCAAGACTGGAAATCTCATCCCAACAAGCTTCGCAACCTTGCAAAATTCGCAGTGAACCCCATTCGGAATCTCCCTTTCTTTCGGGATAGTTTAGTGATAGTCGCACAAAAAGATTAAGCGACCCGATAGCATCGAAAGATATTCCGTCGACCCCTCAATCCTTACGTGCGAACACCAAGATAGTACGAGAGGGCGAATAGATCTTCACCCGTCCCTCCACCGCGGGATAGTCAATTGAGCTATCCGCCCGATTGGCGCCGCCGAACTCAGGATCGTCCGACGACAAGATCAACCGATAGCTCCCTTCCTGCTGAACCGGGAATTCATAATCAACCACCGAAATCGATGGACTCAAATTCACCGCAAAAATGAGATCACCTCGTTCAAACTGAATGCACTGGTTTAACTGATCCAAGTTCAGCATTTTAGCCCCCGATGCGGCGAAAACCTTGTCTGCAATATTCATCATAGCTGCATCAAAAGCCTCCAACTCACGGTATTTTAGATCAGGATGATCCACCAGAGACCACTGCCGTCGGGTATATTTATAACTCCAATCATTCCCTTCACGGGGGAAATCAACCCACTCAGGATGGCCAAATTCATTTCCCATAAAATTGAGGTAGCCTTCCCCACCGAGGACCAGAGTCATGAGACGGAGGATCTTGTGTAGAGCCATACCCCGATTGACCACCACATCATTATCGCCTTGCGTCATGTGATGATACATCGCGGCATCCATTAGCCGGAAGGCGAGAGTCTTATCACCCACCAAAGCCTGGTCGTGGCTCTCAGCATAAGCGATGGTCTTTTCCCCGCAGCGACGGTTTGTGAGGGTATCGTAAATCTCATCAAGGCTCCAATCCTCATCTCTAGTGTGTTCAAGCAACTTAATCCAATAGTCAGGGATGCCCATCGCAAGACGGAAATCAAACCCGATTCCCCCTTCGTTTAGAGGGCGGCAAAGCCCTGGCATTCCACTCATATCCTCCGCGATACTCAGAGCACGAGGATTGATCTCATGGATTAATTGATTCGCTAGCTGCAGATAAGTCACCGCGTCCCAATCCACACCGTCGTAAAAGTACTTATCGTAGTGATCGAAGGTAATATTCCCATGATGATGATAGAGCATTGAGGTTACGCCATCGAAACGGAAACCATCGAAACGAAACTCGGTCATCCAATACGCCAAATTTGAAAGTAGAAACCGGCACACCTCAGAACGACCATAGTCAAAAATCCGTGAATCCCACTCAGGGTGGTCGCGCTTGTGAAAATAAAGCCCTTCCTCCCCGTCAAACGATGATAAGCCTTCCGCAAAATTTTTCACCGAATGTGAGTGTACGATATCCATCAACACCGCGATCCCCATCCCATGGGCTGTATCGATAAGATATTTCAAATCCTCGGCTGAACCACATCGCGAACTAGGCGCGAAATAATTAGCAACATGATACCCAAATGACCCATAATAAGGATGCTCAGCTACCGCCATGAGCTGAACTACATTGTAGCCCAACCGAGCTAGGCGCGGCAAAACTTGCTCCGCAAATTCGCGATAAGTTCCTACCCGAAAGTCTTCGGTAGCCATCCCGACGTGGGCTTCGTAGACTTTTGGATGTTGCACAGCCGCTGGAGCAGTATTTTCCCAAGAATATTCAGACGAGTCCTGCACTTGGGCTGAAAACTCCTTGGTTTCTTCATCTTGGACCACAAAAGTAGCGTGAGAAGGAATGCGATCGTGTGCTCCATTCACTCCCGCGATATGAACTTTATACAAATCGCCATGCCTCAATGCATTCCCTGCAACCTTCACCTCCCAGACTCCCTGTTCCGGTAAACGCCGTAAAGGATAGTCCTTCCGTGACCACCCACAAAAACCTCCAGTGAGGAAAAGTGCCTTGGCCCTTGGAGCCCACTCCCGAAATACCCAATCATTGCCCTCGCGATGAAGACCTAATCTCTGATGACTCGTCGCAAATTCTAGCAGTGGTCCAAATTCGGCCAAACGTTCCTTAAATCTTGAAGTCCGATCCCCAATCGCTGCGGAATATGGCTCTAGCCAAGGATCAACTGCCACCAACCCAGGAACTTTTGTTTCTCCACTCACCCCCCCACTCTAGCAAAGGACAGGCCAAAAAATCTAGGGAATCTCAGACATTCTCTTTATTTTTTCAAATCATTTAGTTATCTTAATGATCTCGATGAGCAATCGCAGACTTCCCAGTAAACTCAACAAGAGCTCCCGCTCCCGCCGGAAGCGTCGTGCCGGTTGGGGTTCAAGTCTGCTGAATGTTCACCAGCGAGCCCAAATTCAGGTCAATCTTCGAGGCGATCGCAGACGCCGCGGCATGACCCGTCAGGCTGCCATCGCTGACACCGCGAAAGCAAGTGATCTTTACGAGGACGAGTTACTCAGCCTCCCCTTGACCCGCCGTATTCTGCATTGGGGGCTTGGAATCTTGCTGATGCCACTCTGCTTCATCACGGCCATTACTCTTATGAAAGAAAGCGGTGAGGAGCGCATTTTTCAGACGATTTGGTATTCCACCGAACTTCTTTGCTTTATCGTTGGAATTGGCTCGATGATCAGTTGGTTTATCGCCGGAATCGCCAATGACCGTCTTCTATACCTATACGTTCTTGGACACGAAATGACCCACGCGATGTTTGTCTACGTCTGCGGTGGACGCATCAGCGCGATTCACTTCAGCACTGAAGGGGGATACGTGATGACAAATAAGTCCAATATTCTCATCGCCCTTTCTCCTTACTTTATCCCTTTTTGGTCAGCCGTTCTTATCTCCCTTCACAGCTTTGTTAGCCTTTGGTGTGATATCCCAGCCGGAGGCTTGATCCTAACCGGACTGCTCGGCTTCACTTGGACTTTCCACATTATTTGGACCGTCTGGATGATCCCCAAGGACCAACCCGACCTCAAAGAAAACGGCACCTTTTTTTCCCTGATCATCATCATCTTCGCCAATCTCGTTCTCTTCACCTTAATCCTCTGCGCCACTTCAAGAGAAGTTCAACTCAGTAGCTTTCTCTTCCAATGGTGGAACAACTTTCTTGACCTTGGCGAGTCGCTCCTTCGCCTTGTCCCGTTATACTCTTAGACTTTTCCTAACACGAACGACGTCACTTTTTAGATAGCCAGACCACCATGAGCCTAAACTCATAATTTTAAGGAAAAGTGTCAAAAAAAGTAAATTTGTCAGACAAAATCACCACGCAGCTTCGTCTTAAATTCAAATAACGTATGAAAAAAACCATCTTAACAACTATCGCATCACTGATGTTGACAGGCATCGGCCAGGCCCGCACTTGGACCAGTGCTGATGGCTCCAAAACTTTCGAAGGAGACTTGGTCTCCTGTGATGATAATTCGGTGACCGTTAGGCGCGGCATCAAGCAGATGACCTTCAAGCTCGCCCTCCTCTCCGAGGAGGATCAAAAATGGGCCAAAGAAGAGGGAGCTAAGATTACAGCAGCTGAAGAAAACAAGGAGGAAGCCGCCCAGTTCATGGATGGAGACTTTGGGAAGGCTCTCAAAAAGCTGCAAAAACTTGATGGAGAAGCCTTTGTCGATTACGAATTAGAGGACGCTCCTAAATATTTCCTTCTCTACTTCTCGGCCAGCTGGTGACCACCTTGTCAAAAAGGAGCTCCTCAGTTTGCGGAGCAATACAATAAGGAAATTGGCCCTAATCCTAACCTTGAGATGATCCACATCTCTTTGGACCAAGTAGAAAATGATGCTTTGAAGTGGGCAAAGTCCTTCAAGCAACCATGGCCCATTATGCTGCAAAAGGACACCAATCAAAACAAATTGGTAACGCCTTACAACGTTAAGGGAGTCCCCACCTATATTCTTGTGGATCGGGAAGGCAAGGAAGTCGCCCGCGGCAAAGCTGCAGCCCTTGCCGCAGCCAAAAAAGACGAGGCCTAAACCCCAAAAAACTTTCATAAATAGACCAGTTTTATTGTGGCTTGCCTCCTCAATTAGTCTTCACCTTTTTCCTACCAGAATTCGGAGACAAGGCTAGTCTTCAGCATGATCAGATTTCTCACTTTCTTTACCCTCATTCAGTTGCTCTCAGCCGAGCACGGTGGGACCAAATCCTGGCTCGCTGAAATGCAGGACCTCTATAAAAAACAAGGCGCCCAGGTTCCCAACACGAGACTCACTCACCGCTGGTCTGCAGATAATAAGACCTTTCTCTTTAGGGCAAATCTCGACGGCTCCGAGAAATCCTATCAACTCGAGCTCCAATCAGGGAATGTCACCGATGCTCCGTTCGACCCACAAGCTAGAACCTCCCTCGAGCCAAAAGCCTTCGCGCAAAGCTCAAGCCGCAACTGGAGCAGATCTTCTACAAAATCCCCCGATGGCAAATGGGAAGTTCGCCTTGGAAACCAACCAACCCTCAAAAATTTCAAGAGCGGGAAAATAGAACAACTTACACCACCTCCAAATGGATCACGCTATGACTCCCGCATTCATTGGCATCCCGACTCCTCCTGCTTCTTCCTCTCGCACCGTAGCGACCACCCCACCTATCAGGTTCATCTGGTTGATTCCGCCCCCAAGGATCAACTCCAACCCAAACACATCGTCCACAGCTACGAAAAGCCCGGTGACAAAAAAAACGTCTCGCGACCAGTCATTTTTTTCACCGACGATCGTAAACCTATTCCAGTCAGCCCCACTCTTGTCAGAAACCCCTACTCCATTTCGGACGTCCGCTGGCACGAAAAAGGCCACCGCCTAACCCTCGCCTATATCGAGCGGGGCTTCGGGAAATACCGCATCATCGAAATCGATGCCAACACCCGCTTCCAACGAATCCTCGCTGCCGAAGAGTCAGACAAATTCGTCCACGTCTTCGAGCATTGCTACTACCGCTTTCTTCGTAATCAAACCGAACTTCTGTGGCTCAGCCAACGCACCGGATTCAACCACCTTTATCTTCTAAATCGAAAATCGAGCAAGATCATCCGCCCACTCACGAGCGGCGAGTGGGTACTCCGCGACGTCGTCGCCGTCGATGAAGAGAAACGAATCGCCCTCTTGAAAATCTCTGGATACTATCCAAAACAAGATCCCTACCATCTCCACTACGCCCTCGTCAATCTTGATACGGCCGAGCTCACTCTCCTCACCAAATCAGACGGCACTCACGAGATCTCATTCTCGCCCGACAAATCGCACTATCTCGTCAAATGGTCCCGCATTGATCATCCCCCTGTCTATGAGATTCGCCGTATCTCTGACCAAAAACTCATTGCTACTCTCAACAAGCCAGAGCTCAAAATCGACTGGCAACTCCCCGAGCGCTTCGTCTGTAAGGATCGTAATAACGAATACGACATCCATGGTGTAATCTGGCGGCCTCGCAACTTTCAGGCAGGCAAGAAATACCCCGTCATCGAAAATATCTACGCTGGTCCTCACGGGTCTTTCGTCCCCAAAAGTTGGAGCAGTTGGTCTAGCCACAAATATGAAATGGCCGAAGGCGGTTTCATCGTCGTTCAAATCGATGGTCTTGGAACCAACCACCGCGGCCAAAAATTTCAACAAGTCGCATACAAAAACCTCAAAGACTCCGGCTTCCCCGATCGTATTAAATGGATGAAGGCTGCCGCCGCCAAACATCCAGAAATGGACATTACCCGCGTCGGAATTTACGGAGGCTCCGCCGGAGGCCAATCTTCCACCGCCGCCCTCCTACATCACCCCGAATTTTACAAAGTCGCGGTCTCCGACTGCGGCTGTCATGACAATCGCATCGACAAAATGTGGTGGAACGAGCAATGGCTCGACTGGCCCCTTAACGAATCCTATGTCGAAAACTCTAACCGTACCCACATTCCCAAGCTAGAGGGCCATCTCATGCTTACCGTGGGTGAACTGGATAAAAACGTAGACCCCTCGTCGACTTATCAAATCATCAATGATCTCATCAAGGCAGATAAAGACTTCACCTTCTACATGATCCCTGGAGCCGGACACGGAGCCGGCGAAGCGCCCCACTTCCGCCGCAAACGTATTGAGTTCTTCCAGCAACATCTCAAGCTGTAACAGGAAGCCCCGTTTTCCGAAGGAGTGACACACATTCCTTAAAAACGACCAAAATGTAAGTCTGCCTCTTCCAACTTCGTCTCTATATCGATGATACGGCTTCTATCTCTTTCGCTCCCTCTCATCGTAGCCACCGTAGCTGCGCCCAGACCAGTTGCCCTCTACGAATTCGATGAAGATTCCGGCTCCCAGATCATCGATTCATCCGGTGTCAATCCTCCCGCCAATCTTGATATCCCAGACCAGAAAGCCCTAAAGCGTGAGTCGGGATCTCTCACCATTCTTCGCCCCGTTCTTCTTTCTTCCAAATCACCACCAGCGAAGCTGATCAACGCCATCAAAAGGTCCGGCGAAATCACCATCAGCGCGTGGATCACACCCACAAACCTCTCCCAATCCGGTCCCGCCCGTATCGTAACAATCTCCCGCGACTCATCGAACCGCAACGTCACTCTTGGTCAGGATAAAACGAAATTCGATGCCCGCTTTCGCACTGAGAAAACCGGAGTTAACGGGACTCCTTCACTCTCTTCAGAAAAAGTCGTCACAAAACGAACGCACGTTGTTTTCACCCGATCGAAAAACGGCATGGGAATAATGTATATCAACGGCCGCAAAACCGGACAGCGTTCCTTTCCTGGCTCACCAAAAAACTGGAACAGCAATTATCGTATTGCCCTAGGCAACGAGCTTTCAAATAATAGACCATGGGTCGGCACTTTCCATCAGGTCGCCATTTATAACCATGCCTTCTCCCCAACCGATATAGCCCAGCAGTTTCAGGACGGGCTCGCCCCCGCTAAGCCAAAATCACCGGCAGAGCGAAGTCGTATTCTTTTCACCAACCACGTCGAGCCCATCCTTGCAAAGCACTGTCTAGAGTGCCACGACTCAGCCACCGCCGAGGGCGATTTCGACCTTTCCCACAGAGGAACAGCCTTCCTTGATCCCCTTATCATTTCGCCAGGCCATCCCAAAAAGAGTCTCGTCTGGAAGTCCGTCGAATCTGACGAAATGCCCGAAAAACGTAACCCTCTCTCAACTAGTGAAAAAGCACATCTTCGTGAATGGATCGAGACTGGCGCAGTTTGGAGCAGCGAACACATTGACCCTTCTGCTCATCTCCTCCTCACCAATCCAAAAAAATTCCCCCGTCGCCTCACTACTTCGGAATACATCGCCACCGTCAAAGCGGCAACGGGAGTCGATATTGAAAAAGAAGCTCGCAAACTACTCCCAAATGATCTGCGCACAGATGGTTTCAGTAACACCGCTTACAATCTCGGCGTCGATCTAAAACACGTCGAAGCTCACGCCCAACTCGCCAACCTGATTGTTGAAAAACTCGATATCCAAAAACTTGCCGACCGTTTTTCCAGTAATCGTAAAACCAATCAAAGGGCGATCCGCCCCCACCTTCAATCTCTTGGGACCTGGCTTCTCAGGGGACCACTTCCTGGTCACGAAATCGACCTATATCAAGGAATTGTTACCAGTGTAGGCGCAAGTGGCGGTGATTTCGACACCGCGTTTGCCTACGTCCTTCGCGGCATGCTTCAATCACCCCGCTTTCTTTACCGCATCGAAAGTGAAGGTTCACCTGATGCCTACGAACTTGCCTCCCGGCTGAGCTACCTCGTCTGGGGATCCCCACCCGACCAAGAACTCTTCAACTCTGCAAAAAATAATTTGCTCCATAATCGGGACCAAATTTGTAAGCAAGTCACGCGGATGCTGAAAGATCCCCGCGCCGTTACACAATCGCAAACCTTCATTTCAGAATGGCTTAATTTAGATCACCTTAAAAACCTGCAGCCAAATCAGAAAGAATTCCCATCTTGGAAACCCAAACTCGCGGAAGACATGCGAAATGAAACACTCGCTTTTTCCAAGTATCTGATCTGGGAGGAAAAACGCCCGCTTGGCGACCTCCTCAATGCCCGAGTCACCTTCCTAACCCCCAGCCTAGCCAAACACTATGGACTTAAACCCAAGGCTGCTTCCTTCACCAAATATGACCTAAGTAATACTCCACGAGGTGGACTCCTAACCCAGGGAAGCCTGCTCACCATGGGTGGCGACGAGGCATCCATGGTCACCCGAGGACTCTTCGTTCTTCACGACCTTCTTCGTGGCTCGGTCAAGGATCCACCTCCGGGAGTCGACACCACCCCTGTTCCTTCAGCACCCGGACTATCCCAACGAAAAGTCGCGGAGCGCCGCATACGCGATCAGTCATGTGGCGCTTGCCACGCTAAGTTTGAACCTCTCGCTTTTGGCCTAGAGCAATATGATGGACTCGCCCGCTACACCACCCACGACCACTTTAAAAACGAACTCCGTCAGGATGGTGAAATTCTAATTCCGGGTGCCGCAGCACCTGTCAAATACAAGACCTCCCGCGAACTTATGGATCTTCTCGCCAAGAGTCCCCGGATCCACCAAACGATCATTTGGAAACTCGCTCAATTCTCGTTAGGCCGTCCCATCGCAACCACCGACCGTCTTCACCTCGACAAGCTCTTCGAAAAAGTGCGGGATAGGCAAACTTACCAAAACGTCCTCCTCCACCTCGCTACTTCTCCTTTAATTACCGAGTAAACTCTTCGCATTTAAATCTCATGAACCGCCGCACTCTTCTTCGATCTCTTGCTGGAACCACGGTTGGCCTTCCCTTCCTAGAAGAGATGTCTGCTGCTCCAAATGCCAACAGCGGCGCCATTCCAATGCGGGCCTTCAATCTCTTCTTTGGCCTTGGTATTCCATCCGCACTCCAAAAAGAGGGATTTAATGGTGTCATGGAACCCCTCAAACCTCTCGCCAATAAACTGCTTATTATGCGAGGTATCGATCACGTCCGCGCTGATCAATCCGGTATTAACGCACACTTTGACGGGTCCTCCGCAGCCTTCACTGCCACCGCCCCAAACGGGGAAGCCCGCGCCGGCGGAGCCTCTCTCGACCAACTTCTACGGCAGGCTCATTATAGCAAAGGTCAACCTGATGGAGTTGTTCCCACTTTGGTTGCAGGAACCTTCTTCCGCCGCAGTCGAATCTCTCGCTACGTTCATTCCTATCATTCCGACGGGACCGTAGCTGCCGCGATGCAAGAAAGGCCTATCGACCTTTTCAGTCGTGTCTTCGGTCGAATCAAAAGTAATGGCGATCTCGACGAGCGACTTCAACGGAGCGTCCTCGACTCCGTCCTTGAGCAATACCGCCACTTCTCCGGAAAAAACTCTCCGCTTGGTTCCACATCCAAAGCTCGTTTCAAAAACCATCTAGACCGTATCCGCGAATACGAACAACGGGCCTTCCAGTTTGAAATCGATAAAGATGCGCCACCTCGCCCCGCGATCTCGCAGCTCCCTCATGGAGGAAAGGCCGACCCCGGCGGCCAAGGCATCGACATGCAACTCGATGACTTGATCCGCGAGTGGCGCCTGATGTCCGGCCTCTATGCTCTCGCCATTCAAACCGATCGTGCCCGCTTTGGCTCGCTAACTTTCCTGGCTGCCGGCGAACGACTCCGCATCAAAGGCGACTATATTTACAAAGGTGAAAAGCGCTTCTCCTTCGACGATTCCGCCCAGCTCCGCGCCTCCGGCGACAAAGGCTGCTCCCACGAGTGGTGGCACAAATTTAACGAGAAAAAGAAAAACGAACAACTCCGGGCCCACGCCCACATGAAGATGCGTGAAGTGGCTCACTTCCTATCTCTCCTTTCAACTGACGAGACTCGTGAAGCCAACGGAAAAACAATTCTCGAAAACGCCATGATCACCATCTCAACCGAGTCCGGCGATGGCCGCCACAATGACACTAAAAGAGAACTCTCAGGCGTCTTCCACGCTATCACCGGAACAAACGGTCGCCTCAAGACCGGCCAAATCCTCGACATCGACGCTCAGGGCCTCGACGTCTACAACACTATGGCCCGCACCACCGGAACCACAGCTAAACTTGGGCCACAAAACCGCCCGGTAAAATTAGTAGACAAGATCATAGCTTAATGGCTTCTCGGCAACCGCTTTGAAATCTCCCTTTCTCCGCACCATGATTCTTGCGCGCCAAGATGATTCCGAAAAGCTCCGGTCGGAAAAAATGACAAAATTCCCCAAACTAGGTTAGCGGGGACTCAATCTATTTCCATTGATCTAGCCAGTTTCCAAACACACGTGGGCAAAAATCCCAATAAGTTGAAAGGGTGAAAATAAGAAAATCCGGTAATCTGGCAATTCTCACCGCAATCACTACTGGAATTTCAAACTTCACTCCTTCCTCTTCAACCTTCACCATTTCCCTCATGAGTTCACTCAAAGTTCACAACGCCATGTGGCCCGGTCTTGTAGGGAAAGAAGAAGGCACCGACCACCCCCCCATCTCTCTCGAGCATATGCTCGAACTCACAACCAATGCCGAAGTCAACGGCCGAAAATATGACGGCATCGACTACTTCCTGTTCCACCCTCACACCGACCCAGATGCTTCCGAAGATGATTTAAAAAAGATTGCTGATCTCATTGCCTCCAAAAATCTCAAAGTTGGAACCCTCGTCGCGCCCATTTGGGAAGGGACTGTTGGAGGCCCTGCTTTCGGCTCACCATCTGACCGCGACAACTTTGTCCTCGCGGTTGAGAAAGCCTGTCGCGTTGCCAACATCTTCAGAACTCACGGAGTTCGCGAATACGGATCTATTCGCATCGACACCGCTGGCGGGGTCGAAGACTGGGCTAAAGATCCTGCTGGAAACACTGCCCTCGCTGCCGACACCATCCAACGCGCTGCAAAAATCGCCGCAGACAACGGCGAGCGCCTCGCTATGGAAGGTGAAATCTGCTGGGGTGGAATCCACTCTTGGAAAGACACACTCGACCTCCTCGAAACTATCGACATGCCCGAAACAGTCGGTTTTCAGTCAGATCTCGCCCACACTTATCTCTACCTTCTCGGCTACAACGCTCCCGAGTATGCCCTCGTCAAAGAAGACCATACCAACGAAGAGTTTTGGGCAGCCTATCGCCCTATGGTCGAAAAACTCCGCCCGTGGACCATCGACTTTCACGTCGCTCAAAACGATGGCACTGTAAACGGGTCTGGCGCCCACGATAAAACCGGTCGCCACTGTCCTGCCGATGATCCAAAAGGAAAACTCGATATTGTTGCCTGCTCCTCCGAGTGGCTTAAGAATCACACCGATCGCAAAATCGAGCATATTTGCTGGGACGGCTGCATGTTCTCAAACGAGCTACTCGAGGAGCAAGAGACTTGGAACACCATCCTCGACACCATGCTCAAGGTCAGCGACGCCCAATAGGGATAATGGGTGCAACGGCCACTCTCCAAATTACCCTTGCCCCCTCCTCTCCCTTTTCTAATCTGTCACACAGATGAGCAAAAAACCTGTCCGCATTGGCGTTGTTGGTTACGGATTCATGGGCCGCACCCATTCGAATGCCTACTCCCAACTTGATCACTTTTTCGATACCGAACATGTTCCTGTCAAGCAGGTGATCTGCGGCCGCTCTGAAGATAAAGTGAAAGCCTTCGCGGAGAAATGGGGCTACTCCGACACCGAGACCGATTGGCGTGAATTGGTCAAACGAGACGACGTAGATGCCATCGATATCTGCACACCCAATAACTCCCACTTCGACATCGCCATGGCCGCCATCGAAAATGGCAAGATGATCCTTTGCGAAAAGCCCCTCGCCCTCGACGGGAAACAGGGGATCCAAATGGTCGAAGCAATTGAAACCGCCGGCCTTCCCAACCTCGTTTGGTATAACTACCGTTTTCTTCCCGCCGTCACCCTTGCTAAGCAGATCGTCGATCGCGGCGACCTGGGCCGAATCTACCACTACCGCGCTAACTTCCTCCAGGATTGGACTATGTCCGAAGAGCTCCCTCAGGGCGGAGAAGCCCTTTGGCGTCTTGACGCAGCCACGGCTGGTTCAGGTGTTACCGGCGATCTCCTTGCCCACAACATCGACTGCGCCCGCTGGATTAACGGCGATATCGTAAGCGTCTCTGCGATGACGGAGACCTTTATCAAAGAACGCGTCCACCAAGAGACAGGCAAAAAGCACCCTGTCACAATCGATGACGCCTGCGCTTTCCTCGCTCGCTTTGAAAACGGCTCCACTGCTATTTTTGAATCTACCCGCTATGCTCGCGGCCACAAAGCACTCAAGACCTTTGAAATAAACGGGCATAACAAATCAATCTCCTGGGATCTTCATGACCTCAATCGTCTCTCATACTTTGACCACGAGGTTCCCGGCGAAACACGAGGTTGGTCCAGTATCCACGTCTCCGATGGCGACCATCCTTACACAGGGAACTGGTGGGTTCCCGGCCTATGCCTCGGTTACGAGCACTCCTTCGTCCACGGTGCGGTGGAATTCATGAAGCACCTAGATGATCCAAGCATTGCTAAAAACTTTCCTGATTTCCGGAACGCCCTTGGCACACAATACGTTTGTGATGCCGTCCTCGAGTCTGCCGAAACAGGTCAGTGGGTTGACGTGAAACGTGCCTAGAAAATAAATGAAGAACATCTTTCAAACCCGATGCTCCGGCATCGGGGTTTTTCTTACAACTTATCCGCTCAAATTTTAAGTTATCAGGAAAACAAAAAGAAACCGCGGTCCTGCTAATTCTCTTCATTCCACCGGAGTGTTTATTTAGCTAAAACCAAAACCTCCGATCATGCCACCTCCAGTAAGTCTTGTCCTGATCGTCTTCACGCTATTCTTTATCGGGTTCTGGTGTGTGATCCTGAAAATTGTTTCCTGCTTCGGGTGGAGTCAGCTTGCGAAACGCTACTCGACTTTTTCTCGCCCAAAGGGAACTTCATATCACTGGCAAAGCCTGAGCCTAGGCCAACTTTCAAAGTATGGCTGCTGTATTACTTTCCGCATCAGCGAAACCGGCCTCTATCTCGAAGTCTTTCCACTTCTCGCGCTTGGACACCCCCCTCTCTATTTCCCATGGTCTCAAATCCGGTTTCGCAAAGAAGAAGACGGTCTTTTCGGAAAAAACTACTTTTACGATCTTGGAACACCACGCGGGGGCCGGATGGCAGTCAGAGAAAAAATGCACCGAGCGATCCTCCGTGAATTACAAGATGATTGAAGTTTTCAAAACAAGGCAGGCAGCCCAACATCACTAAATTACTGATTCAATATTTTTTTAGCCTCCAACCAATCCCCCTCAGCTGTTCCTAAAACTCCGGCTTCCTCGCGCTTCAGATACAAAAAGTAGGCGACTTCGCCTATCGTCCCGTTGGAACAATCATTTTCACCTAACACTCCGGGAGAAACTATTTCACACGAAGATCTCTTCTTCGCTTTTTTCGTAGCAGCAGCTTTTTTTGCTTTCTTTCGGATCGTTTTCTTTTCCACAGGCATACCGGTGGGAAGCAACTTGAATACCAAAGCAAACAGAAAATTGGAAAGAACCCTTACCTGAATTCCTACCTGCAATGAAGCACGTTCATAAAGCGAATTCGGTCTATCAGAGTGATCCAAAGACTCCGCGAAGGCGAATCTCGAGCACGTTCCCACCTGGAGAATTTTGCGTTCCCGCTAAAATTCGTCCTACAAATTGATCAATGATCATAAAAACCCGCTCCCGAAAATGGTCTCGATGCATTTCGGACTCTGCTAGGAGCATTCCACAAGCCATCACCCGCTTCTGATTCAGCTCACCATTAAGTGGATTTGATAATTGCTCTAATTTTGTACGAACCATTTGGCATTTCCTCTCCGCCATCACTAAATTTTCTTTTAATCTACTAATTTTCCAGAGCTCTTCCTCCAAAAATCCTCTCACTTCAGCCCAACAAGCAGGATCCTTACTGGCTGATTGTAAAATTTCACGGCATCGCGTAATCACAAAAGTAATAGTTTTTGTGGAAAACTCGTCACTAAGCCTCAGATCGCTGTCCTCGGCCTCTTGAAAGCAAGAGGCTAAAACACTACTAATTTCCTCAGTCTTACTTCCCTCATTTTCATTTTCCTGACTAAAGAGAGACTCTCCTCTCGTTGTGAATTCTGCCAAGGATTGATTGGTTTCAAAGGAATTCTGAGGAAGTCGCTTAGATTTCATGAGTTTGGGGATTTTTTGCCGAACAGCTCCGACACCCAACAAACTATCAAAAAACTCTCATTCGTCCAGAATTTTAGAGTTTTAACCTAACTTACTGAGCTTTTTTTATTTTAGATAAGCGAAATAACTTGCCTTTTACTAATATTTTTTCTAATTTCAGGCCATGGACGAGTCCTCAGACCTAAAAAAAATTGCAGAATTAGTCTGGTCTCTTGAATTAGACGGAGCCAAGGCCGCTTATGAGGTCGTTCATAAGATTATCGAGACCAAGGAAGCTGTAGAAGGTGCCACCGAGAAAATAGGGATCCGTCAAGACCAGCAAACCTCAGATGAACTTCGTGAAGTTCGGCGCTTCCTCGACAATACTAGTCTTGAGCTCAACGGGCCAGAGTGCGTTCTACTCGGAAGCTTTTTCAAACATCGTGAGAATGTCGATCTCCTCGACACACGCTCACTCAACGTCACATTGGACAGCTACGGGCGGAAACCCTCAAATACCACCAGCACCGTCGAGAATCTTGAAAAGAAGGGACTAATAGAATTCGTGGCTGGCGAAAACCTTCACGCCCACAAAACTTTTCAACTGACTCCCCAAGGATATGCCGAAGTTCGCGACTTGATGAGCAGACTAGCCCGCAAGAATTTCTCAGCAGTCAGCTAGGTAACTTCGGCCTCTTGCAGATACGCGAAATTGTCTTTTAATTGGGTGTCTCCGTCTGCTATTTCTCCACCGCGCCGCGGGAGGCGACGAATTTCATCTACCTAAATTTCCAAGACTATGCCGATCAATATTGAAATGCCCAAACTCTCCGACACCATGACCGAAGGCACGGTGGTTCGCTGGCTTAAAAAGGAGGGCGAAGAAGTAGAGATCGGCGATATTATTGCAGAGATCGAAACAGATAAGGCCACTATGGAGATGGAAGCCTTTGATGAAGGCATCCTTTCAAAAATTTCTGTTCCCGAAGGAGGCAAGGCTCCCGTTGGATCTGCGATCGCCATTCTCCTCGAGGACGGAGAAAGCGAAGAAGCGACGACTCCTTCTGCGGAGAGCGTACCCGCCGCTTTGCCGAACACCCCGCCCGCCGCGGCGAAAGCGTTGGAATCAGCGGCAGCTACCGTCAATAAATCACAGACCCCCGCCCCCACTCCAACCGATGGTGAACGCATTAAAGCGTCTCCGCTCGCCAAAAAGATCGCTGAATCCGAAGGCGTCGATCTTACCGCTGTGTCAGGGACCGGTCCTGGAGGTCGTATCGTTAAAGCAGACGTCGTTGCAGCTGCCCCTGCTTCTTCTCCCGCTCCTACTTCTTCTCCCGCCCCTGCTCCGGCAGCTCCCCCTGCTCCGGCAGTCGCTCCGGTCCCTGCTGCTATTTCGCCAGTCGCCGAAGGCGCAGACCAAATTGTCGAACTCTCCAGCATGCGTAAAATTATCGCCGAGAGACTCCTCACTTCTAAGATTAGTATCCCTCACTTCTATCTTCACCTCGAAGTCGATGCGGCGCCGCTAATGGCTCTCCGCAAACAGATCAATGCCCAATCCGAAGCGAGTCATGGAAACAAATATTCCGTGAATGACTTTGTGGTGAAAGCTCTCATCAACGCCTCGGTCACTGTTCCAGAGGCGAATGCTTCTTTTAATGGCGATCACATCGTTCAATTTGCTCACGTTGGTATTTCAGTTGCGATCGCAGTCGATGACGGCCTTGTCACTCCCGTTGTGAAAAATGCTGAGCAGAAATCGCTTCTCGCCATCTCAAAAGAGATCAAGGAAATGGCTGTTCGAGCTCGTGACAAGAAACTCGCTCCCAACGAATTTGACGGAGGCACCGTCACTATATCTAATCTCGGAGCCTGGGGTGTCGAATCCTTCGATGCCATCGTCAATCCTCCGCAAGCCGTTATTCTAAGCGTGGGTGGAATCATCGAAAAACCTGTTGTGAAGGATGGCGAAATCGTTCCAGGCCTGCGCATGAATTTGGGAGTCAGCTGCGACCACCGTGTTGTAGACGGAGCCGTTGGTGCCAAATTTCTAGGGGAGATCAAACGCCTCCTTGAGAACCCAGCTCTCATGCTTGTTTAATCATCGACTTAAGAAGCTAAACGCAGAGTTCCCGGACGGTTCTGACCTCCGTAGCTCTGCGTTTTTGTCTCTGGCCCCTAATTATTAATGCTCATCGCTTTCAACAAACCCTACGGTGTTCTAAGTCAATTCAACTCCAACCCTGGAGACGAAGGCCAGCAGACCCTAAAAGAGTTTGATTTCCCACCGGGATGTCTCCCTCTTGGGCGGCTTGACATGGATTCCGAAGGCCTCCTCCTTTTCACTGATGAGAAAGCCCTAGAAGATCGTCTCCTCAATCCTCGCTTCAAACACCGCCGTCGTTATCTCGTCCTCGTGGAAGGAGAACCCGAGCCGGCTTCTCTTGAAAAGCTTCGCAGCGGGAGCATCATCATAAAAGGGCACACTTGTCTTCCATGCCGCGCCAAACTTCTCAAGCAGGCTCCCCCAATCCCTGATCGTGACCCTCCCGTTCGCTATCGTAAAAGCATCGTCGATACCTGGCTCCGCCTTGAACTCCGCGAAGGCAAAAACCGCCAAGTGCGCCGCATGACCGCCGCCGTTGGCCACCCAACCCTCCGCCTTCTTCGGGAAGGCATTGGCGCTTTTCCTCTGGGTAGTCTCCCGGTCGGAGAATGGAGTGAACTCACGGAACAAGAACGCGCAGCCGTTTTTGCAAGGTGAAAAGCTGCAATATTCTCTGGGATTAAAAGTCAGACACAGAGGCCACAAACGATTTCACCTCAGAATTTAAGACGAGATTCCGAAAAAGGATCAGACAAACAAAGACCACCTTAGAGCCAATTTTGGGGACTAACTTTTTTAGGCCATAGGAAAAGTCTCTAACAATTCTTAAAAGGATTTCACCTTCCGATATTTTCTATTAGTGTTCATTTGAACGATGGAATTACAGAAGAAACTCGAGATTCTGGCAGATGCAGCTAAGTATGATGCCTCCTGTGCCAGCTCTGGCGCCACGCGTAAGAATTCAGCCACCGGGAAAGGCATCGGCTCCACCGGCGGCGCTGGAATTTGTCATTCCTATGCACCCGATGGCCGCTGCATCTCGCTCCTCAAAGTTCTCCTGACCAATCGTTGCCTTTACGATTGCCATTATTGCATCAATCGGCGCTCCTCAAACGTCCAACGCGCCGCTTTCACCTCGGAAGAAGTTGTCAAGCTGACCCTCGATTTCTACAAACGAAACTACATCGAAGGCCTCTTTCTCTCCTCCGGCATTATTCGCTGCGCCGACTACACTATGGAGATGGTCATCGAAGTTGCCCGTGCCCTCCGCGAAGACCACGACTTTCGCGGTTATATTCACCTCAAGACGATTCCTGAAGCATCCGTCGAACTCATCGAAAAAGCGGGTCAATTTTCTGACCGTATTTCCATCAATATCGAACTCCCCGACGAAGATAGCCTCAAGACTTTTGCGCCCGAAAAGTCCCTGAAGCGCACCAGGATTGCGATGGGGAAGATTCGCCACCGCGTCGAAAACGCCAAAGAAGTGCGCCGCGAAACGCGTAATCGAAAACTACCCGAATCCCGCTTCGCTACCGGTCAAAGCACGCAAATCATCGTAGGTGCCGATAGTTCCACCGATCAAACCTTTCTCAAACGCTCTACTGATCTCTACTCAAACTACCGTCTCCGCCGCGTTTACTACTCCGCCTTCAGCCCAATTCCGGAGCCCTCTTCCATTCTTCCCCTCAAGCCCCCTCCTCTTATTCGCGAACACCGGCTTTACCAAGCGGATTGGCTCATGCGCTTTTACGGATTTAAAGCCGCCGAAATTGTCCCGGATGCCCTCCCCAACCTTGACCTTGATCTCGACCCCAAGCTCTCCTGGGCTATTCGTAATCGTCAGCTCTTCCCCGTTGATCTTAACCGCGCCGAAAAGTTCATGCTTTACCGCGTCCCCGGACTCGGCGTTCGCAATGCCGACCGCATCCTCGGCATCCGACGTTATGGAAAGATCTGCATTCAAGACCTTCTCCGTCTCCGCGTCTCACTCAAGAAAGCCCTCCCCTTCATTATCACTGCTGACCACACTCCAAATACTCGAGAACTCGACCACGAAAACCTTCGCGCCAAGTTCTCCCCTCCTCCCGAGCAATTGGAACTTGCTCTCACCCCCTCTGATCAAGGTTCTCCCCTCGGAAAAGTCATTGATTGAACCATGCTCACTCTTGCTGTCGAAAATCACTTTGAAGACTGGCGAGCCAAAGCTCGCGCGCTTCTTTTGGCGTGCGTTTCACCGGACGAAGTTATCTGGGAAGAGCCCGGGCAATGTGGGCTCTTTCCCACCGGGGGGTCCCTTCCGCCGCCAAGCAAAACTCAAACACCGAGAGTCACCCGAGAGTTTCTTTCGCTCGCTGAAACCATTTCCTACCATAACTCGCACCAGAAATGGGCCTTACTTTACCGAACACTTTGGCGCCTCACGCTTGGTGGCGAAACTCACCTTTTAAAGATCACAACCGACCCCGATATCTTGAACCTCCTTCGGATGCGAAAGGAAATCTCGCGCGACATTCATAAGATGCACGCCTTCGTTCGCTTCAAAAAAACCGGCGAAGACATGAAAAGTGAACGCGAACAATTCATGGCTTGGTTTGAGCCTGACCACCGCATCATGCCGCTGACTGCCCAGTTTTTCCAAAAGCGTTTCACGGGTATGGACTGGTCTATCTTCACTCCAACCGGTTCCGCATCGTGGGACGGTAAAATCCTTAGACTCGGTCCGGGAGTCGACAAAGTCGAAGTCCCAAAAGAGGAACTCGATGAGCTTTGGCGTGGCTACTACAAAAGTATCTTCAATCCCGCCCGCCTCAAAGTGAAGGCGATGCAGGCCGAGATGCCAAAGAAGTATTGGCACAACCTTCCGGAAACGAACCTCATTGAATCACTCATCTCCGAAAGCCGTCATCGTGTGCAAGAAATGCATAAAAAAAACCTACGCTCTACCACCAGCGGAGGTAAAAACCCTTACCTCAAACATCTTCGCAACCTCACTTCGCATGATGAACATATTGTCCTCAATCCTGATCAACATATCCACCAACCACTCAGTCGAATCCGGGAGTTAGCCAATTGTTGCCAAGCTTGTCCACTGCACCAGAACGCCACTGGAACTGTCCTAGGGGAAGGTCCAGCTGATGCCAAAATCATGATTGTGGGCGAGCAACCCGGCGATCAGGAAGACCTTCTCGGTCGCCCCTTCGTCGGCCCAGCTGGAAAACTTCTTGATCATTTTCTCACTAAAACCGGAATCGATAGAAAAGAGTGCTATGTCACCAATGCGGTGAAGCATTTCAAGTTTATCCCTCGCAGAAATCAACGACTTCACCAAAGCCCCAATCTTGATGAGATCTCACGTTGTAAACCATGGCTCGTTGGCGAGCTCCGGGAGGTCAAGCCCCGCATTATAATTCTCCTTGGATCCACCGCCGCTCGCTCCTTGATCGGAACTCATTTCAAGATTACCCAACAGCGCGGAATCATCACCGGCACCGACCTTGCCGCTAAGGTAATTGCAACGGTTCATCCATCCTATCTACTCCGAATCAAGGATTCGCAGCAGCGGCAGCATGAAAAGTCTCTCTTTCTAAAAGACCTCCAACTTGCACGGTAGCCAACGAAAATCATCTCGTCCTAGGTCGCTTCAATTTCTTGATTTTCTTGTATTTCCTCGGGAAGTTTCACGAAGCGCAATTGCTCAATCCGCCGGCCGTCGGTGCTGGTCACACTGGCTTCAAATCCTTCAACCTCGATCTTCTCACCAGGGTCTGGCAAATGACCTAGTTGCTGCACGATGTATCCACCGATCGTACTCACTTCACCGCTTTCCAAATCAATAGCAGGCTCGTGATCTGAAAGTTCATTGAGGCTCAGGCCGCCCTCGACGACAAACTCCTCCTCGTTGATACGGAGGAAATCCGTCTCCTCTTCTTCATCAAACTCGTCGTGAATATCACCAACTAGCTCCGCCATGATATTATCCATAAAGACCAGCCCTGAGGCGTCGCCAAACTCATCGACAACCAAGGCCAACTGAGCACGTTCCTTGAGGAAATATTGAAGTAAATCATCCAGCCTCATCGTGGACGGCACCATTTTAAGCTCACGACGAATTTCCATTAGGTCAGGATCTTCTTTCTTAAGTAAGCTCACCACGTCTTTGATGTGGATCAAACCTTCAGTTTCGTCGAGATGCCCTGTCACCAGAGGGAATCGAGTATGCTTGCACTCGATCGCAAGCTCAAGATTCTCTTGAAAGGTAAGCTCTAGATCTAGGACTACAACCTCGCTGCGCGGAGTCATAACGTCCTTCACCGTAACATCGTTCAATTCGAGAGCGTTTATAAGAATCTCACGTTCGGTTTCAGTCACCTCCTGCTGTCGCTCGGATTCCTCGACAAGAAGCGCTAGCTCTTCCGAGCTATGAACGGCTTCGCCTTCTGAAACTGGATCAATTTTGAAGACCTTCTTAAGAAGCCAATTCGCCGTTCCGTTGAGGATATAGATACAAGGACGAAAAACAGCATAGAAAAGGTGTAGTGGCCGGGCAATCACCAACGTGGTTGCAAGCGATTTACGAATAGCAATCGACTTTGGAAGAAGCTCCCCAATCACAACGTGAAGGAAAGTGAACGAGAGCATCGCGGTTAAAAAAGTGATGATCTTAATCCATTCCTCTCCCATCCCTGTCTTCAAAAGGCTTGGGCCCACAAGTTTTTCGATGAAGGGTTCGCCTAGAAAAGCAAGCGCTAGAGAAGCGATGGTAATTCCGAGCTGGTTCGCGGAAAGGTAGCCATCCAAATTGCTCACCACGCGCTTGGAAATCCCCGCACGCCGCGGTTTTTTCTCCAACTCACCCTCAATCTGGCTCGGACGAACTTTGACGATCGCGAATTCCGACGCCACAAAAAAGGCGTTGAGAAGAAGAAAGAAAATGATCCCAAGAAGATACCACCCAGCTTCCGCCCAAGTGGGATACTCAATCGGAGATTCTCCCGATGCGCTTGCCAAAGTGTAGAGCGATTCAATCATCGTAGTAAGTCGCTAGACTTTGTCGTAGCCACCATCGCAGTTCTTTCTGAGAACATTGAATCCAGCAGATTTTGCCTCAGAATCGGAATACTCCTTTGTGGCAATTTTAGTGTTCACTCGACTAACTAGTTTCCTGATGGGACGAGAACAGAGCGGACACTGTTCCAGCGCCTGCCGACCAATCGGGCGTTGCAACTCAAATCCCTTCGCGCAGACGCTACAACTCGACTCCGGGTCATCCGGATTTTCAGATTGATATTCGTAAATTGGCATGGTCGTTAGCCAGAAAAGGGTGCCGGCCAGAAAACCGCACCCTCGAAAATTCTGACTCGGGATCCTAACCTACCAAGAGGACTTTGTCACTCCAGGAATCATGCCATGTGACGCCATCTCCCGGAAAGTGATCCGAGAAAGGCGGAAACGGCGAAGAAAAGCACGGCGACGGCCGGTCACCTCGCAACGATTAACGAGCCGAGTCGGGCTTGCATCACGGGGAAGCATTGTCAAACCGACGTAGTCCTTCTTCTTCTTCAACTGGTGACGAAGGTCAGCGTATTTTGCTACAGTTTTTGCTTTGCGCTTGTTGCGCTCAATCCAGCACTTTCTTGCCATGGGACGGTTTGAATATGCTAAATCTTCGCTCAGGCAAGGTTTTTTTAGACTTTTAAGAAGGAATTTTTACCAAAGGATCCTCATCGGCCGAATTGATTAAGTTAACTAAAATTTCTTCCCCTTGGATCAAATCGACTTGCCTTGAAGCCCTGATGAAACTAATTCCGCGTATGAACCGACCCGATGGACGCGCTATCCCTGATCTACGACCGATTTCTTTCATCCCCAATATTGCCCCACACGCTTCCGGCTCGGTGCTCGTTTCCTTTGGCAACACCCGTGTAATCTGCGCAGCCACGGTAGAAGAAAACGTTCCACGCTGGATGAAGTTCCAAAACGTCGAAGGTGGCTGGGTGAGTGCCGAATATTCCATGCTCCCCTACTCCACTCACGATCGTAAGCAACGCGACATCAATCGGGGCAAGCTTGATGGTCGCTCCTCGGAAATTCAGCGCCTCATCGGCCGCTCGCTCCGCGCTGTGATTGACCTCAAAAAACTCGGGAAACGAACCATTTGGATAGATTGCGATGTCCTTCAAGCAGATGGAGGAACACGCACTGCTTCGATAACCGGAGGATGTGTTGCAGCAGCCATCGCTATCAATGGTTTGATGTCTCAGGGAAAACTTAACGATTTCCCCCTCAAAAAACTTGTCGCAGCCGTGAGCGCGGGAATTTACAAGGGCGAAGCGATTCTCGATCTCAACTACCCTGAGGACCGTGATGCTGCCGTCGACTTTAATGTTGTTATGACTGAAAGCGGCGAATATGTCGAATTGCAGGGGAGTGGCGAAGAGGATGTCTTCACCAGCGAGCAAATGACTGCCATGCTGGACCTCGCGCGCGAGGGAGTCACCAGATTGATTGAATTGCAAAAGGAAGCCATCATCGCCGCGGACAAGGCCACCGGGGCGGATCTTGAGGGCTTGGCCGCCGCTTTTAAATAATCACCCGAAGAGCCGGATGATTTATCTTGCCGCGACTTGGCTGCGAAGTATCATTTCCCTGGAGGGGAATTTCACGGGGATTCCTACGCCAAATAAAAACCGGAGCGTAGCCTCCAAGACGATAGACACGATAATGAAACTTAAAAACACACAGAAAATGAAGGGCTTCACCTTGGTGGAGCTGCTCGTGGTGATTGCAATCATCGCGGTTCTTGCTGGAATCGCGACTCCGCTCATCCTCAAAGCTCAAAAAGCCGGTGACCGAACCAAAGCGCTCGCCAACTCAAAATCGGTTGTTGGTGGCTTGTTGAGTTTCAAAAGTGACAAAGGAGCTTACCCTTGCCGATCAACTCGCGAACTCCTCGAAGACGAAGGTATCGACTACCTTCCTCCTGGAAATGATGCAAATGCCTACCTCGCCCAATTGGTTGCTACCGACAATATTGACACCGAAAAAGCGTTTTTCGCCCCAGGTGTCCTTGGAGCCAAAGAAGGAGACAATATTAAAGGTAGCTCAGACAAGTTGCTCGCTCGTGGCGAGAATAGCTTCGCCTATATTATGGCCGAAGACGAAGCCCCCCTTACCGACACCAAAAGCTACACGCCTCTTGTGATTGCTCCGATTAAGAGCGGTGGCGACAACCCCCGTTTCGATGGTGGCCCTTACGGCGACAAGTATGTTTACGGTCTTGTCGACGGGTCATCCTCTGCGGGTGACATTGCCGAAGATGGAACTGCCAAGTCCTCCGGACGTGAAAGTTTCTTCCAGACCGGCCGGGACTCCCTCTTCGGAAACGACACTCCTGTGGTGAAGCTCCCAACTGGAATCCAGTAAGTATTAGTCTAGTTTCACGACTCAATTTCTAGGCGGGCCTCTTCGGAGGCCCGCTTTTTTAAGCTTAGAACTCAATAGCTTCGTAATTCAATACTCAGGTCACGAGGCGCCTCGTCTATTCTTTAATTTTCCTTGGATAACCCATTCCAGTTTCCGTAATCGAATGGGGTCGCCCTCCGAGCCCATGACTTCATCGCAAAATCCCATTTGCCCATCTCTCGACCTCTGTCATGTTAGAATCTAACTATGGAAGAGCTCACAACGCAAATCACACTCAACCAAGGCGCTTTCATGCCCTATCCTGTCTCGACTCTAAGTCCTAAAATCGTCCCTAACGATCTTTCCACCTTCAAATCGCGCGGTATCAGTCAAATCGAACGCGAGCTACAACAAAAGCTTGTCCAAATGCGGGAAGAATATGTTGCCACTATCGAGCATTTTAACTGGAACAAGCTCGTCTATGAAGCCGGCATCAATTTCGAACCTATCGTCGGCGAAACCTATCACCTTTACCGTATTCGTGGTGGAAATATCCTTTCTATGATCGCCCCCGACCAATGGCCTTACCCACACCTCGCAAGCTTTCGGCTCAATGTAGACCGCCAATGGGAACTCATCAAAGCGAGCGTAGAAGGACGCTCGCTTTTCACTGACGAAGGGGTTACAGATCTCTAGCAGTCAGCATGATTCATCCAACCGCAATTGTCTCACCCCACGCAAAAATCGGAGCCAAAACCGAGATTGGCCCTTACTGTGTTATTGAAGCAAACGTCACTCTCGGCGAACGGTGTAAGCTCCACTCACACGTCGTGATTCACGGCAACAGTAAGATAGGCAAAGAAAATGAATTTTTCCCCTTTGCTGCAATCGGCATTAAATCACAGGATCTCAAATATTCCGGAGAACCAACTGCACTCGTAATAGGAGATCGCAACGTCTTTCGTGAAAACACAACTGTCCACCGCGGAACCGAAGAAGGCTCCCCGACCCAAATTGGCTCAGATAATCTTTGCCTCGCCTACGCTCACATCGCACACGATTGCCACGTCGGAAATAACGTTATCCTTTCCAACAACGGAACCCTCGCTGGCCATGTTCACGTCGCGGACTACGCTATCATTTCCGGCCTCACTGCCGTCCATCAGTTCTGCAAGGTAGGAGCACATTCCATTACCGGAGGAATCTCCAAGATCGTTCAGGACATCCCACCTTTCACGATCGTCGACGGTAACCCATCCACCGTCCGCGGGATCAACCAAGTTGGCCTCCAAAGACGCGGATTTAGTGATGAAGACATCCGAGCTCTACGAACTGCCTACAAAAAACTTTTTCTCAAGAAAGAGAGCAATCTTACTAAGGCAATTAAGACCCTCGATCCAGCAGTTGCGAACAATGAGAAAGTTTGTCAACTCCTTACCTTTATCGAAAACTCAAAACGCGGGGTCATCCGCTAGCAACTCAATTCGCGAACCAACTCAAGCAAACTGGCCTCACATTCATGCTTGGTATCAGAAATCTGATGGATCGAGGAACTGCCAAACCGCCCATTCCTGAAAGTCACGACCCGATTGGTATCGCCAGCTAGCAGGTGATCAACAGCGGCAACTGCAAATTTATAGGCCATAATTCGATCATAAACTGTCGGGGAACCACCTCGCTGAACATGTCCTAAAACGGTTAGACGGGCATCCATATCCAAAAAGTCGCCCATCCATCTTGTTAAGGGTTCGGCCATACCAGTTCCTTCCGCAACAATCCCTAAAACATAGCGTTTTCCAGCTGCGCGTTGTTGGCGCAATCGTTCGCCAACCGCCTCGAGATCATACTTAATCTCCGGGACCAGACAAACTTCCGCACCATTTGCAAGCGCGCTTACCATCGCGAGATACCCACAGTCACGTCCCATCGTCTCGATTACAAATGCCCTCGAAAAAGAAGACGCAGTATCACGAATACTATCCACACTTGAGCGAATCATATTGAGCGCGGTATCAACCCCAAGGCAGTAATCTGTCCCCGAAATATCGTTATCAATCGTCGCAGGAACACCGGCAAACGGCACCTTGAAATCGACGTAGAATTGGTTTAATGCGTTGAAGGAACCATCTCCACCAATGATGATAAGTTTTGAAATCCCAAGATTCTGCAAATTATCAAAAGCTTGCTTTCTAAATTCATATTCAAAAAATCGCTTCGATCTCGAGGAACCAAGCGCAGTACCGCCCCGATAGAGCATACCACTGAGACGCTCAGGCGTGGCCTCTTTGATCCACCCCTCAATCAAGCCTCTCAATCCCCATTCAACCAAGTAAGGAACCATCCCTTTTTTGCGGGCATAATCAGCAGCCGATTTCACCGCGGGATTCATCCCCGCAGCATCTCCGCCGGAAGTCAGGATTGCAATTTTCTCACTCAAGATGGAGTTGCAATATCACAGATATTAGTGATCTCAAGCCCGGTGCCCAAAATCGATCCCCAAAACACAGAGATCATCCTCAAAAACCTTTTCAGCTGAAAAATTAACAGCGGCGTTCACTACCCGGTCGATCGCGTCCATCGTTCGATCCCCACTCTGAAGCGCCTCACACATTCTGGCTACGCCAAACTCCTGTCCATCAACACCCAGAACCTCAAAAAGACCATCAGTAAAAGTCCAAATACCATCCAGAGATTCTGCAGGAAGACACATTTCCGGAAATTTAAACTCTGGGACCATCCCCAGTCCAGGACCTTGAGCCTCAGATTCCAATTCTAAAATTTCAATCACTCCATTCCGACTCACAATGGGATTCGGATGACCGGCTGAAGCGATTTTCAGCTCACCACGTTCTAAGTCCACATAACCATAAATTGCTGTCGCAAAAATCAATTGACTAGTTCTTTCGAGTAGGTGGGACAATCCGTCGTTCAACCCCTCCAAAAACGCCCCTGGCTGATCTCCCAGAGTCTCTCCCTGCTTTTCAAGTAAACCACGCAACATCGAAACAATCAGTGCCGAACGCACGCCGTGCCCCATAACGTCACAAACAAAAAACCCCGCCTTACCTTCACCCAGTGGAATCACCTCAAAGAAGTCTCCTGCTAGATGAGAAGCCGGTTGATGACGATGATGGAAGTCCGCGGTCCGCCCACTTTCACGATACGCAATAGACGGAATTACACTAGGCAAAGCCGCCTGCTGAATCTCGCGCGCCAACCCCAACTGCTCTTCAAGAGCATCATTCTGACGTCCCAAAATCCTTGTGATGTTTTCAAGCTGTTGCTTTGTTTCAATCAACTTAGTCACGTCCGAAGAAACTCCAAAAATTCCCCGTAAGGTTCCGTCCGGCAAATACCAAGGATATTTTGAAGACACGGCCCAAGAAACATGGTCATCCTTCCAAGATATTTCTTCGAGCTTCCTCACCACAGGCTTACCGGTAGCCATGATTTCCCGTTCATCCCGGATCGATTCCCGGACCAGCTTCTCTCCAAAAAAGTGACTATCACTTTTGCCCACCGCCTCATCCGGAGATTTAGCTCCCACAAGGTCCGCCATTCTTTGGTTCACCAAAACGAAGTTTGAATCCAAGTCTTTAAAGTAAACAAACACCGGCATATTATCAATTACTAGCCGAAGAAGGTGGCGTTCTTCACTAATTTCCTGATTAACCACTCTCAATTTCTCCGCAATCTGCTCAAGGTTCCGCTCAGTTTCGATTAACTCAGTCACATCATGAGTTAGACCAAAAGTTCCAAGTAACTCTCCGTTCAATCCCCGCCACACTTTCTTGGTCACCAAACTCCACGACTCATGCCCGTCCCCCCAGATCTCATGCTCCAACTTCTCCTCCTGACCAACCTCCGTCTCCATAATTTCAAGCTCTCGGGCCCGGGAGAAATCAGCATGCTCCTTTTCAAAGAAATCGTGATCCCTTTTCCCGATCAAATTCGCAATCGTTCCAGCTCCCACGCGTTGAGCAGTTGACCGATTTGCCCGCATAAAGCGGGAATCTTTGTCCTTAAAATAAACATTAACAGGAACCCGATCTAAAATCAAATCGATCATCTTTCGTTCCTCGGCCAGGGCCTTCTCCGCAAAGCGTCGCTTTGAAATATCGATTAGGCTTCCTACCAAGCGCCTCAAGGTTCCATCGTCATCCCGCAACGGCAAAGCCCTTGCTCTAAACCATTTCCACTCACCCGAGTTTGTGCGAATTCTTGCCTCATCTGCAAATAACTTCCCACCCCGGTACAGGACTCGATTTAGCTTCCGAGTCAACCGCGCTAAATCTTCGGGATGCACGTGTTTTTCCGGTTCTTCTAAGATGTTTGGCGTCCCAAAACGCCCATAACCCAAAAATCCAAGCAGACGATTAGAATAGTAAATCTCCCCCGTCTGAAGATCCCAATCAAGAATCCCTTCATTCGAAGCCTTGAGAGCCAAATCAAGTCTCTCCTCTTCCAAACTCATCTCGTGATCTCCCATCCCAACAAACAAATTGCATTTTCAAATTCCGGATTCTCTCCAAAATCCTTTACTGCTTCTACAAGCCTCTCCATTACGCGATCTAAATCACCACCACGCTCAACCTCTTCTAGCATCCGCGTTACCCCGAACTGCTCACCTTCGAGGTTACTCGTATTCTGGAATCCCTCGGTAAAACAAATTAACCTCCGAAAGCCTGACAACGGCGCCGAAACCGTTCCATAGATATTATTCTCGGCAATGCCCAAAAGCGGCCCGCAAGCATGAATCGGCGGCACGAGCTGACGAACCCCATCATCAAAAACAGCAATCGGATTCACATGTCCAGCGATCGAAAGTTGAATCTCTCCTTTCGTCAAATCCACTAACCCATAAAACGCTGTTACCTTAGTTTTATGCCCCGAGCCCAGCAATAGGTGAGACAATCCCACGTTTATCCCCGTCAAAAAATTCCCTGCGTCTCCGGCTGAGGCAATCTCCTTCTCGATCAATCCTCGTAACATAGAAACAATTAAGGCCGAACGTACTCCCCTATCAAAAACCTCACCCATTAAAAAACCAACCCGATCCGGAGCAAGAGGTAGGACCTCAAAAAACTCTCCCGTCAATAGGCGAGCTGGCTCATAAAGACGAAAAAAGTTCATGGTCGCTCCACCCCCCCAAACTGTCGGGAATGTGTCAGGCAAAAGCGCCTGCTGAACTTCCCGCGCTAACTCTAATTCTTCGGCCATCTCCCGATTTTTTCTTTCGTAGGTTGCAGCGAGCTTCCGGAGATCCGCCTGCGCCTGCATCAAATCAGAAATGTCGCTTGAGACCCCAAAAGTCCCCACTATATTTCCCTCACTGTCACGCCAGGGATACTTTGATGTCATCACCCAAGTCTCCTTTTCTCCTCCCCAAATCTCTTTTTCAATCTCCCCCGCGATTGCCACACCCAATTCCATGATCTGTTTCTCATCGGCTTCAGTCTTCCTCCAGTGCTCCTTGGAAAAAATATCCCGGTCCGACTTATCATAAAGCTCCTCCGGACAGCTGAACCCAAACCACTCTGCAATCGCCTGATTCGCGATCACAAATTCATGATCACGGTTTTTAAAGTAAACGTGCAAAGGCACACTATCAATAACGAGGCGCAGCCTTTCTCGTTCCTCTTCGATTAAATGATTTTGTGCATTAAGTTGCGAGGTCACCTTTTCCTGGGCTTCACGGGTCCTTATCAATTTAGAAATATCAATAGTTACTCCGAAAGTTCCCCTCACTTGGCCATCATGGCCGGTCCATGCATGCTTCGTACTCTTAACCCATGTGTCTTCGCGATCGTTCCACTTCTCATGCTCCGTCAAATCCTCGACACCACCACCCGAAGCCATGATTTCCTTCTCAACCAACCGAGCATTTTTTGCGTGTTCATCGTTGAAAAAATCAGCATCTGATTTACCGATCAAATCCTTTGCTGAACTCAAGCCCATCTTTCTGGCTGTCGGTAAGTTCGCCATCACGAAACGCGACTCCTCATCTTTCAAATACACATTCATGGGAATGTTATCCAGCAGGGTTTCGATGAGGTGTCTCTCCTCTGCTAGCTGCCTTTCCGCCTCCTTACGTTTCGAAATATCGATCAAGCTACCTGCGATTCGCGTCACCTTCCCAAGTCCATCCCGCACCGGCGTTCCCCGAACCCGGAAAGACTTCCAGTCACCCCTTTTGGTTTTCACCCTTGGCTCTACTGCAAACAAATCCTCGCCCTCCTGTAAAACTCGACGCAGAGCTTCATCCACCGCAGCCACCGAGGGCAGATCCATGTGCTCTCCACGGTCCTGAAAAAAGTTTGGCATCTCGCTCTTGCGATACCCCATAAATCGACACATTCGCGGAGAATAATAGATGGTGCCTTTCACAAGGTCCCAGTCCCAAATACCCTCTCTCGAGGCTTGGAGCACCACCTGCAGCCGGTTTTCTTTCCAACTTGCCATCCTTTAGTAGAAAGGGAACACCACTTATCCCCTAGCCTCAACGCAAAAGATAATAAACTCGAAATCAATCGAGGAATTTTCCAGGATTTAGAATCCCCTTGGGATCAAACGCATTCTTAACCGTATGGTGTGCCGCAAAAGCTACCTCTCCGAGGGCATCCTTAATCCATGGTTTTTTTGCCAATCCGACCCCATGTTCTCCCGTAATTACCCCTCCGTTTTCAAGCACCCAAGTGAAGAGAACATCTAAGGCCGCGTCCGCTTTCTCCCGAACCACCGGATTATCATAATCCTCCACCATTAAGTTTGTATGAATATTACCATCACCAGCATGACCAAAGCAGGCCACCGGAATCCCCGTCTTTTTCTCGAGTCCCGCCGCAAAAGCAGCCAACTCCACTAATTTGGACCGAGGAACAACAATATCTTCATTTAGTTTCGTCAAACCTGTTGCTCGCAAAGAATAAGAAAAGTCGCGGCGTAATTGCCAAACCTTTTCGCAAGCCTCCTCATCAGCATGAAATTCGCTCGATAAAGCACCCACTTCATTAAGCACCTTTTCCAACTCTTTCAATTCACTCGCAACAGCCTTGGCTCGACCGTCGATCTCCACAATCAAATGAGCCTTACCCGGACGTAACGAGCCCTCTCCCAAATAAGCTCGCGCAGCTTTTAGCGTGAACTCGTCCGTAATCTCGAGGGCAGATGGAAGGTGTCCTGAATTTAGAATCGCCTGCACTGCACCAGCAGCATCGACAAACTCCGGAAACGTCGCTGTAAGCATCGCACGAGTCTGCGGATGAGGGATAATGCGCAAGGTCGCCTCGGTGATCACTCCAAGCATTCCTTCACTCCCCACAAAAAGATGCAATAAATCAAAGCCCGTCTTGTTTTTATGACACCGTCCTCCAACATGCAGGATTTCCCCACTTGCCAAAACCACCTCCAAACCAAGAACATAGTTCTTTGTCACCCCATATTTCAAACAACGAGGGCCACCTGCGTTCGTCGCCAAATTCCCCCCGATCGAGCACTCATTCAGAGAGGCCGGATCTGGAGGATAATACCAACCAAGTTCACTCACCGCAACTTGTAGATCTCTTAAAATCACCCCCGGTTGTGTCACCACCACACCATCCTCCGGCATGATCTCCACCACCGACTTCATCCTCGCCACCGACAAGGCAATTCCACCCTCTACCGGCACACACCCACCAACATAACCAACTCCTGCGCCGCGAGTCGTCACCGGAATTCCCCGTTCATTGGCAAACTTCATCACCGCCACTACATCATCCCGACATTCCGCAAAAACGACCACCTCCGGTAAATGCGAAAAATTCCACCGATCTGTTCCATGCTCCTCAAGCACTTCCGCCACCGTTGAAACCTTCTCAGCACTCAAACATGCTCTCAATTCGCTAATCACGGACTCTTGTTGCCAAAGTCTTCTCAAAACTGCAACTCATACGAAAAATAGCACGGTCCGACATCCACTCTAAAGTGAGCTAAAATGAAGAAAGTCCACGATAAGCAGCCTTTGCAAAGAGCAACTAAAAAGTCTCCATGGGTT
>Ga0213868_10000448_pt1 | contig 38642 bp, 28 predicted proteins | sample PICome_9_FD_160087 | JGI IMG/M metagenome (GOLD analysis project Ga0213868, IMG submission 160087) | Coastal seawater microbial communities near Pivers Island, North Carolina, United States - PICO127 | ecosystem: Environmental > Aquatic > Marine > Coastal | place: USA: North Carolina...
TCCTTCCCCCATGACAAAACCACAACGATCCTTATCAAAGGGTCGAGAAGACCGCAAGGGGTCGTCATTAAATTTTGTAGATAAAGCTTTCAATCGACAGAATCCTGCCATAGATATAGGATCAATTGCCGATTCGGCACCACCTGCAACCATGATATCAGCATCTCCCAATTGAATATATCTCATAGCTTCTCCTATTGCATGGGCTCCAGCAGCACACGCCGTACATGGTGATAGACTCGGTCCGCGTAATTTATACGCAATACTTGTTCGAGATGCAGCACCATTTGGAATAATCTGAGGTACGAATAAAGGATTCATCCGTCGAATAGATCCCCTTTCGACGCATATTCGATGATTAGTATATACATCTCTAACCGATGACATTCCACTTGCAACTGATGAACCACATCTCGTTCTACGCTCTTGAGTCACTTGATCAACTTCGGATTCTTCAATATCGTACCGTAGCCAATCTTTCAAGCCTGCATCCTCTAGTGCCTCCTTTGTTGCGTTCAAAGCAAACTGAACAAATCTACTGGTTCTTGGTTCACAAATCACATTCCGAACTGGTGCTGCTACTTGACTGGGTAGAACTTGTATCAGCTTCATATCATAATCAAGTTCATCAGATGGGAGATTTTGACAATGAATAGCTTCTTCCACCGTTGTGATACCATAATACTCGGAGGAAAATCCAGTCTTTGACGTTAGATTTTTCCATGTTTCCTTGAAGGTATTTCCTAATGGAGTCACTGCACCAATTCCTGTAACGACAACACGTCTATTTAAAATAGGTAACGAAAAAGACATTTTGTATCAATCAATGTTTTCAGATCCAACGTGGATGTGTTTGTGTTTCCATCATACGAGATCTCGTTCGGATTTTGGTTTTGGCTTTGGATATACATTTAGGGAAATGAGGCCAGGAGAGTACTGAAATCACCAATCTCCAATCTCCATATCATTTATCATTTTCGCACTCACATAACGTTACGTTACGATACACATTTTGCACCTTTGCTGTAGACCTAGCTAGAATACACATTCCGATCATGGAAGAAATTCCATACCAATATTCAATTTTGTGGTCAACACAATCAGGGAAAGCAAAGGCATGCGCCAGACGAACAGCCCGTATTTTATGCTCCTGTTCCAAGACGCAAGATCCAATAGAACCAGCAGGTTATTATGGCTGTTCCTTTGACGACTACACCCCATCTTCGTTTATAAAGTTAAAGGGTATAGTGATCATGTTTATCAGTACCACTGGTGATGGAGAACATACCGATACGATTACAAAGACTTGGAACTTTTTAAAGTCCAAGTCACTTTCAACTGACATGCTTTCAGGAATGGAATTCGCATTATTTTGTTTAGGAGATCGAGCTTATGGCCCAACTGCATTTTGTGCTGCTGGTAGAAAGTTTGCAGCGAGAATTATGCAATTGGGAGCAAGTGTTATGTGTGATGTAGGATATGGTGATGAAGGGACGAGCAATGGGGGCGTTTTTAGTGACCTGGATCAATGGCTGGATGGAGTCCTCTTGCCTCGATTGTGTTCCAAGGGAATCATTGAAAACAACAAGATCGATTCCTCTTCATTGAGAAAAGATGACCGTGTTTTATTTGCAGATTCGCCCTTTTCGTTCGAAAGGATTGATGAGAAACAAATAACAAATGATGATTGGAATGACATGACGAAGAATGCCTTGGGTACATTTTATGCCTCGTTATGTCCTGCAACTTCTTACCACTATGAAATTGAACCATCAGTACAATCCAATGGATCTGCTGCGTGTCGAATTCTTCATTCCGAAAATATGGAGGCAAGTTCATCGGATCCAAGATGTGGTGTTCCCTTGATTGCTACAGTTGAATGGAATAGCAGGATCACGGCGAAAGAATGGGTTCAAGACACACGACATATATGTTTACGAGTGCAACCCAAACTGACATTTTCACAAAGAACTGGTACATTCATGGCTAATCTGAAATCACCAGTGTCAACGACTACTATAGCCTCCCTTCCATATATGCCAGGAGATATTGCAACAATTATCCCATCCAACCCAAAGAAAATAGTGGACAAGTTTTTATCATGTCTTCCGCCCTCACTTCAATCGCTTGAACATGCCAAAATGGAGATTTCAATGCCTCCAGAATTCAAACAACGATACAAGACAAGCTATACAAATTGGCCTCGATATGCATCATTGCGTCATATATTAACTCACTGTGCAGATATTTGTAATCTTCCAGAAAGGGAAGATCTACGCACGTTGAGTGCATTTTGTCATCCCAATCATCCTAATGGCTTGGATCAGAGACATAAGTTGATTTCATTGAGCGAAACTGCCAATGCTGCTCTATATGGTGACTATATTTTGAGAGAAAAACGAAACTGGGCGGATGTTTTGTTTGATTTCGATTCCATTCAGTATGAAGGAGAATATCAAGTACCTGAGGAAAACGAGAATACATATGTTCCTTTGACTTTAGAGTATTTGCTAATGATTCTTTCGCCCATTATGCCCCGACATTTTTCCATTGCTAGTGCCCCATCTGAAGGACTTGACAACCAAACCAAAGACTCCTTTGTTGTAGATATTTGTGTCGCGGTTGTGCAAGGGAAAACGCGGTACGGACGAGAGTATTCAGGATTGTGCAGTTACTATCTATCCAATTTAGAAACATCAGACACAGTTTCTTTATGGATTCGACCTGGTTCTTTTTCAAAGTTACCATTGAAACTTGACAGTCATTTTCAGTTTTTGACTCGAGTCTTATGTGTAGGTGCTGGAACAGGAGTTGCTCCGTTGAGAGGCTTACTTCGAGAACGCCAGATCGTAAGAAAACGTGCAATATTCAGTTCTGGATTCGATGTAAATATCTACAAAGGACTCGTTCCGGATAATGCTCTTATATTTGGATGTAGAAAAGAATCATGTGACTTTTACTACAAAGAGGAATGGAATGAAATGCAAGAGACACGGTCATTGGATCTTTTCCCTGCATTTAGCCAGGATCACAAGCATAAAGTTTATGTTCAAAAGATTGTTCGAGAAGAAAATAGTGGAATGTTCATCACGGAACATATTCTTAATGGAGGGGCAATCTATATAGCGGGAGGGGCTAAAATGGCTAGAGCAGTACGCGAAGAAATATTACAGTGTTTAAGCAAAGTCGTTGTAGGTGGAGAAAAGGGTGCCAAGTCAATTTTGCAAAAGATGCAGAAGGATGGATTATATGCTGTTGAAGCTTGGAGTTAATATTCAATAATATACACATCAGATGGCTTTTACTGGGTGCACACTCGACTTAGCATCACTTTCTCTTTAAGGTACAAAACTCTTTGCCGAGCGAGATCCATTTTGCTTTCCTTCATCTTTTGCATTTGCTCCTCGATCTCATTTCTCTGCGTTCGTATTTCTAATTTCTCTAATTCTAATTTCTTCCGATCATTCAATACTCCTTCGGCCTCTCGAGATCTTGCAGCAACTGCACGACTTGTTTCAGACAATTTTTCTGCCATCTCTTGAAGTCTACTCCTTTCTTGATCAAGCTTACTTTTAACTTCTTCGTTCTCAATGACCTGAATATCGAGTCTTTCCCTTTGCCCCTTAATATCTTCTAGTTGTGATGAAATTTCATCCTTTGCTTTTGTCAAGTCGTCCTAACCATAACATAATACAATTAGATTCTTTAAACATGAAAATGAATCAGTCGCTAATTTTTTAAATTCAATATCCAACTCACCTTTTCATATTGTAAAGCCTGCATATTTAGTTTCATATCTGCATACTGACGATTTAATTCATTCTCTTTCTCCACTAGTAACTCATTTCTTCTCTGAATTGATTCGCGTTCTCTTCGAATTTCTTCCTCAGCCTGATGTTTCCACTGATCGAAAGCTACACGATCCTCCATCATCCTTTTTCGTTCAACTTCCTGACTGCGATTAAACTGCTCCCGCTCTGTTGCTAATGTTTCCTCCACTTTGGATATCCGCGATATTTCCTCTCGTAGCCTTGCTTTATCGTCTTGTGTTGAACTTTTCATATAATTCAACAGCTCATCTAGTCTGGCCAGGGTCTGAGTCATTTGATGCTTATCGTCTTTGCACAAATCTTCTACGTATGCAGTATGATTACGGAGGTCTTGTAACCAATCGTTCTTTATGATAGATTCGTCAAATACATGAGAATTAGATTGGGTTTCTTGAATTTTTTGCAACAAATGCGTATTGGCATCTAAATGTTGCATGACCTGTGTCATCATTGTACTGGTCTCCTCTCGTACTAAGTTCAACGCCGATTCGATGTTTTCTTGAGAGCCTACTGGAACATCAATACGATGTTGATTGGGATTAGATCTGGGAAAAGAATGCTGATGCAAATCGTTTCGCGACATTTTCGAAATATTAGACGTTAAGGCCGAATGTGTCAGCATGGTACTATGGTTCTCTTCAGGAAGATCGTTCTTCGTTTTGAAATCATACACTGAAACACTTTTATTTTCATCCAATTTCTCATCCAAGATGTGATTTCGATCGTCGTTGAAATTCAAGCCATTTTTGAAGAGCATATCTAAGCTTCCATTAAGTGCCTTGTTCTGATCAATAGAACGTCTGTAGGAAGGCACTGTATCCATTTGTGAATCTGTGATATTCTGACTGTTCGTTGTTACTTGTTCATTGACCTTCAATGGTATATTTCCATCCGAGAGAATTCTTTTGGAATTTTCTTCGTACAAATTCCTTTGGAATATATCTTGTCTTTGCTCTACCTCGTCACGACCTTGTGATGATGAAATATTGTTACTTGTAACCTTGGTTTCATCATGAACTTGAGATTGAACTACATCAGCTCCCTTGTCATTAAACTTTACCGAGTTTGAAAATGACACTTTTTTGTTCGATGCGACCGAGTTCGGGTTCTTACTTTGAAATGGTTTGTTCGTTTGGAGAAAGGAAAGAAAGTCATCTGTGGAATTGATCATCTCACTAGGAAAGCTCAGTTTGTGACACGGTTTCTCAATGGTTTGTGACTCCGCTGGTCTACGATCCCAGACTTTGAGTTAGACATTGTCATCGGTTACATCAGTGAGTTCTCCTATGAAATCAAAGTTCTTTGCACCTTGTGGAAACTCCTCATGAGCACCAACATGTTTGTTGTGTTGAAAAGCGTAGAGTCCGATCACGCTTGCAACCAATATCATAAATACAGCAATAGCACATAATAACTTTGCAGACGATATCCATCCATCCTTAAAATTGATTGATTTAAAATTGTCTTTTGACTTGCTGTCCTTTTCCTGTGAACTTATCAAAGGGACATCCTCGTTGAGAGAATGTATTGATGCATTATTCAACGATGCCGATGAATAATTTCTCCTCTTTCTTCCTCCTGATACTGTGTCTCGACTTTCTAATGTTTGATACATTGCACCGAAAAAGATATCTCTCTACTCTCTCTAGCAAATATAAAATGGGGATGAAGGATGAAGTTTGAAATTGGAAGGTTGAACTTTCCCCTTTGTGCACGTAAGTACTGACGATGTGGTTAGGAGTAGTCAGGGAAGTTTAGGGTTCCCGTGAATTCAAATCTTGGTGTCTTCACATAACGATTTTTCCTCACAAAACAGACCGCTACAAACACAGAACACATAACTTTCAACGAGTAAATCTTGAATCTCATAAATCAAACAAGTAAACAAAGATAGATTTACATAAGTATTGAAACTTCTCCCCAATAAAGATATGTTCACAAAAAAGATTTCCATTTTCACCATTCTTGTATCAGCGTTTGCTGTCATTTTCCATGCATCGAGCACCCATGCATTCGGCCTAGCCGTAGCAAAAGGAGAAGAAGAGAAGATTTGCCATAGTGAATCTTACAGTGGAGTGGTAGAAATTAGCTACAGTTATTCATTGGAAACGACTGTTTTTAGTAACATTAACACGATCATTTCCATGATTGAAAAAGAGTTAACGGATGAGTTATCAGCATTACTTTTGACCTGCTCTACAGTTTCCAATTCAACGATCGAAAACTTCGATCCATCTGTGCTTGATATTGCAGGTATTAGTTCACTTCCTAGAGATCAGATCTCTGAAATGAGTAAGTTACGATATTGTTTATTTTTAGTTCGGACTGTACGTGTTGATGCATGTATTTTAATCCTAAAATGAATTGTACAGGTCACTGCACTGCTTTGAATGCAGATTGTAATATCGTTGACGGATCGTTGACACTCTTTCTTAAGTCAACTGCAGATCTATCGATGGTTAGATATGCAACTCGTTTTGCAATTTCCCAGATCATGGTGAAGGACATTCTAATCGAACCTCGAATCAGTGACCTCTACTTAACTTCCTATCGAGGACCTCAATTTCAGAGACCTTTAGAGCTCCAAGAAAGTGAGAACAATGTGAGCACCATCATCGGTGAATCTCTATCTGACTCGAACAGTGGTGGATTAACACAGCTTCAAATTGTTACTCTCGCAACATTGGTTAGCGCCGTGATTGGAACTCTCGCTGCCGCAGTATTGTTCAAAAAAGTGTTTGCAACAAAGCAGAACTGCTTTTCTGCATGTGATGGGACAGGTATTGAAAGAGACTATATTGATACGCACCATGCCCCTACAGGTGCTGATGCGTGTCCCGAATATTCTATTAAGGCTCTGAGAGATTTGGGAGGGATTGATCAGAACAGTGTAGATCATTCCAGCTTGAGTGAAGCTTCTGTATATTCCATGTCTGTTTCTGGTGTGAGTCATACTCGATCTATTATGGGATGGGATGATATCTCTGTTGCCACCGAAAAGACTCAAAGAATCGCAAATGGAAGTCGGAATAGCACACCTAGGTACGGTGCATCTTTGATTTCTTACGATGAGTCTGATGATGAAGAAGATTATGTAGTGCAAGATCTTCATATCATATAAAATGGATGCTCCTACTGTGTTGGAGCACTCTGGCAACTATTGCTGTATAGAGAGTAACGAAAAGATATAAAAATAAAGTAATACCCCCAGTCAAAGTTAGATGTGTTCGGTTGCTTATTTATTTAATTACTTACTTAGAATTGTAAACTACCTCTGGTCCTAGCTAAATCTACAAATTTAGAGTTCTTGATCAGAGTGTTCGTCGGAAATCTCACAATACAAGAATGAAGCATATATCTACCTCATTCCCAATCGTGGAACTGTCAAATTGCTCCTGTTAACAAAAAGCCCGACTCAAAAAAACGTGGAATATTGTTCTCCTCTTTGTGTTATCTATATAGAATCGTATGATGATGAATAAAATAGTGTTAATTTGCATACTTCTGGTTAGTAATGCCAGCTGGTTTGTAGCATCAGAAAGATCCGCAAGTGTTAAAGGTAGAGGTAGCAAGAGGAGAAGTCGCAATCTTGGCAAAGGAAAAGGAAAAGGTAGCAGTAAGAAGGCAACGTCACCCCCTACAATATCAAGTCATCCAAGTTCAGAGCCGTCGTCTTCTCCATCTGGAGTGCCAACGACATCTTCGTCTCCGAGTGCGATTCCAAGTCCATATCCTTCTGGAGCGCCGACTGCAACTCCATCCCGTGCACCATCTTCACCTCCGACGGTATCAAGCCATCCAAGTTTAGAGCCTACAGCAATTCCATCCTCGGTACCAACATCAACTCCATCTGTATCTCCATCTTTCTCGCCTCAACCTTCCGGGAAACCTTCAATTTCATCCGCCCCAACAATTAATACGATATCTGGCAATAATATTATTGTTGATGCAAATGGAGACGAGGGTATCCAGAATGGCTGTGCAGTTCCCGCCGATGCAAGTGATGTAGAATTCGCTCAAGCTACTGTCAGAACAGTTCAGGTGGACTTTTTGTATCTGTTGAAATACGCCAAAAATGCAACCATTGAACAAATTTTGAATGATCTTGATCGAGACTTTGCTCAGTTTATTTTTGACAACTACATCACATGCCCTACTGATACCTTTGATGTGAACAAACCCATTGGTATTTGGAGTGCACCAATGGATTCTGTCGCTGATGACTTTGTCTGCTCAAAACAAGACGAAGATACCATTTGTCTCGCCATTGAAGGGTCTTTTACTATGTTATACCCCACAAATGCTGGAATTGTTTTATCAGCTGAAGAAGAAGCTGTTCTAGGTTTCGTTAAAGATGCCATTGAGGCGATGGGAACTAGGATCCGTCGCGAATTGCAAGAAACTCCTACATTTTCTTCATCAAACAGCGACATCAAAGAGCTTGTCTATATTGGAAAACGCAACGAAGTAACATTTGCTCAAGGTGGACTTATCGCTCGAGCTACCGGTCAAGATGAACAATTTGTAGGAAACGAGAAGTTATCAACAACGGGAGGCGTATTGATCGGCTCATCTGTTATTATCGTGCTTGGTATGTTATTTGCGGCTGATAGAAGACGCAAAACAAAGAAAGACAGCGATGTTGTAACCTTGCGTAACAAGAGTGGATATGCAGAGTATGACGCAGATGATAGTTTCCATGGTATCAGTACAACTGAAGTGCTTACACCAACTTCTTCGCCTGATCGCGATGTAAAGTTTCCCCTGAGACTTCCTGTTGTAACGCCTGGAGAGAGTTCAAATTATTCATCGGCTCGATATTTTACCCAGAATGTCCACCACTGTAACTCTGCAACTTGTCATGTTTGTCAAAATCAGCAAGATCCAGAATTTATTCGTCTGAATAACTTGCATGAAGATATGGAAATCGATTACTCTAGAGCAAGTTCAGGTACTCTAGATTTTGATTTTGAGCCAGAAGCTCGAGGACTTCATGATGATTATAGCAATAGAACGTATATGATTCCCAATACTGTGACACTTTAAATGGTGACAATTGACAAAACTCAAAAGAGTGATTTCTCGTATCCTTTCGTTCAAAGTAAAAAAAATATAAAAAAGTCTGAAATTTTCTTTGGCGAATCGTTTCTACGGTCATTCATGGCTAATTTAGGTCTTGAATGAGGAACACGTGAGAAAGGCTATAGTATTGAAATCTTGCTTCAGAAAACAAGAATCCGAGGAGCACTATGAATATTCAACGCATCAGGTCAAAAATAGACTTCTCTGTGTGGCCAGTAACGAGTGTGTAACCTAATTGACTGTATCATACCAATTCATCTTTTTCAATATTGAATAACGTCATGTTAAAGCAAACGCTGATTTGCTTGATTTTAAGTCTTGCCGCTTGTATGTGTAGTGCTTCAGCACTCGCAGGTATCCCCTCAAAGATATCAGCCAAATCAAAGAGTTCTGGAAGAGCCAGATCTTTTTCGAGCGAACGTCGCAATCTCGGAAAAGGAGGGAAAGGATCGTCAAAGAAACAGCCGACGGTTTCACCGAGCCCTACAATATCTGTCAGCCCAAGTTTCGTACCCACTCTCTCTCATGCGCCATCTTTATCAGTTCAGCCAAGTGGGGCGCCATCAATTTCGAATGCACCGACGGTGAATGTGGTATCAGGTCACAAACCTATCGAAGGTAGTGAAGGTTATGAAGGGATCCAGAATGGCTGTCCTGTTCCAAAGCAAGTGGATGCATCCGAGTTTTCCGAAGAATCTGTAAAACGCGTTGTCGTTCAGTTCGTGTATATGGTGAAATACTTAAGTACTGGAAACAAAGATGGTGTATTGAAAGCTCTCGACCTCGAAATCCCCGAGTTTGTGTATAATAAATACATTTCATGTCCTAAAACGGTTGATAGTTTTGTTTTGGACAAACCCATCGGAGTTTCAAGTGCTCCGAATGATTCTATTGCTGATGATTTAAAGTGTACGAAAGTTATTGATGGAGAGAATTGCGTTGTTGTCGATGCTGAATTTACCCTTCTTTTTCCATCATCTGCGAGTATTAATGAAAGTTTGGAAGAGAATACTGTTCTTTCTTTCATGAAAAACGCAATGACAGCGGCGGAAACAAGGATGCGTCGTATGCAACAAAGTCCAGAGTTTTCTTCATCCAACTCCGATATTACTGGTGTAGTTTTTGTTGGCTCGCGAGACGATGTATCATTCCCTCAGTCTTCTATTATTTCAAGTGCTTTAGGTGATGGCGATGGATATAAATCCCGAGGAATATCTGCAGTTGGTGGTGTATTAGTTGGTGCCTCTATCCTTATCGTTCTTGCCGCCCTATTTGCAGCTGATAGGAGGCGGAAAAGAAAAATGTCTGCATTCAATGAAAGCACATTACGTAGTAAGACCGGATATGCTGAATACGAGGCGGGGACTTTGGATGGAGATTCTGACGGTATGACAATGACTCCCAGATCGTCCCCTGAACGAGTCAAGTTTCCTATTTCGCATTCAGATTCCAATGCTTCATCAACACGGTATGAGACGCAAAATGTCCACCATTGTAAATCAGCCACGTGTAAAATATGCAAAGCGAAATCGGATCCAGAATTCATTCGTTTGAATTCCTTATCTGCATGGGATGATGAAATTGAGGGTGATTTCCCTACAGACGGATTCAATATTGAGCCTGGAAGTCGCGGTCTTCATGATGAATTCAGTGATAGGAAGTACGGAACACCTAATACTGTCACACTATAAATAGATCTGGGTATTTTTTAAGAGATAATATTTTTTATAACAACTACGACGTACATAGGTTAGAACTGATTGCCTTCAAGGTTTCGGACACTTTTTATTTTCGATATCATTCAGAATATTCATGATGGCAAAACTAAATCATCAAAATGTACATGAAAATATAACATACTTCGTATGTCGAGGATATTTCTCTAGAGACAAGACATTCATCACGAATATCAATTCATCGAAGCTGGATTACAAAAATGGATCAGGAACCGCTGTATGGTTCACTAGGACTATTGAATCTTTATAGGTTATTTATTCGAACCTTCGTAATGACAATCGATCATTTATCTGACAACTCAACTCTTTTACAAAAATGACCAAAAACGGGGCTAAATCTATAATTTATGTCATTGTATTTTTTAGATTTTCTCATCTAACTTTTCAGCGACTAGCCGCGAGCCTCCGCGAGCCGCGAGCCTCCGCGACGAGAGAAGGACTTACTTAGCTTTTTTCGTTGTTACTATCCAGTGACCGCACATTGCGTCGTCTCCCATCACCATCGAAATTAATTGAAGAGAACCTGTAGGTAGAAAATAAAGTTTCTGAAATGGATCAGTTAGAAAGTCCTTCGAAACGAAGGAAGGAAGATCACGAACACTACAAGTACGATCAAGCTCCTCCTATTGTGCCACCACCTTACGCTCACAGTGCTCATGGCCCTCCACCACAACACTATTATCATGCACATCATTCAAATGTTGGAGCACCACCACCGCCGCCGCCACCGCCACCACCCAATTATCAGAGTTGGCAGGGAAACAGCAGCAAAGGACCATCGCCTCCTCATCATCACGGTTATCTTCCGGGAAGTCCGCCCATGTACCATAGTCATGGACCTCCAGTTGATTATCCGTATCACAACAATGGGCCACATTTATCACAACAATATCAGTATAGAGAAAATAAAGTGATTGGTCCCAATATGCCTGTGACTTCTGGAGCGCATGCTTCACATAGTAGTTCATATGAGTATCCGCCAACAAATCTGAGGAACAGTTCCATGCCTTTGAATGGAGGACCACCAAGCAATCCACAATCTATTTCATCCACTGTTGCAGAATCCCGATCTATCAATGTGAATTCATTTGTACCTTCAACAGAAACTTATGATTCTAGAGTTCAGCAACAAGGGACGGACGAAACTACTCGTGGGTCGTATCGCTGTGGAAGGTGTGGTGTTCCTAAAAAGGGACACATCTGCCCATACCAACCAAAACTTAAACGACGCGCCGATGAACCAATACCAGAGATGAAAAACGCAGCGTGTCAGGTTGAGATGGATGAATTCTTAGTACTGAGAAGGTTGAATCTCGAAATTCAGGGACTTCCGGAGACTTATACGAGTGAACCTATCGGAAATGTAGGGTACGATGTTGCTCCTGATATAAGTAATTTGCAGACTACAGAGGTTCCTGATGCTAACATTAAGAAAGAAGGTAATTTGAATGTACAAGTTCAAAACGATGCTGATGCTACTTCTGGTTCAGGATCGATGACAAATTCAGCAGCTCCTTCTGGAGACCCCGAAACTGCAGATGATGAACAGAAGAACTAAGAAAATTATAAGCAGCGATACAAAAGTGGTTATAATGATTCATGTTGCATGAGTAGCTTGAAAGTGTATGTTTTAAATCCATATTTCAAAAAGAGTATGCTATCAAAAACAATCTCCTTGGATTCATTCACCACTGGGTTTACCGCTTGAGAGAACTGCAACCGTGAACAAGTCTTGAGTATTACTCGTGACAATTCAAAGTTCATTATGGTTGTAGTCTGAAATGAAAGCTCGAGTTCGTAGATGTGAGAGATCTCTCTTTAGCTGTATCTACTAAGTAAGTGGATAGCACAAAGAGATATGAGATATGGCAAGTGCTGAAACTAAAGTAAAGTACTTGATACAGGTCTCGTATCTCGTATCTTCCATCCTCAACAAAAAATCCAACGACGTGAAGTACGACAGTACGACACCAATATACATCAACGAAGGTGTACTAACAAACTCCAAACTCCATCCGCAGACATGAAACTTGGTTTTGCTATTTATGCCGCATTCATTACTCAATCAAGTGCATTTGTTCCAGTGTCATCCGTTCATTCGGCAGCAATTAGTCGCGCCTCCACCCAAAACTCTTATTTTGCTCGTCGCGACCCCAATGAGCAATTCATAAATCAATTCGATCCATTCGATGTTCCCAAGGAAGAAGCAAAACATTTTCCTGCTTCTTCGCTTATGACATCAATGGTTCTTTTATCCACGCCAACACTGGCTAGTGCTGCAGATACTTCAAGCAGTAGCTATCAAATACTTTCGGCATTTGCTGCTTATGGTCATTATCTTTCTCTTTTCGTCATGGTTGGAGCTCTTACGTTTGAAAGATTTACCATTGAACCTGGCATGTCCAAAGAAAAAGAAAAAGCCCTTGGAGTTGCTGATGCCATTTACGGTGTTGCAGGGGTCGCATTGCTTGTTTCTGGATACTTTCGTGCCGTATCATATGGCAAAGGGTGGGAATTTTACAGCCATGAACCAATCTTCTGGCTTAAGATGGTCTTTTTGAGTATTCTTGGAGCTGCTTCTCTGTTTCCTACCATTACAATCATCAAGAGGACCGTAGCTATTCAGACCGGAAAGGAATTAGCCCCAATGACAGAAAAATTGGCAAAACGACTCAAAAGTGTTGCTACTGCTGAAATGGTTATGCTGGCATCTATTCCCCTTGCTGCAACGTTGATGGCACGAGGAGTGCTTTACACGGATGATATTCCATTCAATATCATTGGACCTGTGTTAGTTGCTATCACTGCGGGAGGATTAGGCTACAAGTATGTAAAAGAAGCCCTCACTTGGACGGAAGACTAAACCTTTATAATTTACATCTAAAATGTCCTCTATGATCATGATTTGATTGGAATGTATCCTTTTTTACCTTGAGATTTGCAAAATCCACGGAAAATTTCTGGTTGATACTTTCCAGTGCCAACAATGGCCTTTTTGCCATCTTCTTTCGACAAATCTAGTCCCTTTTTGCTCATCTCTAAATCAGCTCTGATCCTGTACCATTCAGAAAACAATTTCCTACAAAGCCGATGTTGGAGTAAATCAGCATCATGAGGTAAACAATCCCAGGGCTTTTGACATAACGTAAAATGCGCTGTTTTGATCTCTTCTATCCCTCGTTCACGACAATCTTCGCACTCTTCTCTTCCGTCTCTACATTTTCCATGAACTATATTATTTACTGTTCTTTGATCTCTTGGATTGTCAGCCATTTGATTATAAATGCACCGATTCAACTCTATAGCAGTGCCTGGATGGAGAGCATCGTAGTAATACGGAATGAGACCCTGGAAAGTCATGGCACCGTAAAAAGGCCCAAATCCAAGTCCACCCCATCCTTTCTGATTGAAGTCTCCTTTTCGAATTATGTCTTTGAATTCGTTAAATACATCCATTGATGGTTTAACCGCAATAAAGCCTCCCTGTACACCAACTGGTTTTTTCCCAGCTGGTCTCATGTTGTAATCTCTTGTGAAATAAGCATCTATTGGTGAATCTGTATGATGTTCGTTGGGCCACATCACTGCATCGATATTTTCGGTATTGCCAATATTGGCGGCATCAAAGAGCTCATCTAATGGTTGTAAGACCATCGTATCAAGATCTAGATGCACCACAAAGGGATGATCCGTAAGAGTGTATGCCCAAAGTTTGATAAATTCCAGTTCCCCACAGCATCCATTACGATGCACATTTTCTCGTAAATAGTCTCCTTCGATATCTTTAATTGGTACTGGGATATCTACCAAAAGCACTGAATAGCCCAACTTTTCTAGAGACGATACACATGCCTTGGCATCATTATGTACTATTGCATACATTTTGTAATCATAACTGCTACCCGACCTTGGATTTCGTGACGACGAGAGGTGAATCGAGTGCGCAAGCACTGCAGCACCGTCGATAAAAGTTGGGGTTTCAGAACATGATGTCAGTGATATCGCATAAGCAACGACCGGTCCTGTCGAATGCTTTATACTTGAGACCTCGTTATCAATCTGTTCTGAAGAATGATTGTGGATACTTTTCTCTTGTGAAGCATGATTCATAAAAACGTACATAATGTAGACGGTAGTTAGGAGTAAAATGACCGCGACAAGATTCGATTTGCGCTTCAGACCCGTCTTTTGTGCTGTATATGGATTTCTTGCGGAGCGATACGCCATAATTAGAAACTTTGTTATTATACGCTTAAATCAGCAGACGTCCCGTCTACTTGTGAATCGAAGATAGTGCAAGACAGAATAATCAAGCATCAAGCCTTTTGTTTGTACCTTGTGCCTTATGCCTTATATTCCCTACACCTAAGCTACGCGGATAGACAAAAGACTCTCGATGACAAGAGCGATTTCAGTCATTTTCAAAAAATAAGTGGAAATACAGTTAGAAGATTTATTCATTTATCATCAAGCATCTGTGAACTGTTTGCACTTGATTATTCTTAACAAGGACTAATTAGAAGCTTCTTTGAAATAAAATAGTAGATGCTAATTGCCCCACACCCGCCTATCTTAATCATGACAATCTCCCAATCATATCTTATCTACAAAGATATCACAACATCTGCATTTCAATATCTTCTCTGTTGATCAGTGACAAAGACATCACAACATCCGTTTTTCAATATCTTCTCTGTTGGTCAGTGGCAGGTTTGAGAATCTGAAAAGAACACATCAAGGTCTCGTCCACTGTCATCATGGCACCTGCATTATCAAATTCTCCACAATAGTTAGGGGCTGAAAACACAGTAACAAGTTCTCTGCCCGCAAAGAATTCATAACCGTCCTCAACGACTTGATGCGCTCGGACGATAAGGTCCAAATCATGCTTCCGAAGAAAATCACTAACGACACGAGGCCCGAACGTGTAAGAAACTCCTCTATCATTGTGCTGGTATGTCTGTTCGAAAGAGAAGTTGTGAAATTAGAATGAGAATAAAATATATAAGAACTGAAAAATGCCTACATTTGTTCAACTTACTTGGCTGGAAGCATCGGGATCTGACCACAACAAATCACACAACAATCCAGTATCAGGTACGTCGCATGGTCTATTGATATTCTGTATTTGATCAAGCTTCTGAAGTTCTGGACTTAACCCACCGTGCATACAGATAATCTTGTCGTCTACGACAGCCGTACAAGGCAGACATTCGAATGCATTACAAAACGTTTTCCAAATCTTCACACTGTAGCGACGACGGCATTCGTCATAAAATCCATAAATGCGGTTGATACCCGAGGCCTCGTGGTTTCCTCTGAGGATGAAAAAATTCTCGGGATACTTAATCTTGTAGGCAAAGAGTAGGCAGATGACCTCGATAGACTGTTTTCCTCTATCAACGTAATCCCCTAAGAAGAGATAGTTTGACTAGATGGTGGAAGTTTCATGAGTGGAAAGAGTAACCAAGAGTATAATTTCAATTTGTCACGTCGCATTGACACAATGAGAAGCATTTCAAGACTACAGTCCACGTACCTCTGGCGGAAAGCCACCGTATTCAAACAATCTCAACAAATCGTTATACTGCCCATGAATATCTCCACAGATTTTGATCGGAGCTCCAAGCTCTAATAGCATTGGCTGACTGAGCAAAATTTCCTTCGCAGTGTTACATAATTGCATTACGTCGTTCGGAGATAGGTTGACGTTAGTTCCTGCTTTTTTGTTCTTAGCAGAAATTAGGGTGCTGATAATTCCATCTACCCATTCATCGTTAAGAGCTTGCTCATCAACCATAATGATCAGCCGAAAACTAAATTTGAGTTGCTTTGTTAATTAAAGCACCCGAGACGAGAGTGCTAAGACGACACAGTTGGGGAAATAGCACTGGCGGGGTTGGCGCCCTCCCGATTGCTTGATGAGTGGAGGAAGAAGGCTCAAAAAAATCCTTGAAGTTTTTTTTTGCGCGCGGATGGCAAATTTGGAGTAAGTTCCTAAAATCAAAAGACACATCCGCTTTTTTTGACAAAAAGGTAACAGAAAACTCAAGAGAGTATGAATGATGAATTCCAATTGCACATCTTCATCACTTATACTAAGAAATTTATGTAAATTACAGTGTTGGGAATTTCGGATTCGATTTAGAAGCTTTATAATTGTTTTATCGACCATCTCCCTACTTTCTTCCTTGCATAGTATTAGCAGGTTTGAGAATCTGAAAAGAACACATCAAGGTCTCGTCCACTGTCATCATGGCACCTGCATTATCAAACTCTCCACAATAGTTAGGGGCTGAAAACACAGTAACAAGTTCTCTGCCCGCAAAGAATTCATAACCGTCCTCAACGACTTGATGCGCTCGGACGACAAGGTCAAGATCATGTCGAGCAAGAAAGTCATGGATCACATCATGTCCAAAAGTGAAAGATACTCCTCTATCATTTTCATTCCATCCCTATGAAAGTGTATTGAAATGAATGTAAATTATCATGATATACATCACAAGAAGATTAGTTCAAGCAAAGAAATGCTTACTGATTGCTGTGTATCAGGATCGGACCAGAGTAAATCACAAAGTAGACCTGTATCGGGTACTTCACATGGTCGACTTATATTTTGTATTTGATCCACTGAACTCAACTGCGGGCTTAACCCTCCATGCATGCAGATAATCTTATCATCGATAATTGCCGTGCATGGTAAACAATTAAAGGTATTACAAAATTGCTTCCAGACCTTGATACTATAACGACGACGACATTCATCATAAAAACCGTAAATTCGATTGATACCTGCACATTCATGATTTCCTCGAAGAATGAAAAAGTTTTCAGGATACTTAATCTTATAAGCGAATAATAAACAGACTACTTCTATAGACTGCTTTCCTCTATCCACATAGTCTCCAAGGAAGAGATAATTAGCCTGTACATGTATATCAAGGAATGTGTTAGCATCGGAAGTGTTTCATAAATCGTATCCATAAGAAAGATTTTGAAAGAGACATACCTCAGGAGGAAAGCCACCGTATTCAAACAATCTCAACAAATCGCTGTATTGACCATGAATATCTCCACATATTTTAATGGGAGCTCCAAGTTCCAGAAGCATAGGTTGGCTGAGTAAGACTTCCCTCGTAAGATTACAAAGTTGCATCACATCATTCACAGGCAAATCCGTCAGCACACCCGCCTTCTTGGCTCTAGCGGAAATAAGTGTCTCGATAATACCATCAATCCATGTTTCATTAATAATATTTTGGTGTTGACTATTCTGGCGCATCATGATTGAATATATGTGACTGATGGAACGGTACTAGAATAAGAAAGAGACTGAAAATGATTATAGAATTCAGCAGTGGATCACGAGGACTACCTAGAGGGACAATGAAGATGAGTCCTTGTTACCTTAATGTCGTTTCTTTTCGTTTGGTTTCGCCACCAAGGAGTATACACTATACCCTTTTCAATATAATGATAATCTGAAACAAATATTATTAATTACATAGATTTGACAAAGAATATACAAGTGAGTGCATGATTAAAAACATAACGCAAAAGTCAGTTAGATGTTCCACATTCATTTATGTCCACGTGCTTCCAAAAGGGATGACAAACATTGATCCATATATGTTGCTAAGTAAGCCAATAAATACTTCGTCTTCAAAAGTTCAAAAACGACAAAAGTACACATCTTCGTGCAATCTTACGTTTTAGTAGCTCCTAAGTGAATAATATCAAAGAGGGAGACAGAAGACAGAGTTGTCGACATCGGAGCACTACTTACCCTCAAAACCACTCAAAAAAAATAGTTCTGTTTCATTTCCAATCTCAATCAAGTTTTGGCTTTTGGCGTTTTGTCAACGTCAGAAGGAAATGGACAAGTTAGTCCTTTCTTTGGGTTCGGAGAAACGTTTTTGGCGTGACTCAAAATCAACGATTCACTCACTCACAAGACTGTGTGTTTTTAGGTTTTAGCTTGTTCTATCTTGAAAGTCCACTTGCAATACACAAACCATTGAACCTTAAATTTCTTCCTCCGTATTATTGACACACGTCTAAATATAATGAAAAGGTGTTTAGCCAGACGAAGGCAAAAACGAGAGGAGAAGTTTGGAAGACTTCGGGATGAACAAACAACGGCTGATGCAACACCGGCTCCAGATGTACCAGTTGACAAACGAAAGGCGTAAGTGGATGCTTTGAGTGATTGTAAAGCAATTGTGAGGGAGTGTGTAAACTATGTCTGGTTGTTGATTTCTATTGTTGATTGAGTACTTCACAAGTTATCGTTTCCTTTATGTAATTTGCGACACTTTTGTAACAGCACACTCTCATCATATTCTTTTCCCATTTACATCCTCTTTTGCAAATGAATGTCATGCCATTTCTCCTAAATCAAGTTCTCAACCATCGCCGAGGTCTCAGACTACTGATCATTTATATATGACAGCACAATCGCTGAGCAGTAAAATTTCTACATCAAGTTCATTACCTATACCTTCACCATTGAAATCATCGAGACATCTCACAAATTTACCGCGACTCTCACAAAATCTTCCGCAAAGATCTTCATCAAACGATGAAACTCTTGGTTATAAATGGAATGTGCAAGACAGCAAACTGAAACCCTACCCTCCATTTTATCCACCTATATGTAAAAATACATCCACCTATGTTGGGGACTCAAGTCCATCTGTTGTTGCATCAAGAATTGTGCAATGTTTGAAGAAACGAGGTGCAACTGTAGAGTACGATGAAGACGCAGCAACAGCTACTGTGTGGACTGTCGAAAGAGTAAACTTTATGATTTATTTGCACCGTGGAGGGAATGTGACTTATGACCCTAACAAAAGTATTGGCGCTTCCATCAAAGATTTATCCACCAGTTTCAATTCAAATTTCACAACCAATATTGAGGAGGAGAACAATATCAAGGTTGATTTTAATCACGGTGTTTTAGTTGAATGCACTAGATTAAGAGGAGATGTCATCGCATTTCATGCTGATTGTAGAGCTGTTTTATCCAGCGCAAGGGGTGATTCTGATGGATTGGATGATCATCGTGGATGGCTTGTGGCGGTGCGTCATTCTCCGTTTGGTTTTGGACGTAAGTTGGATCGAGCTGATCTACCCGCTGGGCAGATTTCGTCAAAACAGATTATGAAAATGAAGGAAGATGATGTTCCATCTTTAGCAAGGTTAAAGAGGAAGCAATCTACTGTATCCTTAACACATACAGTCATGGATGCATTAGAAAATGCTGCTGCTCTTATAGAAAACGACCGATGGGATGCAAAACTTCTTGGTATGCAAAGCCTTGTCATGTTGACGGATGTTAGATCTTCTGGTATCGAACGTGCATACTTAGCAACATTGTGCATACTTGGTACCAAGGATTGTTCTATTAGAGGAGAGAGGGATTCAGCTGTGTCTAGACTACACAACAAAATCTCGTCCATCATTATAAAAGATTCTCATTCCTCCAGAGGCTTTGATTATCCTGAATCTGCCGATGACTGTGATTCCATCCATGTAGAGGAATCCATTGGTGTAGAGCACTCAACACATTTGCGATCATGCGCTTTGATCGTCCTCATCAATGCTTTATCAAACATCGTTAAATACAATTCACGATTTCCTCTAATGTCAAATCCCAGCTGTGATGACTATCTATCTCAGAAGTTTATTGATTCTCTCGCTCATGATCTCGCTGGTGCATCAAGGCCTCCAGGACCGTCAGTGGGTTGTGCAAATGAGTCAACATTGGCAGCAAGACTAATATACCTTCTATCCACACATTCTGAAAAGAAAGTATATTTTTTGAACAACGCATATGTTGGTTCACCTCCTAGACCGCTATATGGACTTTTGGAAAGGGTTAGAGCTCAAGGAGCCCTAAATCACCGTCCAATGGAATTAGAAGCACAACTAGCCCTTTCCTCTTTAGATAGTGATTTTTGAAACATAAGTTGTAAAATATAATGTAATATATTACTAAAGAAAAGAGAAATCGTTTTTAGCATCGAAATCTAGGGGGGGCAGTTGCGTTTGGATGAGTCTTCCAAAGCAAACCCTCTGGATAATAAAAATAATTCTCACGATTCTGTCGATAGAAACGTGTGGCAACGGCTAGAGTAGAATACGACGATATCTCGGTGCCGATGAAAATCTTTGCATTGATAGCAATAAAAAAGTTGAGCACAGAACCCACAATTGAATTAAAATATTGATACAACTCATTTTGAGAAACATCCTTCACCATTACGGCCCCACCCTCAATAACAGCAACGGTACCATTCCACATTCCATTTTTCACAATATCATTTATCACAGCAAGATTGTGCTTTGAAAGAACCCTTAAGTCTTCCGATAACGATGGGTGGTCAAACCGTTCTTCTAAGATGGGTCGGTTAAAGACCAAGAGAACATTTTTCACGGGAGGTTCTGGATACTTGGCATACACCATATCTAGTATCTCTGTAATATTGTTCACCTTTTTATCGAGACACATATTATGTTCCAGCATATCAGGTTCGATCCTTGCATGAATCGCCATAAAATTATGTTCCAGTTGTTCTTCGTGAGAACGTATCATTTCCTGAATTTCAGGATGAGGTCTTAATGCTCCTCCAGCAATAGCTTGAAACATGGTATGCTGCCTTTGAACTTTACCGATTCGGTCATTAGATACAAACTTTTCATACTCTTTAAATCTGTTGATTCCAACTGTTTGTCTACCATTCAAAGAGTACGGCTTTGTTGCGTCTTCTTCTCGCTTTAACCAGCGCAATATCGGTGCACCCTGTAACCATTTACCTTGACTCTGAACGGAACGTTCCTGTGATACAAGATCAGGAAATTCTTCAGGAGTATGTCTTACAAATCTTGGTAAGATAGGATAATACGTGTTCCAATGAACAATATCCCATAGTAATTCATGAGGTACTCCATCTTGAGTACCCAACGTATCTTTCCATACAAATGACTCCACTATGAACTGGTCTACTTTCTCTTTCTCTTTGATGGCAAAAAATAAAAATCCGGTAAAAAACATGTATTGATTACAAAATCCAGACCAGAGCGGAAGCATATTAGCATATGTCGTTATATTTTGATATGGTAGGGGTCTTAACGCCTCGTCTAATTGTATTTGGTATTCTGTCACGTTGTAACGGTCTGTTCTAATATGTTCATCTGAAGTATGGCTTTTGTTTCTGGGACGACCAGCTTCACCATTTGCAGCATTGTCTGCACTTTTTACTTCAATATTCTTCTTCACTGAAACCGAAGGCGTGTCCTGCTTCATATAGGGCTTCATTTCTTCAGTATACTGAAGATTGGAGGACGAATCCATTTTAATTGCGAATCCTTGTTGTGTAGTGTAGGCAACATGTAAGTTAAGAAATATAAGGGTATTCACTATCGCAATTGCTCCTATAACTCCTAGAAGAAGCTTATGCAATTCGATCATTTCAACTATTGGCTACGTTGTAAATTTTTCATGAACTCTGCTATTCTAATGGAATGCTTAATGCTCGTGTTTCTGTATTCTGTATATTCTGTACGTTGTTTTTCTACTGAATCGCAAAGTATATCTAATACCCTAATCTAATCTTGTCGTACTCTTTTGTTCTCACTTTTTTTTTTCAAAAACGGCAAAAACATGTGCGATAAATCATTTCAACCTCAAACAAAAGAGAGAATTTACTGAAGAAATGCAAGCAATTCATAAAAATCCTTTTCAATTAATCGACACCAATGGTCTCCATGAAGCTCTCATGGTATTTGAATCCTACGATGGACCTGAAAGGTATGCCCCAAATCTTGAATTGATCCGTTCGATCAAAAAGCTTCTGATTGAACGATGGAATAAGCACCTTTCTGATACTATGGTCTTTGTTCATGAGGATTCGCATTTAGAACTGAACCATTCAAAGAATGATATGAAAATGAATAGAGCAGGAAATTTGAATATTCCTCAACAACACGTCGAAGAAGTGAGTCATAACGCATGGGTGCAACAGAATCGTGGAGAAGAAAGAACACCTGAAAATCAACAGATCTATCAAAATCCTCAGAAAGATGGTACTACTTTAGTAGATGACTGTGACATAGTAATAAAATCAGATAATATAACACCAAATGCAAATGAGATGGTGCAAAGGAATTCATCAGGAGGTCGCGCATGGCTGAGCTCTACAAAAGCGCCACGTTCAAGGCGGAAAAAGTCATATACCAATCGAAAAAAGAAACCAAGAAATGTATCCTTCGGAGCCATCGAATCTTATAGTCATGGAGAAATCCCATCAAGCATAACCATCGATAGACATGGAGTTGATGATGGTTCTTTTGTATTTCATTCTCAGTCTAGTATGACGGATGATTTCTAGTAGTTTACCTTCGACATGGCTTCTACAGGGAAAGACTGAAACCAAGTGTTTTATAATGTAAATTTTTGTTTGCAGTTTAAGCAGTTTACATATCATGATAATCTGATATCTTATATTTCCTTAATGTTCGAAAATGCGTCCTTGTCTTGTAAATTGGGACTGATGTTTCTTCAATATACATCAAATCTCTTATCAAACCTCCTCAATCTACGATGCTCCCCCCATGATACTGGGAAACCAAATCCATTGCGTTCTTTAGGATTCCAACTACTCTTGATGGTATTTGAAAACCAAGAATCGAACATTTCACCGTGAGATTTGTTGTCTCCAAACTCTAGCATACTTTTAATCACATTCTCATCTACCACTCCATCTTGAAGACACTTTTCCCACATCCCTACAGCAATATGACCTCTCATCTCTCCAACAGGAAAATGAACATTCATCATTTGTAGCATATATGCATAAGTGGCTGAATTACGTGGAACAACGGGATGATGATGCATAGCGTTAAATGCAAAGAATGCGTTTTCCATGGCAACATCTCGTACTTGTTCATTCTTTTTGCTATTAATTGCATTTGCTGCTGCACGAATCATTGCATTAAAAGTCATGGTCGTGGGGCAGGAAGATGTATTCAATTCTGTCATTTCAGCTTTCAGATCAAGCTCAAATCGTTCCAAAGCCCTAACGTAAATATCTCGACTTGTTTGTAACAATGATAATTCTGTTGCACTATCCTTGCAATTAGAGATGGATATCGCAATTGCATCAAGGATCAAATCATACATGGTGATTGTAGGCCCAGGAGCTGCACCGTAAGATTTGATCAGTTGAGAAATCTTCCATGCACTCGTTGAAGAGTCAGTGTTGACATTGGCGTATGAATCAACTCCTTCTTCTTGTTCTTCTTCTTCTCGTTCTTCTATGGCAGTTGTATGAGAAGAAGTCTGTGCAAGTTGTACTCGGAATTTGGATCGTAGTTCCACATACACATTTCCTTCCGCTTCAATCCTTTCAACCAACTTGATCATTTTGTTAATAACGTCATGTACGTCATCCTGGTTTGAGATGTTCTTTGTTTCAATGGGTTTCTTTGCCTGTAGATGTACAATAGACACGGGAGAGATTTGTGCAGAATATCCTCTTAGAATATATTCTATTTGTTGTGAAAGATGAAATGATTCAACTAACGCATGTTCATATTCCTCCTTCTTGGTTTGATGAAGATTCTGAGGGTTGAATGCTAATGAAGTATCATGAGTGTAAAGTACAGAAGAATGAATCATAATTATATATAGATTGAAGAATATTCCATGACTTACCAATCAATGTTCCCGGAATGGAAGATACAATTCTATTATGCTCCTCATCCAGAACATTTACAAGAGCTACGGGTGGTGCGTGATGTCTTGAATGTCTCGTGGGCAACGTTCTAGGTTGTGAAGGCGGAGTATTGGTATCTTGTTTCACACTGCCTCCTCCTCCTTCTTCTGCTAAAGCTACTGCGGAAAACGATTGGAAAGGAACGACTGAATGTTTACCAGCAGATACTGCTCGAGCAATGGGTCCATCTACCATCGAACTTGAGCTGACATGTGGAATATTATGAGTTTTGCGAACGATTTTTACGGCGTTACGAGATCTTAATAAACTAGTTGACATTTTAAAGTCAATAAATACAAATATGTTTTTAATGAATGCCAAAGATTCTAATACTTTTACTACTACGACTTGTAGATTTCCCTGCAGTTCATGTATGTGGCTCTGGAGGAAGCTGGCGACAGTCTGATTGATTCTGATAAACTGCTCATTTCAAACCATCTGATAAACTGGTCAGTGAACAAGTTCCTCCTTCCCCTTCTTTCTCTTTTCTCTTTTCTCTCTCCGCCATTCTCCATTCTCCATTCTCCATCCTCCATCTTATTTCATTTCATTGCTATCATACTTCGTACTCAAAGTTTTGTGCCTTTCAAACATCCATCGTTCGTATTTATACCTTACCTAGAGAGATATTTGACTAACTGATTCATAATGTCCAGCCAAAATCGAGAAGAAGAAGAAGCAGGATTGACCCAAAGAGAGCCAACTATGGAGGACCAAGCACGAGTGGCTCAAATTATTGAATTGCTTAAGAAGAACCAAATACCTGCTTCCCATGCATTTTGGGATACGCAGCCTATGTTCATCCAGGATAATACAAGTTACGCAGAGAGCGGAGGTTCAGACACATTTACCCTGCATGCCCCGATCGTCCCTAACAAACCTGCGTCTGAGATACGCCAGGAACCCTACAATATGCCCAAGGGATTCTCCTGGTCTGACATTGATATTATGGACCAAACAGAGCGTCTTCAGGTATACGACCTTCTCAATCGAAATTATGTGGAAGATGATGATCAAATGTTTCGCTTTGATTACTCCCTTGACTTTCTTGAGTGGGCTCTTACTCCTCCAGGCTACTCTAAGTCTCTTCATCTCGGTGTACGATCTGATTCCACTCAAAAACTGGTGGCTTTCATCTCGGCTGTTCCAGCGTCTGTGCGTGCTTATGATAAGACCTTCCCAACGGTGGAAATTAATTTTCTCTGTGTTCACAAAAAACTAAGATCCAAACGATTGGCTCCAGTGCTTATCAAAGAAATCACACGACGTGTCAATCTCACTGGTGTCTTTCAGGCAGTGTATACTGCTGGAGTTGTCTTACCAGGACCTGTAAGTTCCTGCAGATATTATCATCGTACGTTAAATGCGAAGAAATTGGTGGATGTTGGCTTCACTCGTATTCCACCTCGAATGACCTTGGCTCGCATGACCAAAATGTATAAGGTGCCAAGTACACCATCGACACCTGGATTGAGATCGATGGAACTTAAAGACTGCAAATCCGCTTGTGAGTTACTCAATAAAAAGCACTTGGATCAATTCAAGCTGGTTGTCAATTATGATTTGGATGACTTTACGCATTGGTTTATGCCACGTAAAGGAGTCATTTCTACATTTGTGGCTACGAAGGAAGTAGATGGAGAAGAAGTTGTCACGGATATGATTTCGTATTATCATTTGCATTCAACTATTATTGGTAATCCAAACTATACTCATCTTCGTGCGGCGTATAGTTTCTTTAATGTTGCGACAAGTGTAGATTTAGACGTTTTGATGACAGATGCATTAACTATGGCCAAGGAAGAGGAAATGGATGTATTTAATGCATTGGAGCAAATGCATAACGGGAGTTTCTTTGAAAAGTTAAAATTTGGAAAGGGTGACGGAAATTTACAGTACTATTTGTACAACTGGTGTTGCCCAACTTTGAAGAGTGACGATGTTGGCATTGTGTTGCTATGAGAAAGAGTAATTTGAAGAAGAAGAAAAGCGAATATGCTTTAGAACCATTTTTGAAGAGATAAAGAAATTTTCGGGTGATTCTTTGTATATGTTATAAATGAAGTTTTATTACGATTTATACGAAGGTCAAGTACGTGTCTGATTAGTAGATGCTTCTATCAAAGATAATTCCAAGAGCTCCGTACGAAGTTCTAATGGTAATTCAGCGTAGTATTTGTTGACAAGATGCTCGTCATATTCATCGTTAAACAGTGCCTTTCCTCTAGTGGCACGAGTGCCAGTTTCATCACCATTTTCTTCCCTCGTACGGACTTCCTTCCTAACAGCTCCAATCAGGACTTCGTGCCACTTTTTGCTGGCAGCGATCATACAGCGGTATTTGAGACTGCCTTCGTAACCACCCATACTAGTATCGAATAAAACATTCTCAAACTTATTCGTAGCAAAATGTAGATACCACATTGCTTCTGTTGGACAAACGGAAGGCACCACCTGACAATGCGTGAGAAAGAAAAAAGTTTCATCGTCTACTTGATCCTCATTTCCACGTATAAACGTTGAAATTCTTTGTGATAATCTCTCTGCTGTAGGACAGTCTAAATTCTGATTCGAAATGACCTTCTGAAATAGCTCCGGAGGAACAAAATGCAACGTTTCGTCTGGAAGACGATTGAAATGTCCGATGACCAATTGCATAGCAAGTCCTATCAACTCTTTATCTTTGGACATATGTGCTTGTTTGATGTATAGTGTTGCTGTTTCGATATTCAAATTTTCTTGAATGTAAGAAGTCGTAATCTTTACTAAGGGCCTGACGTCGAATTGAGTTGCCAATGATCGCAAAGGAGCTGCACACTCTGAATCCAAACGAACTTTATTCGTATAAATGTAGTCCAATAGCATGGGTACATATATTGCAACATATTTTCCGCAAACAATTTCTGTAAAGTTTTGTTCATCAGTGGCTTTTTCTCGACCAAGATTTTTTCCAATCTCATGGACGAGAAAACCACTTTTTCGATCACCGAAAGTAATGACACATTTATGGATGTGATACACATGTTGCTTTGTGCCATCATGAATCGCTAATGTCCAATCACTCATACTTTTCACAGGATCCATCCTCCAATCAAGCCTGATACCAGCATCCATAGCATCATACCCATCTTCTTCTGACTGACGCTGCTGCTGAACACATCGATCTTTGGAAGCAATACCACAGGCGTATGCGATACCAGACAAATTTTGAACAAAACCACGATCTAGATCCAACATTGTGAATTTATTCTTGATTGGTTCAATATCAATATGACTCATTTTATTCTTGATGAAGTCATGAGCCTCTTTGAATAAGTCAGAGTCTTCTTCTTCTGCATCACGAGCATTTCTTCGTGATTGGGAACGGGAAACATTTCTCGTTGAGTGCACCATTACCATAAATATTTCAAGTTGTGAAAAATGGTTAGATATCCTTTTTCGTAAGAGTAGGAGTAACTTCGATGACAAGAAAGAGAGAGGTAATAGTTGTCTATCAACATAACAATGTTTCGTGGAGGAATAAAAAATGAGTACAAATCGCCAGTCAGAGTAATTTAGCTGAAAGGTTGTGCTAGTCTTTTACGTGAGATAAATTCAAAGTCCCATGAAGTCAAATCGAACCACACTTTCATTTGAAAGATCGAAAGACCACTACTGACCTGACTGCATTTAATTAACATTGAAACTCACCAAATCATCTGATTATTTCTTCTAAACGAAAAGAATGACTGATAGCGACAAACCAATTACGGAGAACGAAGTGATTTCTCACTATAAGAATCTTCAAGCGGAATGTTCAACGTATATAAACAAAATTGTTACCTTTGATAGTGAACTGAATGAACACAGGTGAGTTACTTCCATTTATTCACACTGTACCAGGTTTTAAAATTATGAATATTTCTCATATTAGAAAATGTGTTGCTTGGAATGTAGATTGGTAGAGGAGACGATGCAACCTCTCGATTCTGATCGTCGAGCTTTTCGAATGGTCGGAGGTGTGCTTGTGGAACGCACCGTTGGTGAAGTTCTTCCGGTGGTGATTGATAATCGTAAGAAGGTGAGTAGTGTTTTGAGACTTTGCTATGAGAAATGATGCCATGAAATAGATCTCTTTCTTATTCATCATCAATTATTTTTCCAATATCAGTTGGAAGAGGTAGTCGAGAACATGAAGACAATTTTGGCAAGCAAACAAAAAGAAATGGCCGAATGGAAAGCTAAGTATAACATCAGGGCTGTAGATGAACAATAATTTGATTTTAAATTAGAATCCAATATTTCCTTCTTGCGTGGAATGTTACTTGCTTTCGAATAGATTCCTTGTTTGAAAATAAATTGAGTGAAAATAAATTGTAAGATTCAATTCCTTTGACTATACTCATGGTTTTGCTTCATATTACAAACTTCCACTGAATTCCCAAAGATTAGGGAGGTTGATGTTTTTATCTTTCGTTGCATTGAATTGTATCAAAAAATCTTCAAGTGAATCCTGGGAATCGACATACATTAACTCTCCATGCATCTTTTCCTTTGGGGCACACGCCACACCAGCGCATAAGTCACCAATATCTTCTGAGAGTGGTCTTGGCCTTGGCTTTTGAATCCTTTCTGCCTCAGGTCTATTCACTGGAAGCCCTATGCGTATTTCACGACAGGCGACATTGCCATCTTTCAGTTCAGCTCTCAAGGCCGCCGAGAGACCCCAGACGTGATACGAATTCAATTCTCCCAAAGCAGATCGAACCGTTGAGGGATGTCCACCTCCGTCTCCCGTGACAAATGTGTAGGATGTGGAGTCACCATTAAGATTGGGTAACAATTCTTTGGCTGCGTTGAAGTGCAATGTAGCCAACTGAGAACTTGCAGTTATGAATTCATCCGGTGTCATGTCAAGCAGCTTTCGGTTACCATCTAGCCTCATACTCTCATCACATGCACCTCTTTTGTTTGTCCAATATCTTACCTATAAATGAGAGAAGTGACGCAAACGTATCGAAAAAGTTAGCATACATATAGTCATATAGAATATAGATATGTTTACTGTGAATTACAGGGGAAATGCCAATTGAAAAACGTACTGCACCATGAGCCACAACATGATTTAGAGGTCCAGAACTCATTCCAAGAGCCTTTTTGATTGTAGCACTACTTTCTCCGGGTAATAAAGAACCATGCACAGTGATCAGTTTCTCCGGATTGCCAAGGTCTGAAGCAAGACGATCAAGACGCGCTTCTTCACGAGAATTCACTATCACAGTTGCACCAGAGCCCAACAATGATCGAGAAATGGCCCTTCCTATGACACCTACACCTCCAACAACCCAGCAAGTTTTGTTTGCTAGTGACATACTTCGAATTTATTTGAAAATACTTCTGGATGCAGATTACAAATGCGGTTTTCCTGTTGTGAACTCGTTGCTGTTGAAGAAGAAATTTGACAGATCTATGACGTAAGCAGTCTAAATTAGCCAGAACTAAAAGACTCCATTGGTAGGCCCTTGTTTGAAGGTGCGCCCACTAAATCCAAGAAACAAATTATAATTGTCTTCCTCAAATGAGGGCAGAAGTTGTACTGTACAGTCAATTAAGAATCAAAACTCCATCATATTTAACCTCTTATTCATAATGGGTCAGTTTGAAATGCCGCAAAAGATTCCTGTCGAGGTCAAATCTCAAAGTTCTACTTTGACTGCGTACGTTGTTGGCGACAAACTGTCGTACAAAGGAGAAGATACTGTCGAAGTTATAAAAGTGTACCTAGATGATGATCACATTCCCTTCTATGATATTCGGTTTCAAGATGGAAGGGAAAAACAGACGACGCATGAATATTTAAGAGAATTTGAGAAGGAAAGTAAACAGAGAAATTCAACAAACAATACAACAAAGCCAAGTCTTTGGAAGCTAGCTGGTCGCAGTATTCGCAAGGGTGTTGCATCAACTAACAGGTCACTGAATCGTGGTTTCTCTGTAGTTCAGGAAAAAGTAGGTCTTCCGGAGGGAGAATTACAGTTAGATCTGGGTGATTTGAAAGTGTACAGGCCACTTGACAAGATCGAAGGAATCATCAAAATTAAGTTAAATGAGGCCACTCCTGCCCAACAGCTGACCGTAACCTTACAGGCTACAAGGCCAGTTGCATCGGATGAAAAATCGATTGAAAATATTTTTAATCAAGAATATGTCTTTGATGAAGAATACGCAATCTGCGGAAAACAAGTTTATCAACCAAATGGAGAAGTCCCGTTCGCAATTCTTGTCCCTCGACTTGGCACGAAACAAAAGAACAACTCAATTGTGTCATCGTTAGTTCAAGAGTTCAAAGACCTTCGCTTTACAGGAAATGCATCTTGGACAATGTTTTGCTCTCTGAAACAGCCTAAAGGATCTTGGAGAAATTTGCATTCAGAAACGTTTCGAATTCATGTTGACGATTAAGAGGTTTATCGTTAAAATAGACTTATTTCATATTTTCTGTTGGTTCGTGTGCTTAAAATATATGTAAACACAACGTTTCAAGTTTTGTTCTATAGCTTGAACGATGGATCAGTCTAATACATCAGCACTGATCATGAAAACAGGCCGAAGAGTTCATCTCCTGTTTCCCCGAGTAAATCATCTAAGGAGAGTTCATCAAAAAGCAACTGGTTTATCGGCAAGCTTTTTGATGATTCCTTTGCATTATCTAACAAGCGTTTCTCTTCTGACATATACAAACCATCGCCATCTAAGATACACCCTCTTTCTTCACAGGATGATATCAGAGCAGACCAGTGCCTACATGATTTTAAGCAAGACTGGTTACCCACCAAAATCAGACCTTTACGAGCTCTTGTGATGGCTACGCATAGGCGACGAGAATCTCGTAAAAATCCGAGCTCATTCAAATCGTTTGATCTCACTGCAGAGAATATAACGATATCAGTTTCTTGTCCCTGAAAACTATCGACAGTTCCAACCGTTATTAATTCCGAATGTGGAATTTGATTCCAATTACTTGATAGTGAATTACGAATAAGTTGCACTTGCTTCGAATATGGAGTGATTATAGAAATATTCTTCGCTAGAATTCTTCCAGATGCAAGCATATGAGATACAATATCGACAACCATATCAGCCTCTTTTGGATTGGATTTTCCACCAAAGTTGTGGACCACCTCGATATTATTATCGACGTTGATGAAAGCCAAGGGGATGGAAGAAGGCCATGGAAATCCTGCTGGCAACTCAACGTTATGTTCCTGCTGGTTGGCACATGAAATTAAGCCATCATAAAAATGTTTCGAAGGAAATTGTAACAGAGAGTCTGGCATGCGATATTGCATCTTCAAAGTGATTTGACCCACACCGAGCTTTTCTAAACGTTCCATGGGAGATACACCTAAATTATCACGTAACTCCATAGATGTTACGGTAGGTGGTAACTGTCTTGTATCACCAACGAGAACAACCTGCTCTGCCAATGCTGCAGATAGCGCACAAACAAGAGCAGGTTCTGTTGTTTGCCCAGCTTCGTCTAAAATGACTAGAGGAAAATTTGATACTGACTTGCTACCATCTTGATTCATCAGTTGATTGGCACCAATACAACTAGTAACAACGACAGGGGCTGTCTTTATTATTGACATTTGAATATCATTGACATAGCTTTTGAGATCAAACATCGCAGACGCACGATTCTGCCGATCAAGGGTTATATCGTTAGCTTTCTTTCTCAATTTTACGACTTCTGGCATCCTTTCAGAAATGGCAACTACAGTTCTATGCTGAATTTTCGGTGACACAGATGCAGGTCGACCCAATCGAACAGCAGGTACACCAATTTCCAGTAAAGCTTCAAGTAGTACATCCGCAGCTCCATTGCTATGTGTGACTGCAAGTACTCTAAATGGATCACGTGACTGTGTGCTGTTTTCATTATTCCGTTCAGATAACTTGAGAGCTGATGCAATCAGAAGAGCCGCAACTCTTGTCTTTCCTGTACCCGGAGGTCCACGTATCAAACTCATTCGTCTTTTGAGTGCAAAGGATATAGCCTCCACTTGAGACTTATTTGGAACAAAATCTGTGGCAACTACAGCTTGTGCAATTGCTTCATCAATATATTGCTGCATCAACGCTTCATCATTGGAATTTAGTTGATCATGGAAGCGTGCAGGTAGTTTTGACGTCAAGTCCATATAATGCTCATTGCTTTTCCCCAACAAGCAGGTAGGACTATCAACACCAGCACCAGCACCAGCACCAGCACCAGCACCAGCACCAAGTGCAGATATTTTGGCAAGTATGCTTGCAGCCTGACCTGCCGCTCCTTTTTTCAATTGCTCCAACGCATTCCGTTGTGCTTTCAATGGTGCTTGAGGAGCCGTCCGGTCCAATCGAACAGTAAAACCTCCAGGATCCTTCCTAGCCTCCCACAATCCAGGTATCCATGATGGACCGACTGCAAGCGTTATCCAATCATTCCCAACGTCCACTACCAGACATTCTCTCGGTACCACAGTCTGAGTTCTGCTTCGAGAGTTTCTATAAGATCGATCTCCTGAAATCGGAGTATGCGTCAAAACCAACACGTCCCCTCTGGTAAATTTATCTTTGAGTCTCTTTTCTCCCATTTTGTAAACTCGGATGATCTTCTCACCAAAAACTTCCGTGTCTGGTTCCGCGGAAGCATCAAAGATACTTGTCCCAGACGATTCTAGTTTCGACTGAGACCAAGTCTTTCTTCGTATTTTCAATTCTTCCACATTTTCTTGGTGCTCTAATAACAAAAGGTTTTCCCAGTAAGACGAATACGAATGTAGATCATTGCCATCATGGGTTTGTCTCTGAACAGGTGAATTCGGACTTGAGAATCCTAAAGATGTATTAGAAACATCAAGAACGATTGCAGCGACTATCGCCCATTGAAATCTTTGCATCTCGTGTGAGATGCAATTGTGTGGTTAAGTAGATCTACTTTTGTAGTTTGGTCTTTGGTCCGTTGTTCGTTGGTGGAGAAAAAACGAGAGGAGAGAAAAGTAAAAAAATGACCAATGAAAATGATCACATGGTACAGGCTAGTATTTAAAATATTTAACTATAAAACGTAAAATACAAATTGAATGATATACATGCTTGATATTCACATCGGGGGAGATTAATGGGAAATGCCGTCCTTTTCGAAACGGAGAGCGGCGAGGCGAAAGAGGTGGTGGTCAGTGAAACATTTGCTCTTTGTACCCATGATTCTTTCAAGTGTTGGAGTTACATACTTTTTTGTAGGATATCGTTCTCATTCAGATGTTACAGCCTTTGACTTCGGTCTGAAACCTGATGCCACATCGGTACTAACCACTGACTTTGGGTTCCACCCTTCATGGCATCCAGAAAGATCAAAACGCTTTCCATCTACAAAGGAAAGAATCAAAATCTTAATGTCCAATTGGTATCAGCCACCATGTGTTTCTGATCAAAAAAATGAGTTATTCGAATTCAAGTATCTTGGTTATGATTCACTGACACCAGAGCTAGAACTGGTCTCCCTCATGTCAGAAGAAGAAGGATCTTCCAATGGAATAATTTCAGCAAAGATGGAGCTGCAAGATAGGCCTACTTTCCTTCATCCCTTAACTCTCAAACCACCCAACTGTGTAGTACCAGAATGCCAATTGGGACTAACACTATTGAACTACGTTCATAATCAATGCAATGAAAATATTATCAAATGGAAGGGTATGTTGAAACCCATTGTCATTTTCTATTGTCATGATGCATCGACAATAATTAACAATGACAGGTTTGATGTTGAGTATCCCATCATTGCAAGTCGTCGTCCTATATCTCATGATAAAAAGAGTATTTCAAAGGCAACGAAGAAAATAGATTGTCATAACTACATGTCAAGACCATATCTAGCAACAATATCGGATGCAAAACGGTATATGCCGATAGTGTACGATGTATATGATATACAGAAACAGATGGATTTAGTTCTTCAATATGATAGATCATGGAGGACTAAAGTGAATATGGTTGTATGGAGGGGCAACTTATCTGGACACATGATACAGACTGCATCTGCATCATTTGATGAAAAGTGTACAAGTAATGTAAGATGTCAACTGGTGAGAAAATTTGCTAATAGTATGACAATAGATGCAGGAGTGTCCAATCAAATTCAAGAGTTGCAGTTGGAAAACGATTATTTGAGTCTTATAAAAGGACCAATGACTATTGAAGAGGAGTTGCAATACAAAGCAATTTTAGTGATTGATGGTGATGACTTTGAAACTCGATTAGCATGGGCTTTGTATTCTGGATCAGTGGTTTTGATGCCGAAACCTACAGTCACTACATACATCATGGAAGAGTTACTAAAACCGTGGGTGCACTACATTCCAGTGAAGGAAGATCTGCATGATTTGGAAAAACGATTAGAATGGATAGGTAGAAATGACCAACTTTCGAAAAAGATTGCCGAAAGAGGCACTTTGTATATGCACGACTTAATGAGCGTCGATGACGAAGTAAAGACGACGATATTGGAGAGATACTTCAGTTTTTTCATAGGCTCTGGTGTATAAATCTCTATCAAATTACTTTGTTGAAATAACTATGTCGATATCGCTTTTTAGTATCACAACACTCTCTAGGCAATACAATTGATGAATCATGCCTTTTACAATCGATTTCAAAGAGAGATACCTGACCCAAAATGTGAATTTGTTCACGTAATTTACGAACTTCACTGAGATTAGCTAATATCTATTCTTATAACGTGTTGGGTAAAATAGTTCATTCAAGCAGCATCTCGAATCCCGACATGATGGCTATGGTAGATAAGACGATGATAACTTCTCGTTTATTTCATGGATCCCGGACGCTTCTTCAAGTGATGTAGATGTGGAGTATATTTGAAATGTTCGAGTTACCTCTAGTGAACAATGGCTGTCTTGAATGCAACTGGATCAGTTTAAGAATAAGATTTTCATATTGAAGATATTTAAAATATCTTTCACTAGTAAATGGTCAATATTCATAGTTCATTGGTGGTACAAAATGAACTCATCATTACTGAAACGAAAGAAACTTGAAAGTCGTGTCCCAGGATGGAACTCGTCCTTAAAACTTGAATTATATCTCGATGAGCCAAACGAGCTACCACGATCCAGCAATACAGCCCAATACTATACATCACATAGAGAAGAAATGGTCTGAAGTATATGCAAGGAATAAGGATCGATTATGCATTCCATATTAGTCTACATGATCTCTACCAACTTCGAGAAAATGGTCCAGGATGGAACTCGACCTAAACTTATAAAATATTGATTCGATGAGTCAAACATGCCCTCAAGCGCCATCAATACACCTCAATACTATACATCACATAGAGAAGAAATGTCCTGAAGTATATGCAAGGAATAAGGATCGATTACGCATTCCATATTAGTCTACATGATTTCTACCAACTTCGAGAAAATGGTCCAGGATGGAACGCCATGTGATTGAACTCGTCCTTAACTTGTAATATCTCGATGAGTCAAACGAGCTTCCACGAACAAACAATACCCCTCAATACTATACATCATATAGAGAAGAAATGTTCTGAAGCATATGCAAGGAATAAGGATCCATTCTAAGGATCCATTCTGCGATCATAATTAGACTACATGATTTCTACCAACTTCGAGATAATGGTCCAGGATGGAACTCGACTTCGACATGAAATATCTCAATGCTTCGAGCAATTTTCTAAGAACCATCAATACACCTCAATACTATACACCATGTAGAGTAGAGTAGAGAACAGTAGAGAAGAGAAGAATTGGTTTGAAGCACATTCAAGGAATAGAGAATACAAATCGATTATGCATTCGATACCAGTCTACATGATTTCGACCAACTTTGAGAAAATGGTCCAGGATGGAACTCGACTTCGAAATGAATGATTTCTCAATGCTTCGAGTGAACTTCAAAGAACTATCAATACACATTAATAATACCCACCATATCTATAGAAATCATATCTGAACTTACAGTATCGAAGGGAATCTTTTGATTATGACTACTCTTCAATAATAGGGTTGTCTTGAGGATTAATGACGGGATTTCGCCGATTTTCGTTCCGATACAGGTCCAACAGGCAACAGGTCCAACAACTCTCTCTCGAACCTTGTGACTAAGTAATTCAAAGTAGATGAACATTCATTGAATTACATTGAACTCGTTACATACTTATCTCTCTAGATATAGTTAGCTATCTCTACAAGTCTAGTTCATTCGATAGATGGGGCTCAAACCTACAAGTCGTCATAACTCACCCTCTGTTACAATGAAACGTAACATTCCTCCTTCGAACATTTACAGAGCTGGGACTAACAACAAAAAGTCTAAGATCTCGTCAAAGAAGGTCGTGGTATTCTTAGGCATTGTAATGATGTTTATCGTATCTTGGCATAGTCTCTCCAAGGATGATCCCTTCGACCCCAAAACAACGATTAGTTTTACGAATGTAGAGCACAAGAGTTCCCCTACTTCTCAATCCACCCACATAAAATCAAACCCGGATGAGACGGAACACAAAAAACAAGATACAAATGATTTATTTTCTTCTGTAGAGGAAAAGAACAAAGTGGATGAAGAAACACAAACTCAAGACGACGAAGATGACGACAAAGATGAAGAGGACTATCAAGAGGACTACGATGAAGAGGAATATCAAGAGGACTACGATGAAGAGGACTACGATGATGAAGTTGATGACGAAGATCACACAACACCGGAATTTCCTGCTACCGAATCGGATACTCAAATTTCAGTTTCAGACAATTATGATCAGACGATGAATAACGAATCCAAATCTGACTCTCAACCAGATGGCACACATACAAATCAATTCATTGAAAATGGTGAAGTAAAAGATTCAAATGAGAACTCCGCCAATGACGACGAATCACTAACGGAACAAGAGAAAGCGAATGATGATGACGATAAGACTGCTTCAGAGGAAGATGAGTCAGTTCCAAAACTTGACACCTCTACAACTATCGACAACGAATCCGCAAATGCAGAGAATCAACAAGATCTTTCATACAATGATAATGAAGGTAATAGTAAGAATTCAGAGACAGGCGATGATTCGTCTGCTACTGCTGCGAAGGATAATACTACCATGACAGAAGAGGAATCAGCAAAGACCGCCGGCGATGGAGAGGCCGGAGAGAGTACGACAGTGACAAATAGCACGAGTGTGGAGTCTAACTCATCCGAGACAGAGGCAGGTGATGAAGTGAATGACAATACTGCCACGACAGAAGAGGAGCCAGCAAAGATCAATGGCGAGAAGGAGGAAGAAGAAGGTGTGCCTGTGGAAAATAGCACGAGTGTGGAGCCTAACTTATCCGAGACAGAGGCAGGTGATGAAGTGAAGGATGAAACTGCCACGACAGAAGAGGAGCCAGCAAAGATCAATGGCGAGAAGGAGGAAGAAGAAGGTGTGCCTGTGGAAAATAGCACGAGTGTGGAGCCCAATTCATCCGAGACAGAGACAGGTGATGCAGCGAATGACAGTACTGCAACGACAGAAGAGGAACCAGCAAAGTCCAATGGCGACGACGAGGACGAAAAGACAGCTGAGGAAAATACTGCCACGATAGAAGAGGAACCAGCAAAGAACAATGGCGACGGTGAGGAAGGACAACGTATCCCAGCGTCAAATGGCACGAGTGTGGAATCTGCCTCATCCGAGACAGATGCAGGTGATGCAGCGAATGACAGTACTGCCACGACAGAAGAAGAATCAGCAAAGACCACCGTCGACGGCGAGGAAGAGGACGGAGAGAGTACGACAGTGACAAATAGCACGAGTGTGGAGCCCAATTCATCCGAGACAGAGGCAGGTGATAAAGTGAATGACAATACTGCCACGACAGAAGAGGAACCAGCAAAGACCAATGGCGAGGAGGAGGAAGAAGAAGGTGTGCCTGTAGAAAATAGCACGAGTGTGGAGCCTAACTTATCCGAGACAGAGGCAAATGATGAAGTGAAGGACCAAACTGCCACGACAGAAGAGGCGCCAGCAGGTGTGCCTGTGGAAAATAGCACGAGTGTGGAGCCTAACTTATCCGAGACAGAGGCAAATGATGAAGTGAAGGACCAAACTGCCACGCCAGAGGCAAATGATGAAGTGAAGGATGAAACTGCCACGACAGAAGAGGAGCCAGCAG
>Ga0213868_10000449_pt1 | contig 38624 bp, 30 predicted proteins | sample PICome_9_FD_160087 | JGI IMG/M metagenome (GOLD analysis project Ga0213868, IMG submission 160087) | Coastal seawater microbial communities near Pivers Island, North Carolina, United States - PICO127 | ecosystem: Environmental > Aquatic > Marine > Coastal | place: USA: North Carolina...
GGTCGACATTGATGGCAACATCCGCGGCAAGGTCCGCCTCGCCCGCAGCGACGGCTCCAGCGGCTACGAAGCTAATTTGGTAGGCCAGCTCTCATTCACGGACGGGAAACTGTCTCGCTTCGACTTGGTTGCCGTGGGCGACTACTGGGGAGGAGGCCGCTACACAAGGAAGCCTCCCGAGGGCAGGTTCCCCGTTGGCGTTAGTTTCCGACTCCCTGCGAAGCCAACTTCATTCGACCTCATCCCTCCTCAAGGCACGAAAGGTTGGATGGATCCTTATCTTTTCACCACGACAAAATCATAAAACGCTGCTGGTGCTATCAAGCTTGGCCCTACTCGCTCAAGAGGAATTGGATCGACATGAAGATAGAGCGAACGCTCTTCACAGAAAGCTCCACTACTGGCATGGTTCAGGCAACCTACAAGGCCTTAGGAGACCGGGATGACACGACAACGCACCGATCAACAGCCCGCAGACGAACATGAAGGCGTAGAGTTTATTGCTCACTGTCAAGCGCTGCACTCGTCCCGGTAAATCATCATATTTATGGATCGCCGAGGGCATCCGCTCACAGAAGAAGAGAAAGTGAAAGGCGACCAGAGCAGACGCGTGAGGGTTGAACACGTCTTTGTTCAAATGAGCCAGATAGGAATGGACAAAGCCCGGACGATCGGACTGAGGCCAGAAACTCAGTACTCCACGCTGAGTAATTCGGTCCACAACACTGAGTAATTCGGTCCACAACATGAACCACCGTGCCTACTTGATAGGCAGAGCGGGTGAATCAACGGAAACCGAAGAACAAACGCGAATAACGCCAATAAAAACGACCAGCAAAGCGTTTTCCAGCATTGACTCAAAGACAACGCAAGCCCTACAAATGCCTCACGACTCTAGTTTCTAACTGTCCACTACCTGGGGTCAGGTCAATTTGTCGAGAGCGAATCAGATTCTTCAAACCGCACTTTTATATGAAAGCAATCTTCCAACCGTTCCTCTTGTTGCTATCAGTCTCCTCCTTGCAAGCCTTTCCTCCGGCACCTTATTATTCGCTCTACGGTACGGTTCGCGACCAAGTAGGCCAAGCCATCACTGCGGAAAGTGCGGAGATCATTCTGCTCAAGGACGACGCAGAAATTGGCCGCGCTCCTATCAACTCCACGTTTTGGTTGGATCAGAACAGGAGCAACGTCAGATGAACGCCTCATTTAAACAGGGAAGCTCAACCAGAGTAATCTGAGACCGCGAAGAATGCGGCACAGAGTAGAATTGTCTGAGACCACGAAGAATGCGGCACAGAGTCCCACACGATCTCCGGCCTCCTATCCACGCACGAATGTCAGTTAGTTCAGCACTCATGCGTTTACTCTTGGAATAGTCAGACGAAACGTAGATCCTCGATCCAGGATGCTTTCTGCTGTAAGAGATCCGTTATTCAATTCGGCATAACGCAGTGACAATGCAAGTCCCAAGCCAATGCCCAGCGTCTTCGTGGTGAAGAGAGGTTCGAAGATCTTTGCTAATTGCTCCTTCGTCATCCCAGCCCCTGTATCCTTTACTTCAACCATGGCCTTCCCGTCACCGCTAGTTGAGTAATGCATGGTCAACGTACCCCCATCAGGCATGGCTTGGAGTGCATTGATGACTAGATTCTTAAGAATACGGCTGATCTGGTCGGAGTCACCGTAGCATATTAACGACGAGGACGGAATAGGTGCATTCACAATGGCATTGGGTGGGATCTCGACTCCAGCAAATGCATCTTCAATCACATCCGATAGCGCAAATTCCTGATGATTTACTTGCGAATCGCGCGCATAATCGAGCAGCTCGGAGATGATGCGATCCACTCTCGTAAGACCCCGCTGGATCTCAGCGCGGCTTTCTAACATTTCCTTGTCTTGATCTTTGGAAACTTGTTCCAAATAGTAGGCGGCGTTCCGAACAATTCCCAATGGGTTACGGATCTCATGAGCAATGCTTCCTGCAAGTTGCCCCAGTGTCGCTAAACGCTCTTTACGCACCAAGGTCTCTTGAGCATCTTTAAGTGCTTGCGTCCGCGCTTGGACCAGTTCTTCCAAGTGCTCGTTGATCCGCAGTCGTTCATCTTCCACGCGTTTCCTGTCGGTGATGTCTCGCAAGATGCCTGTGAACAGGCGCTCGTTCGATAGCTCTAACTCAACCACGGAGAGCTCAAGCGGAAAGGTAGTGCCATCCTTGCGTTTCCCAGTCACTTCACGGCCATTGCCGATTATCTTCTTACCTGCCTTGATGAAATTCCTTACATAACTATCATGCTCTTCCTGATACAGTGAGGGCATGAAAATCTTCACATTTTTCCCAATGACTTCTTCCTCTTGATAACCAAACAATCCCTGCGCAGCCGGGTTCATTGATCGGATGATCCGATCCTCGCCCATAGTCACGATACCCTCCACCGCGTTCTCAAAGATACTACGATGACGTTCCTCACTTTCAACAAGAGCTGCTTCATGCTGCTCCAAGTTAGTCACCATGGCATCGAACGAGTGACCGAGAAGAGCAATTTCATCTCTACCACTCACACCAGAACGAACCGTCAAATCTCCCGTTGCCAACTGATCGGCAGCTTTAGCGATACGGACAAGACGCCTGGCCACCAGCCAATGCAATAGGAGACTAGTGGCCAGCGCCGAGAAAAAGAGTACGAGACCAATGTGAGCCGCTCGCCGTTGCGATCCCATGAATTTTTGCGATTTAAGGACGTCTAGGTTTCTAGCAATGAACACATGACCTATTCGATTGGGGCGCAACTCGCCCTGTGCCGCCCCCAAAAGTACGGGATACACTCCAGCAATCACACTCCCTTCATTGAGAACCTCGACGAAACCAGCCCGGGTTATGAGGGTTCTCGATAAACTGTCGGCCTGATAGATTTCTGCCCTCTTCAAAGCCTCTGGAAGCGCTGAGCTTACCGGTTTGCCTAGGTCTCCTCGGGTCGCCGAAGCCAAGACATGGCCCGTCTCATCCGAGAGCAACGCCAACAACCCATGAGTATCAGCGCCAAAGGCGGCTAACTGATCTTGCGTCCAAGTGGTCGCGCCCAAATGAGCTGCTCTTTCCAGGGCGGTCTGTAACCGCGTCATGTCTAGAGTGAGATCGCGTGCGGCTTCTCGCTCAATGCTAGCTTCCACCACACGGCGAGTGCTCATGTAATTCCATAGACCCACAATGATGACAAAGAAGGTCAACAACAAAGGGACGAGGAGCCAAATGGGAATCAGGCCAGTTAAAACCTCGAAAGAACGCCTGTACCTACGACTCATCGCTTTAGATCCTGCACGAACTGCGGAGCGATCAACACGTTGGGTGACCTATCTAATAGATTCGCCTCAATCATAATAGTGGTCAAATTCTTCGCAGTCTGGATAAGCGACAATGCTTGGGACTCGTCAAACATGTCCAAGTTTCCCTCTGGATCGGGTAGAATGAGACCTTCATAAGAGGCCAGCACTTCTTCTGGAGATAGATTGAGCCGCCCAGTCATCCGTTTACTGGCATCATTAGGATTCACTGACAAATACGTTAGCGCTTTGAACCAGCCACTGATGAGCCCTTGGATCTGCTCTTCCTTCCCAGCAAGGACTTCCTCTCGGACAACCACCACATCGACGATCTCACCGGGGATTTGTGAGCTGTCGAATACCAAATGCGCCCCGTCTCTGAGGAGTTGGCTGCGCACAGGCTCGAACGTGACCACGGCATCCATAACGTTATCTGTATACGCCATATAATGACTAGCCACCTCGATAGGAACCACTTGGACATCAGCCGGGGTTAGCCCTACCTTCTGCAAGGCGCGCGTGAGGACGTAAGCTCCCAAAGCGGTACTCTCCACACCGACCTTGCGCCCTTTCAAATCCGCGAGTGATTCGATGCCAGGCCTAGCAACAATCACATCACCGCCATTAGAAATGTCCGTCACGAGAACAATCCTCACATCAACACCACTCTGACGAAGCAGCAGCACCTCATCAAGTGTGAGCGTGGCAACATCTATAAGCTTGTTGCGAATCGCTCGAAGGACCTCCGTGGCTGATGAGTACTCGACGAGCCGAATGCTATCATTGTAATAACCAAGATTGCGCGCCAAGTAGAGAGGCTCATAGCCAGGCCAGACATTCGTTCCAACCGCCAGCGGCTCGGCCACAACAACTTCACCGACTAGAAATTGCCGAATCTCATCGCGCTGCAACCATAACACGATTGAAAATACAAGAATTATAAGGCCAGCTAGAGGATTAAGAAATTTGCTGAGCATGATGGATTAAGGAGAACGAGAGCGCCAATGCTCCTACGGAATTCGCGGGCAAATCGAAAGCCCAAACCATCTATAAGTAGCTCCACACCTAAGACTCTTGTATTTCCAAGCGTTAATTTGACAAGCTTGAGCTTCACAAGCCGTTCAAAGTGAATGAAGTGGAGACGAACAAGCTCAAAATGAGTTCCTGCGTTGAGGGCGATCTCTGCAGCTTAAGCTGACATTGAATCGGCATAAGCTTCGATGTCATAGAGATTCCCTGAAGGAGGTATACCTCCCCGTAGTATCCGGTAATTCGTAAGCGCCCGGCATTCTTGCTACATCCGGGTAATCGTAGCGAAGCAATCCGCCTGACCGCTCTCGACAGTCAACGCACCCTTCACTTGTCGAAGTGAACTCGGGATCATTACGCCTGTCTTCCAACCCTTGGTCATTCTCCTCCTAATGGTAATGCGCGCAGAATTACCCAACCGCTCCCCTCAATGTTGACCTATCAGAACCATAGTTTAAAGGCATTCTTCCTTGATCGTTTCCACGTAGTGCTCCGCAAACGCATTCGCTTTCTGCCCCGCTGTTCCTTCAGTGCTCTATCTCGCTCAGTAAGCAGTCGACCACGTGCCGCAGTCGGCAACTTACGCCCCCATGGAATTCCTGAATAGAACACAAGGTTATTTGATAGGTTAAGCGCGTCCAAACACCAACCTTCAGAAATGTCACAACTTCACCCCTCAGCCGCCCGCCTTTGATCTCCGTATCGCTGTCACACCTCCGCTCTCTAGCGCAGGAGAACCAACCATACCTTCGTCCTGGATCTTGACAGTGCCACCTGGTCGTCGGCCGTGCCACAAAACACTATTTTTGGCGAATCCGCGAACTTTCACAGAGCCAGGACCTGACCTTAGGAACTCAGCCACCAGCCCAAATCTTGGGTGAGGAGAGCCGAAGGTCGGAATTGAACCGACGACCTATTCATTACGAGTGAATTGCTCTACCCCTGAGCTACTCCGGCGTCTTCGAATCCTCTAATCACTCTAGATCTTGATACTGTCAACGGGCCAGTTTCAAGAAGTTGAACTGACCCATCTTCGCCATTGAACCTTGAGAGAACGCCGTTCAAGGTCGCCTCGCGCATGACGCCCCCCGATCCGCCTCCGACCAATGTTCCGGCTCCGAAGTTACCCTTCTGGATGCGCATACGTCAGGCGATGCGGGGTGTCTTTATGAAGAACTCGTGGATCATCCCTGCGGCTCTCATTCTGGGGGCTGCTGCTGCCGCGATGGGCTACTTAACGGATAGGCGGGAGGATGTTCCCAATCAGGTGTCTCTGCAGATCACCCAAACTCTCCTCCTAATGCTGCCGGGTCTCGTGATTCTGGTGATCCGGACTCGCGGTTGGTTCCAATTGCTCGGTGCCGGTCTTATCTGTGTTCCCGCAGCTCTTGCCTGGCACCTTGGCGATCAGGAATCCTCAACCTCCGCGATGAGCCAGATCGGCAGTATTCCTGTACCCGGCGCCTATACCCTGGGGCGCTACCTCATCATGGCCGGGCTTCTCAGCCCGATCGTTGCCTTGTGGGGGTTTCAACGAACAACCTTGTTAGACCGCTATGTGCTAAGACAATTCCTGGCACCCTTCTTCTTCTGCCTGATCGCTTTCTTCTCCATCTGGCTGATCTTCGATCTCAACGACAACTTGTCAGACTTCCGCGAGCATCGTCCCGCATTCCGTGACATTCTGAATTTCTACTTTGTGCAGATTCCACACATCTTCACTAAGATTGCCGAGGTTGCCGTTCTCATTGCGACCGTCTATGCCCTCAGCGGCTTCTCCAAATCTAACGAATTCATTGCCATGCTCGTCTCTGGGCGCAGCTTGGGCCGCACGCTTCTTCCCCTCTTCTGTGCGGGCATCTACATTTCCTTCGTCTATCTTGTGTTCAACTATCAGTTGGCACCGCAAGGCGAAGGCACAAAGGAATCTTTGCTAGATCAGTTTAGCGGAGACGACAAGAAGACCACGAGTGCGACGAAGCACCTCTTCGTTAATCAGCGGGATAACCGCACCTGGTACATTGGTGAGATTCCTTATTACGGCGATAACGATGGAGAAACCGAAGAGCTCCGATTCGTAGACATTCAGGAGCAGGGCGCTGACAATCGGCGTATCCGGTCCCTCCAGGCGTCGTCTGCCACCTGGGACAGCTCTACGAGAAAATGGACGTTCCATCGCACACTCGAAACCAAGTTCACTAACGATGGCCTCGCCCCGACAACCGTCTACTCGCCTTACCACGTCGAGACGGACTGGTCGGAGACCCCCTGGCAATTGGTGAACCAGCGCATGGATCCCGATCATTTAGGTGTGCCTGGTCTCCTCTCGTATGTGCAGACGAGTGCTCGCGATGGCCTTCAGCCCCCTCGGCCGTTCCTAACGAATCTTTATCACCGTTGGGCAGCCCCGTGGGGATGCTTCGCCATCCTCTTCGTCGCCGCTCCGCTAGGAATCACGTTTTCACGCAAGGGGCTTCTGGGCGGTGTCGCCTCGGCTGTTTTTGTATTCGGCGCTGTGCTCTTTCTAACGGAGCTGTTCCTTGCCCTGGGCAAGAGCGGCTACCTAAGCCCAGCCCTAGCTGCGTGGCTCTCCAATGCCATCTTTCTTGTCCTCGGGGGCCTCTTTCTGTACTTGCGTGCAAGAAACCGAACCCTTAGGTTGCCCTCGCTCCGCACTGTTCGTGCGTGAGTCACTTCTTCTCCACAAGACAACAACTCCTTACCTCAGACGACTACATGTCACTTGAACGACAGTGGAAGCTGGCGTCGCGAAAGCACGCTTGTTCCCACACTGAAGAGTCCTTTACCGAGGGCCAGCTATTCTACACCGCCATCTTCTGGGACCTAGAAGAGGGAGACTTTCGCCGTGAAGACTACTGCGAAGAAGCCTGGGAAGAGCTCAGCGACGGCCTGAAACCCTTCTCCTACTGGCGAAGCCTCTATGAGCCTCCGTGCGCCGATCCGAAGAAGCAGGATGCCGTGGACAAGGAAGATGCCGAAGCCGCTCTCAAGCGGATGATTTCAGAAAATGATCCTTCGACCGAGAAGACGTGCTTTCTCCTCGCTCTCATGCTTGAGCGGAAGAAGATCTTCAAGCAGATCGACGCTCAGGAAAAGGACGGTCAGCGGCTGGTCATCTACAAGCGGCGAAAGACGGAAGAGATCTTCATCGTGCCTGATCCGGGGCTCGAGCTGGCTGAGGTGCCTGGTATTCAGGCCGAGGTGCTGGCATTGATGCCTCATTGATCAGCAGCGTCACCGCACGTTCTTCGCCAAGATGAGCGACGACGATTACGATTTCCGGCTCCGCTTCAGTCGGCGCTACAGCATGGGCCATCGCCTCATAAGCGGCGAAGCCCCGAATTGCCGTGTACCACACGGTCACGACGAGATTGTGACCGTTGATATCGTCCAAGTTTCTCAGGCAGGGCTCGATCCGGAGACGAACATGCTCGCGGAGTTTGATCGCGTGAAGCGGCGTTGGTTCCAATGGATCGATCGCAACGTTGACCATAGTTTTCACATCAGCGATGCCGATCGGCTACTCGGGTTCTTTCAAGAGCATGAGCCTGAGCTCACCACCAAACTACTGATCACACCGGGCGATCCCACGACAGAGATTCGGGCAGCGTGCTTTAAAGCAAAGCTGGGTGCCTTCCTCGCCCAAGATGAGCCCAACTTTCGCTGCCATCGGCTGATCATTCAAGAAACACCGGCCAACGCCGTTGAGATCATGGCGTCTGCTTTGGACAAGATACTTCCGCAAGGTGATCATTGGTGGAATCGGGCAGACACCTCGATCAATGATCTGTAGGATGAACAAGACCCACTTTCCATGGCGATTCGGCGAGACATTCATGATGAACGACGGCGTGACAACAAGTGGCAAACAATCGCGATCACGTTAGGTCTCGGGCTCATTCTAGCCTTCTGCGGCTGGATGATCGGAGGTATCTTTGGTCTCATCCTAGCCCTTTGTCTGGTCATTCTAACGGTGCTCGTCACGCCACGTATCGCGCCCCAACTGATCTTCCGCTACTACAAAGCTCGCTTGCTCACGCCAGAAAGTAGCCCTGGTCTCTACCAGATTCTACTTTCCCTAACAAAGCGCGCAGGTCTTGTAAACGTTCCCAAGCTTTACTACATTCCTAGCCCCATGCAGAACGCGTTTGCCACAGGCGTAGACGACAAGGCAGCAATTGGTATCACCGATGGTATTTTAAAAGTATTCAGTGCACGCGAGGTTGCAGGTATACTGGCACACGAGATCAGTCACATAAAGCATCGGGACACGGTCGTCATGGCCCTAGCAGATACCATGAACCGGCTCACGGCGGGCGCTTCTCAGATGGTCATCTTACTCTTCATCATTAGCGTGCCGCTGGTTCTCTTCGGAGGGTATCAGATCGCGTGGATTCCTCTGCTCTTGCTTTTGGCCGCTCCTCCTGCTGGTAATATACTTCAGTTAGGGCTCTCACGGACACGCGAATACGCTGCAGATCTCGAAGCAGCACGGCTAACGGGCGATCCTCAGGGTCTAGCTTCCGCCTTGCGAAAGCTAGAACGACTCAGCGCAGGCCGCTGGGAGCAAGTGCTTCTACCCGGTCGCCGGATTCCGGAGCCTTCGCTTCTTCGTACTCATCCACCGACCGAAGAGCGAGTCGCACGTTTGCTAGAATTACAACCCGAAGCAACACCGCTGCCGCAAGTCCCGGAGACCTGGCAACCCTATCCGAGGCAAAGTCGCCCATCCTGGGCTCCGCCAGTCGCCTTCGCCAATCGACGCCCTTCCTGGCACCTAAGTGGACTTTGGTACTAGAGTCTTAGCCGGGAATCTCACTCGAATTTCCTAGCGCTCGGAAGGGATGCTTGGCATGCAAGAACCATGATTCTGAACTACATCTGGGTCGGCTTCTTTCTCATCGCCTTTGCAACAGGCCTGATGAAGCTGCTCTTCTGGGGCGACACGGCAGTACTTCCTGCCATGGTCGATAGCCTGTTCAGCATGGCCGAGACAGGCGCGACAATCTCCCTGGGCTACATTGGCCTCATGACACTTTGGTTAGGAATCATGAAGATTGGTGAAGCAGGCGGCATGGTCAACTTCATGGCCAAGCTCGTGGCCCCCTTCTTCACACGCATTTTTCCAGACGTGCCCAAGGGCCATCCTGCTCATGGGTCCATGATGATGAATTTCGCCGCCAATATGCTTGGATTGGACAACTCAGCTACACCGTTAGGCTTGAAGGCCATGGGACATCTGCAAGAACTAAATGCAAACAAGGATACCGCATCCAACGCGCAGATCATGTTCCTCGTCCTGAACACGTCTGGGCTCACCATCATCCCAATCAGTGTCATTACACTAAGAGCGGCCAATGGCGCTGTGAACCCGACAGACATCTTCGTTCCGATTCTGATCGCCACGTTCGTTGCTTCGCTCGCCGGATTGATCGCCGTTTCCGTCGTGCAACGGATCAAGCTATTTCAACCGGTGATCTTGGCCTACCTCGGTGGAGCCACCGCGTTCATTGGCGGAATGACCGCCTATTTCGGTTCGCTGGAGCCCACTGAGATCCAAGCCCAATCCACCCAGGTGGCAGCCATCGTGATTCTAACGTTGATCATCACCTTTATTGTCGCGGGTGTCCGCTCCAAGATTGATGTGTATGACAACTTCATCGAAGGCGCCAAAGAAGGCTTTGGTGTCGCTATCAAGATCATCCCTTTCCTCGTCGGCATGCTCGTGGCAATCGGGGTCTTTCGAGCATCGGGTGCGATGAATGAAATGGTCGGGGCCGTCGCTTGGATCGTGGGCTTATTAGGCGTCAACACCGATTTCGTCGACGCCCTTCCCACCGCCATGATGAAACCACTCAGCGGAAGTGGGGCCCGTGGCATGGCCGTGGAAGCCATGCAGAACTACGGCGTCGACTCCTTCGTCGGACGCCTAGCTTGCGTCTTTCAAGGCTCCACTGAAACCACCTTCTACACGCTCGCCGTCTACTTCGGAGCTGTGGGCGTGAAGCGTACGCGCTACACCGTCACCTGTGGCCTCTTGGCAGATGCCGTCGGTATCATCGCTGCGATCTTCGTCGCCTATCTTTTCTTCCACTAACCTTTGGTCGCAGGCACGATCTTGTGCACCGCACCGAGTTCAGCACCAAAACCCGGCTGCCCTGTGGTCAGGACATACATTTCTCCTTCAGCATCCTTGCCAAAGGCAGTGACATAGGCATTGGGCAACATTCCGTCGGGGCTACCTGCCACCTTGAGATCGGTCATCGACCATTTCGAGCCGGTGCGATCCGCAACGAATAGGCGCCCTTTGCCAGGAGCCCAAGTCTGCGACCAATCACCGAAGACATACTTCCCGATGAGCGCGGAAACGGCCTTTCCGGTGTAAACGTCGCCACCCGTAATCGAAATGCCCCTGGCATCGCTGTCTTCTTTGAACTTCGGATGATTGAGATTCTTGTAAGTGAGAACAGGGTCAATGAGGTCGTTGCCATGCTTGTCTTTCTTTGGCTTCTCGACATCCAGCGCGCGTTTGTCTTCAGCATTGAAACCTTCGAAGCCCTCACGAACATGCCAACCATAGTTTCCACCTTTCTTGATGACATTCACTTCGGCAAAACGATCCTGACCCACGTCTGCGAGAATGAGCTCCGCCTTGTTCTCAGGGTTCAAACTGATTCCCCAAGGATTGCGAAGTCCCCAGGCGAAGATCTCATCGCGGCCAGGCTTGCCCACTAATGGGTTATCCTTTGGCACGGCGTAGGTCTCGCCTTCATCCACATTGATCCGAAGGACCTTGCCTAACAGTTGCTCAATAGCTTGAGCATTACCACCCTCCACATGGCCTTGCCCCACGTCTGAACTATTGCCACCATCGCCAATCGTGATGAAGAGATTCCCATCCTCGCCGAAGAGCAGCCGACCAGAGTTGTGATTAAACTGTGGCTGATCGACCTTCAATAAAACCTTCTCCGACCCAAGATCAGCCACATTGTCCTTCACCGTGTAACTAGCTACATGCGAAGTATGATCCCATTTGCTAGGAGCACCGTCTTGCAACGGTGCGCTGTAATAAGCAAACACTCTCGCCGTTTCCGCAAACTTCGGATGAAAAGCTAGCCCCAAGAGACCGCGTTCATCAAAACCGCCTTTGAGCTTCGTCAGCTTCGGCCGAACGTCTAGCAAGGGTTTCTCTGCACGCTTCCCATCCTTGCTAATGACGTAGGCAACCCCAGCTTGGTCGATCACTACGAGGTCCGATGTGCCCGGGATAGGCACTAAGCCCACAGGCGCCACAAACCCTTGCGCAATTTTGTGGAGGCCAATGGTAGGAGCTTCCTGTGCGAAACTGATTGAGAGAAGGCCAACGGCCAAGGCGGGAACGAGATGTTTATAGGGCATGCCATGAACTAGAGTTTCTGGAAACGAGGTGCAACCAGATTCGTCCACCCACCCGTCATCCCCGACAAGCCTGACCACAGAGGCCGCCAGAATTGTTGGAGTCCATTCTTGCCGAAACTTGGACTCCATCCAACCATCCCCTTCCATGACCGAAGAAGAACTCATCGCGAAGCTAGAGAAAGTAGAACGCCTCTTCGCAGGTGCCACCAGCGACGGTGAACGGCTCGCTGCCTCCCTCGCCCAAACCCGCCTGACAGAGCGCCTCAAGGAATTCTCCAAAACAGAACAAGCCGAAGAATGGAAGTTCTCCATGAACGACGAGTGGTCTCGCAAGCTCTTCACAGCGCTCTTGCGCCGGTATGGTATCACCCCCTATCGCTACAAGAGACAACGCTACACAACGGTCATGGCCCGCGCGCCCGCCAGCTTCGTCAATGAGATCCTCTGGCCAGAATATTCTGAGCTGAACAGTGTGCTCACAAGCTACCTCACGTCTATCACTGACCGTGTCATCAACAATCACATACACAAGAACACGGAAGACGCCGAAGTCGTCGAGCAACCGAAGCCTCTCGGCTCTGGATGAAGAGGCGTCACGAGAAAACTTGACGACGATCAGATTCGTCCTTGAGACGGACTCTCCCCACTCTGTAGAATCCTGCTGGTATGACTCGTCTCACCTGTCTTCTCACCCTCATCGCTAGCTTAGCGAGCGGGCAAAGCGCTCCACTGCTTCCACTAACGTCAGACGATGTCATCGTCTTCACGGGCGGCACCGAAGTTGTCGAGATGCAGCAGTCCGGGCATCTGGAAACGCTGCTTACGGCACGTTCCACTCCGGCAACACCAAAGTTTCGGGACCTTGCTTGGGAGGCCGACACCGTTTCCTTTCAAGGGACGGTTCACGGGCAGTGGCGAACCAAAGGGCACTTTGATGATATCAAGCCCTTTGGAAATTGGGCCACCCAGCTCAAGAAAGTCGGAGCGACAGCGATCATCATGCAGTACGGCGCGATCGAGATTCTGCAAGGTCAGCGCGTCGACGCCTTTACCAATGAACTCAATCTTCTGTTAGAAGAGTTTACTGGGATCACGAAGCGTCTCGTCCTCCTGTCACCAGCACCATTCGAAGGTGAGCTCGCGAAATACAATCCACAGGTCACCACCTATGCACGAATCATGGAACGCGTGGCAAGAGACCGGGGCCTGATATTCGTCGACCTGACGAAGGAGCCGATCGACAACCGGACTCGCAACGGCTGGATCACAGCCCCGAATCAGCGACACAGCATAGCTGAGCAAATCGCCACTCAGTTAGGGATAGAAGCCTCAACAGATTGGAAGGCGCTGGAGCCACTCCGGCAAGCGATCATTGAGAAACATCGTCTGTGGACCGACTACTGGCGTCCCGCCAATTGGAAATGCCTCTTCGGAGATGATGGCAAACGGGGATTCTCAAAAGCCTCCCATGGGTTGCCATCTTTCCAGGAAGAATGGGCCATCTTCCCCAAGCTTATTGCCAAGGCTGAGAACCAAATTGTGGCAATTGCCAAGGGAGACGATCAGGCCAACGAGTGGGCTCCTCTAGCCCCCACACCACGGACAGGTTCTCCCGACGCTGATATCGATACTGAACTCGCAGCGTTCACAACTCCGGACGGCTACTCCATGAACCTGTTCGCAGATGAATCGATGGGCATCGCCAATCCCCTGTCGATCCGTTGGGACCCGGAAGGGCGGCTCTATGTGGCCTGCACCTATGTCTATCCACAGATTGATCCCGGAGCCAAACCGGATGATACGATCATCGTGCTTGAAGACACCAACGGAGACGGCAGGGCCGATACTTCCACTATCTTTGCCACAGGCCTCAACATCCCCACTGGCATGGAACTCGGCAATGGCGGGGTCTACGTCGGTCAGAACACGCAGTTGCTCTTTCTCAAAGACACCGACGGTGATCTCAGAGCAGATGAGCGCACCGTTGTTCTGTCAGGATTCGGAAATGGTGATTCGCATCAGACAAGCAACGGTTTCGTCTGGAGCCCGGGCGGCGAACTGTTCTTCTGCCAGGGTGACGGCATCGAATCTCGAGTGGAAACACCCCATGGAGTTTCAGGACTCTATGGTCCAGGAGCCTTTCGTTACCGACCAAACACGATGCAGCTCGACGGCATGCTGAACAACTTCATGGGGCCAGGCAACCCATGGGGCATCGCCTTCGACGATTGGGGCCAAGCGATCATCATCGACGGTGCAGGCGGCATTTCACATCTCACGCCAGCTTTTCTTCCTGTGAAACGCAAGTTGAAGCTTCCGCGTATTGGCGACCCGGGTGGCTATTGCGGCATTGATGTGCTTGCTAGCAACCGCTTTCCAGACGAGATGCGAAATGACTTTGTCGTCGGTGATTACAAAAAGAATCAGATCACACGCTTTAGCACAATACCTGACGGAGCAGGCTTCAAAGTCAAATTCAAGTCCCCATTACTTAAGTCCAACCATCGTAACTTTCGACCGGTCGATGTTCGCGTGGGACCAGACGGCGGAGTGTATGTCGCCGATTTTTACAATCCGATCATTTGTCACCAAGACGATTTCTACCGAATTCCGGTTCGCGACAAGACTCATGGTCGCATCTGGAGAATGGCTCCGACTGGACAGAGATTCACCGTCCCCGCCTTCACCGGCCTTGACGAGCTGAAGTCCCTGGATCGCTGGACGCGCTATCAAGCCAAGCGTGTCCTCACCCATCTCGACTCAGAATCGATCACCCAATGGGCGGCCTCACAAAACGACGATCGCTCAAACCTCGAAGGTCTTCAAATGCTGGAGACAATCGATCAACCCAATCAGCGCTTGTTAGAGTTGTGTCTCAACTCTAACAAGCCTCGCATTCGGGCCTATGCCACCCGCGTGCTCGGTCGTTGGGCAGATCGGCTCACCGATCCCTTTGTCCTCTTGGCGCCTCGTCTCGTCGACGAGGATATTCGCGTCCGCCTAGAATCAGCCTTGGCTTGCGGCACCATTCAACATCCGGCATCGATCCATCACCTTCTCACCCTGAGTGATCAGCCGATGGATCGCTGGGTCACCTACGCATTCAAGCAAGCCGTCGAATCTCTCAAACCGCAGTGGCTCCCCCGTTTCAAAGAAGGCGATCTCACCTTCAGTTCCCCACGCTATTTAGACGCCCTTGTACGCACTGCAGATTCCAAGGTACTGAACAAGATTGAGCGTGAACGTATTCTTGATGACACCCTCCCATTAACTAAACGAGCAGTACGCCTTCAATCCCTCATCGCACGAGGCGAATCCGCTGACCTCACTCTGGCATTTCGTCCGGAGTTTCAAGCGACGGCCCTACCAGCTATTGTGTCGATGACTCGAGAGGGTTCAATTGATCGTAATCATCCCGATGACATTGGAGCTTCGCTCACTCCCCTTCTGACCCACAAAGACTCAACGATCAGCAGGGCAGCGATTGAACTCGTCGGCCTATGGAAGAAGAACAACCTGACATCCGCTATCATTGCAATCGTGGAACAAGGCTCGAACACTCAGGCCGCGATAGAATCCCTGGGACTGCTAGAGAGCGACCGTGCCAGGCAATTTCTTTCAGACCTCGCGACGAACACCACAGATCTGGAAACACGATGGCGAACGATCACCGCCCTGACCCGGCACGACCCAATCCGAAGCAGCCAATTAGCGGCAACACTGTTAGGTGAGGAACATGATTTCAATCTCATTCCACTTCTCAAAGCATTCACTGCCAACGAGCCCCTCGCGAAAGCTCTAGACGACACCCTAACCAACATCAACATTCCTCCCGCTACAGCCAACCGCGCCATTCAGGCGCTTGTCAGTATCGGAAGCAATGACAACGCCTTACGCTCAAAGTTCATCGACGCTGCTGGCCTAACCAATCAATCGGTCGAATATAGCCGTGCCTATATCGGTGCCCTAGCCAAAGAAGTCACGTCGCACGGCGATGCCTCTCGGGGCCAAGATATCTTTCGTCGCCCCACGATGAGCTGTGACGCTTGTCACCAAGTTCAAGGTGTTGGGGGCCCGCAAGGGCCAGATTTAACCGCTATCGGAAATGCAGTTCCTCTCGAACGCCTGATTGAGGAAGTTGTGTGGCCCCAGCGCCAAATTAAGGAAGGATACAACCTCCTTCAAATCGTTCTCGATGATGGCGAGATCGTTTCGGGTTACGAAGACAAGAACCAGGATGAAAACGCGCTCTACGTTCGCGATCCCACTACTCAGAAGGTTCGCCGCATTAGAAAACGCTTTATCGAGAAACGTGTAGAGCTGGGATCTGCCATGCCCGCAGGCCTTGTCGGTTCACTCAATCGGGAAGAGCTGCGCGATCTCATTCGCTTCTTGAATGAGCTGGGAACACAAAAGAAGAATCCAGGTAAAAACTGAACTGAAGCGAACTCGACGATCCTCAACCTCCTTGCACCGGAGGCATGATCGCCAACTCCTGACCGTCGTTCACCTCAGCGTCTCGATCGACATACGCTTGGTCCAGCGCCAACAGCACTTGGCTGTCCCACTCCTTCAGTCCAGGAGTCTTTGCATACAGTAAGTCTAACACTTCCGCGACTCGAATTACACTGGAGTCCGTCAACGTCAGACTCATTTCATCGCAACCAGCCACGCCACGGAGCGTGGAAAAGAAGAGGATATTGAGCTTCATGAAGGCAAGTCGGCAGCGTTGAGCACACCAATGTAAGGCAAATTGCGATAGCGCCCCTGATAGTCAAGGCCATAGCCGACCACGAATTCGTCCTCGATGCGGAATCCCACATAATCGGCTGCGACATCTTCGGCCAGCTCTTTGCGTTTCTGTAAGAGCACGCACACACGCGTGCTCGCCACCTTAGCTTCCTTATCCAACCGCTCACGTATGGCATGCAGTGTGCGGCCTGTATCTAAAATATCATCCAAGATAAGAACATGCTTACCCTCCAAATCCGGCAGTTCCTGATGAAACGTCACCGTACCACTGGATTCCGTTCCACCGTGGTAACTTGAGACATTGAGCGACTCCATTTGTAAAGGCAATGGAATCCGCCTCAACAAGTCCGCCATGAAAATGATGCTACCATGAAGCACCGCCAGCGCCGTGATCTCCTTACCACGATAGTCTTCCGTAATCTCACGAGCCAGATCGTCTAGTCGCGAATAGATCGTCGTTTCGTGATAGAGAATCGCCTCGACACCGTTGCCCAAATAGTCGTCAGGATGAATCATGTGCGCTACGCTATAATCGAGACGCCAGCAGTTCACGCTGAAAGACCATTTCTTTGGGCATGTGGTCATAGAGATTGAGATAGAGTTCGCCCTGCCCAAGCAGCTCCGGCCGCCACTCTTCTCCCCGAATAGCCATGACCTCAGCGAAATGTTCTTCCGTGAACCCAACGATCCCATCGGTATTCAATTCGCCCCAGTGCGGAATCCAACCGATCTTCGTTTCGTGCCCAGCAGCGCGTCCACGACAGCGGTTAATGATCCATTCTAGCACACGCATATTCTCACCAAAGCCCGGCCAGAGAAACTCACCATCCGCGTTCGTGCGGAACCAGTTCACATGAAAAATGCGCGGCAAGTCGCTAATCTTGGAACACATTTCTAACCAATGGTGGAAGTAGTCGCCCATGTTGTATCCGCAGAAGGGCAGCATCGCCATTGGGTCTCGACGAACTTCGCCTACCGTCCCTGCTGCAGCAGCCGTCTTCTCCGATCCCATGGTCGCGCCGATGTAGACTCCATGCGTCCAGTTGAAGGACTGGAACACGAGAGGCATTGTCGTCGCCCGGCGACCTCCAAAGATGATCGCACTAATGGGCACGCCGTCGGGATCATCCCATGAAGGATCAATAAGAGGATTCTGCGCCGCAGGTGCCGTGAAGCGCGAGTTTGGATGTGCCGCAGGCGTGCCTTTGCCAGGGTCCCAAGCGTTTCCCTTCCAATCGATCAAGCCATCGGGAGGCGTCTTCGTGAGCCCCTCCCACCAAACATCTCCGTCCGAGGTCAGCGCGACGTTGGTGAAGATCGTGTTTGCAGAAGCGGATTCTAACGCATTGGCGTTGGACTTGGCCGAGGTGCCGGGAGCCACACCGAAGTAGCCCATTTCAGGATTGATCGCCCGAAGCTTGCCGTCAGCACCGGGCCAGAGCCAGGCGATGTCATCGCCGACGGTCGTTACTTTCCAGCCCTCGTACTCCTTTGGCGGCACGAGCATAGCAAAGTTCGTCTTTCCACAGGCACTCGGGAAGGCAGCAGCGACATAAGATTTCTCGCCTTCCGGTGACTCCACCCCAAGAATGAGCATGTGCTCGGCCATCCAGCCGTCTTGAAACGCCATCCAACTTGCAATTCGTAAGGCCAAGCATTTCTTTCCTAACAGAGCATTTCCTCCGTAGCCACTACCGAAGGACCAAATGGCGCGCTCTTCTGGGAAATGTACAATGTATTTGCTAGGATTACACGGCCATGGCACATCTTTCTCACCTTCCGCAAGCGGTTGCCCCACGCTGTGCAGGCAGGGTACGAATTTCCCATCCTCACCTAACTGATCCCAAAGGAAGGAACCCATGCGCGTCATGATACGCATGTTCACCACAACATACGGGGAGTCGGACACTTGCACGCCAATCTGCGCAAGAGGCGAGTCTGGTGGTCCCATACAGAAAGGGATCACATACATGGTGCGCCCCTTCATCGATCCTGCAAAGTGCTCGCGCAGGACTGTTTTCATTTCCTCGGGATCACGCCAATTGTTGTTTGGCCCTGCATCGATCTTCCGCTTCGTGCAGATAAAGGTAGACTCCTCCACTCGAGCGACGTCGTCTGGATCTGACCTCGCCAAGAAACTGTTAGGTCGTTTTTCAGGATCTAGCTGAATAAAAGTCCCAGCCTCAACCATCTCTTGAGAAAGACGTGCGCTCTCCTCCTCTGAACCGTCACACCAATGCACGGTCTTCGGCTGACACTGACGTACCATCTCCACCACCCATGCCTTCGCGGCAGAGTGTCTCACTTCACTGGGAATACTCAGCAAATCTTGCATGCGGCATTCAAGCCCTAGGCTGCCGCTTGTCCAGTCCTAGCTTGGCATCAATCCCGCAGCGGGAAGTAGACAGTCGTCTCCAGCTCTTCTTCGGGAACCTCAGCCGGGCTATTCTCATAGATCTCGAAAGGCGCGATCGTCTTGCTCTGTCGAAAGACCTTGTTGCGCGCACGATTGATCCCCGAGGACCAGGCATTGCCCAAATGGCAATAGGAGCCCGTGTGCTTGATCGGAAAAGCCCGGCAGGCCGGCCGCTCGCCTGCAACGAATCCATCAGGCAGAGAATCAAGAGGCTTACCTAGCGGAAACCCTAGAGTGTATTCTGTCGTCGCTTTCGTGGGATTCCATTGATGATAGATAGTGAACGGCGTGCCTGCCAGTTCCACCTCATTTGCGGCCACCCAATCATGCAACTTCTTCATGTCGTATTCCATGGCCTCTCCCATCTCGGCAATACTGGCGGCCGAACGCAATCCTACGTAATCCTGTGCCGGCATCGCCTCTTCACCAGGAAACTCTAGCTTCGATCCCGCCGATCCAGTTTCCAATAACTCCTTCAGCATCCTTAGACCGCGTTCGTAATCCATCCCGATAATCGCTGTCATCATCGGACGCATGAAGAAGAGAAAGAACGGCAGCTTGCTATCCATGCTCCAGGCGACCTCAATACCCCCACCTTTTAACGCGAAATTCATGGCCACACCGGCCTGAGATTTGAAGGGTTTCAAAAAGGTGAGTTGGTAGACGATCTCGTTGGGCTTCTCCTCTGACAGAATCGACATTTCGCCAGCCCCAACGACGTCTCCCTCCCAGGTATACTGCCCGCCATCATCTGCATAGGAAACCTTGCATTCAGGATCGGTGATCAACCATGGCGACCAAGCTGGCCATTCTTTGAAATTCCGCACAAACTCATAAACTTTCTCGAGCGGGGCATCGATGACGATGGATTTACGAACAGATACTTTGGGCATGTTGAGGAATCCTCCTCGACCGATCGTATCGATTCTCTAGCGTGGGCTCAAGGTCACGGTGCGCAGATCGGCCAGAAATCCGTTAATTGGTCCAGAAGACCGCGCCACCAGCTGATGCTCACCTTTCTGAAGATCAAACTCCCCGGCCGCTGTGGCTCGAAAGCCATTCCAGTTCCCCGTTCCCGTCACCACATGGGTTTGGCGTTGTTTTCCGAGGTGAAGAGCCAATGAACCGCCCGCCGAATTGTTCGCGCAGGAGTAATCGAGCGTCACCGCGTAGCGCCCTGGTTGATCACACCGAAAAGTCCACACGGCTTGATCCTGAACGTGACACCAGTTTTCCAAATGCAAGTAGCGGCTCCCAAATGTGAGTGACGGGCCATGCACAGAAGCCTTGGTCGCTAACAGGGCTATAGTGTTGCTTGCGTCTGGGGTCACTAGCGCTGGCTCGTTGAATGCAAAGGACTTTCTAGGAGGTTTCGCGGCGCGAACATACGCGATGAGATCGGCAAGCTCTTGGGGCGACCTCCCTGCCTCCAATCCTTCTGGCATGAGGGAGCGCCCTGTCGACACGACTTTGGCGACGTCTCGTCGCAAGAAATCCTGCTGGTCACCGTTTGCCAAACGAAACCGAAGCGACATGCCCGATTCCCCTTCTAACAAACCGATCGTGCTAGCACTGTCGTGGGTCTCCGCAGTGTAAGCGAGGTATTTATCTTCAACCGCCGCGTTTGGGTCAAGAATCGCCTCTAACAAGAACGCGGGTGAGGGATTTGTTAAAGTAGCCAGATCCGGACCGATGGCATTCCCCTCGCCATTCAACACATGACAAATAGCACAGCTCTCTTGGAACATGGCCTGCCCGCGTTCGCTTCTCCCCTCGAGCGCCAAGACACTCTCCTTGAGCGCCTGCTTGTCTGTATCCTGGTCCGAACCCGATAGCACTCGAATCACCTCCCGCACCTCCTCAGCAGGGTGTTGTCCAAGTGAACGCTGCAAGTCGGACACCACCTGGCTTGGGAGCTGCGTGGCCACGGAAAGTGCAACGCTCGGCCGACTACTCAGCCAGTTCGTGACCTCACGGCGCAAGGCAGGCTCAAGGCTGGGCCAGGTCGGGATCAACCAAGTGGGTATGGCCTTGGGAAAGTGCGCACCAATCATGCGCACGACTGTCATTTGAAACGCCACCGGTTCTGCCGGTTTGCAAAGGGCAGCGAGCTCACTCACATCTTGGATCTCCGTTTCCGCCGCACACACGAACTCGAGCCCTACAGAGCGAAGATCAGTTTCAGCGGCACGATCTTGCACCATGGCCCAAGCAGCATCGAGCATGGGCTCCACCTCGCCACTCAACTCAGGCAGTGCCGTGGCAATCAACTTCAAACGCCAAGCCTCCAACTCATTGGACTCACCAAGACGTTTGGCAATCCGTCGCTTTCCAGAAGTCGCCATGACCCAGCCCAAAAGCTGAGAATGACTCTCTTCAAAGGTAGACTCCGTGAGACGATCAAGAAAGCCATCCGTGTCTGCTAACATGGAACTCACACAGGCTGCTCGGATGTATTGATCTTCGGAACTTAACGCGAGTTCAGCCAAGGCTCTTCCCTGCCCCTCGAACTCACCCAAAGTAATGGCCTTCTCCAAAACCACCTTGGAATCACTCTCGTTTTCGGGAAACTGCCATTCTCCTTTGAGCTTGCCAGCCAAACGTAGTGCCAATCGACGAACCGCCGGATGGGAATCCGTCAGGGCGTCGGCTACGACGGGACGGGAGACAGGTCCCAGTCCATCCAACGTTGCCAAGGCGTGCAGGCGATGACGCCAGTCTGTTGCTCTGCACGCTTCCGCTAGCATTTCCTCAGCACCCTCGGGCTTACGGTCCGTCAGCAGCTGCTGGGTCAGATCACGCACTGCACCACTAGGATCGCCTAACCTTGCTACGAGGTCCGCCAGCGACAACTTCGTCAGATCCGGCGCGGGCAATGGCGCGTGCCCCTTGGGTGCCACGCGATAGAGCCGGCCGCGCTCATGGCCTGCGCGCAGATCCAGTTGAGTTTCCCAATCGTGGGGAATCCACTCGGGATGCTCGATCACGTGCCGATACATGTCGACGACCCAAAGGGAGCCATCCGGACCTGTGCGCACCGACACGGGACGGCACCACGGATCTGTCGAAGTCAAAAACTCGGAGTTCTGCTCGTCTTCAGCACGTTTGCTAGTAAACGTGACACCGTTTTCCGAGACGACTTGGCGATGCACCATGTTATGTACGGGCTCAGAAATGAAGGCGTCTCCGTAATACTGATCACCTAACAGCTCCCCTCGATAGATCACCGTGGAGCACGCGGAAGTGATACAATTCGCTGTGTGGAAATCATTGAACCGTTCATGCGTGACGCTGGTTGGGAACACGGGGGAGTTTCCCGGCACTTCTGGCATATGCACAATCGGACTTGGAGGGCTGAAGTGCGGATTCCTTGCCAACACGGATTGATCAAGGACGTAGTGCCATAGGGGATTGGAGTTGTTGTTGCCAAACCAGTCTCCGGCATCGTTGCGGTTCCGGCCATGTTGCGTCGTGCCCGAAACCAACTCTAACAAGCCTTCAGCAGGACGAATTCGCAGATCATAAGATCCCAGGGTCAACGTTTGCCCCGTCTTGATGGAACGAAGCTTGCCTCCGCTATCTCCATTGGCGAGGTAGATCCAGTTGTCCAAACCCCAGCGAAGGCTATTCACACGGTGCTGCTGGTTTCCCTCAGCAAAGCCCGTGTAAAGGACTTCACGGGTATCCGCCTTCCCATCGCCGTCGGTGTCCTCTGCATAAAACAGGTCAGGCGCAGACAACACCAAGGCACCCTTTCGCCAAGCCATGAGCGCTGTTGGAAACGGAATCCCTTCCAGGAAGAGATTGGAAACTTCGTATCTCCCATCTTGATCGGAATCCTCCAAGAAACGCACACGACCTCCCTCGTCACCTTCTGGATAGTCGGCCATTTCGAGCACCCACAGTTTGCCGTCAGCGCCCCAAGCGATGTCGATCGGGTCCATCACGTCAGGCTCATGCGCCATCAGTTGAACCTCTAGACCTTCCTTTGTCTTCATGCTTGCCAGGCCTTCCTGCGGCGATAGCGGCTTCAGGGAGAGAAGATCCTCATCACCCTCACGTTCATCTTCCTCCGCCAAGACATCGGCAAAGTTGACGCGACGAATGACGTTCGGTTCTCCGCTAGTGTCTTCATTTTGAATGATGAAGGTCTTCTTGTCCATCCACACTCCATTATTTGAACCATCGGCCCGGAAGAACGGCGGTGGAGCATTAGGCAACGCGTTATGCTTGCCGTCTCGCAAAAGGTTCCACGCAGACTTGTCTCTCTCGTAGATTACAAACCTCTCCGCATCCGAATAGACGGCGTCGAGATCACCATCGGCATCCAGATCCCACAAACGCAGGGCTTCTTCTACCTGAAAGTCACCCTCAGGTTTCGCGAACTCCTTCTCAACGAGCTTGGAGAAGGATCGCGACACCCAAGTCCGCGATTCCGGCTGCCAGATTCTCGCCGCTGTAGAATGGATCTTCACATCCATGTAGCCATCTCCATTTACATCAGCGATCTGAGTCCCAGAGAACTTTCCGCCTTCAAGTTGCCGTATTGGGTGCCGGTCTAGCATGTTCTGATCGATGCGCTCTTGAACCTCACGCATGTTGAGGAACTTGAGCTTGTTGCCGTAAGTCGCGTCGGCATATTCGACCAGCTCGACGACCTGAGAATTCTCAATCCAGCCGTGCGGGTGAAAGACAAAGACGAACAAGCCCTGCTTCGCGACTGTGGCATCCAGTGCCGCTTTAAGATCCTCGACCGTCCGGGGATTGTTCTTCCCTTGCAGATACTGCGCCTCCCAATCAGAAGGCACCGTGCAGGGAAACTGCCAGTGTTGTTTCCCAATCAAGTAAGGATAGGGATAGTTTTCGATCGTCCCCACAAAGTCTTTTCCCAAGGGCACGTAGCGCTCGAACCGCTTCTCGTTGCCATTGGCAAAGAGTTCACGTGGCAACTCAGGATCGTCCGCCGTGAAGATCTGAAACACGGAGGAATCACTGGTTAGGATATTTCCGGTTGGCGTGAGCGGACCCATGATGTCGTCATAGAATCGAGGACTCACAGAATTCATCGAATCACAACACGGCATACGATAGCTCACGGGACGCATGTTGGGAATGCCGTCCAAGAGGTCCAAGCACTGATGCACTGTCTTCTTAGACTGCTCGAAATCTCCGTCCTTAAGCAAAGGACACGGATGATCGATCGTATGCACTTCAATACTGACTCCCCGTTTAAGCCAGCGCTGGAGCTGGGGTTCGTTAGGATCGATCTGGTTTGTAAAGATGCTAAGAGGTGCCCGTCCATCAATCTTCTCCAACTGCTGAAGAATGGGTTCCAGAAAGGACTGATAGGGTTCCACCCCGCGCATGTCGTCAATGGAAAGCACGGCGGCTGCCTCGACACCCTCCTCCCCAATCCACTGGGGTGTGGTCAGTTTCGGAGTGTCGATCGTCGGCCAGTAGGGATTCGTAAACGCATCCCGGTGGGTATGCTCATACACGGTTACCTCGGAGTCGCCCGCCGCCCCCCCGTTCTTGGCACGCGAGAACAGAACAGCGCCCACGAGCAGCGCAACAAGACTAATTGGAAGAAGGAATCTGGGCATCATCACAGGGTAGTATCTCCCGTAATTCTGCCGAATCGCTTAGGCGCGGTCAACAACCTGAGTCACTGTGACAACGAATTGAAGCCTGGCCCTGGAAACGGAAAGGGGCCCGGCAGCGGAAAATTCGTCACGCAAGCACTGCCGCCACCGCCTCCACCAGGATTATCGAACGGCTTCGCGAGTTCGTTAAAGCACTGATTGATCTTAGACCCGAGGCCTGTGGCAAACTTCAACCTAGAAACGATACCTGAGGCGAGGGGCGCCTATTGAATCGCCGCGCTCGTTCCCTTCGGATCGGTGTAGTCCATGGGGTTATTAGCTACATAGGCATACAGATTCATGTCTCCACCAGCGATGTGCATAGGATCCGGTTGAGTGAATCGCCCAATGATAGGATCATAATAACATCGACGGTTCTCATAGAGAGCAAGTTCCTCCAAAGACGATCTCCCAGCGTAGCGAATTGGCCCCAAGCCTGCGGGCGGCGTGCCCAGGATATTCCCGTAGGCATCGTAGTCGACCCAGGAAACGAACGCGCCAGTTCCATCGAGCACACCACGCACCGACCCGAGATGGTCTTTGAGAAACCAGCTCTCACCAGAGCTGGCGTTCCACATGGCATGGAAATCATCTAGGCGATCTAACGCATAGAAATACAGGGTCGACGCTTCCGTGGCTCCATCGGCAAACTCCGCAATGGGCATGTCCCTGTCGTAGAGAATCCACGTCTTCGAACCATCGACCTCTCGACTGATCAGTCGATTCGCATAATCATAACCCAAGTTCACTGTGGTCGATGCAGCCACACCTTCGCTAGGGTGCACAGTTGCCGTGACCAGATGATTGCAGTGATCATAGCTGAAGTCTGTCACTTCCACGGTGCTCAAGTTCGTTCATTTTGACACATTTCCGTCAGCATCAAAGGCAAAAGCGAAATCACCTATGGCAGTGACCCGATTGCCTGCCCAACCGTCGTCGCACTTAGGAGCAAGCGCGACCCAAGCCGGTTGCCTGCGGCGTCATAGTTATAAAATTCGTCAGCGTCGCTAGCAGCAGTGTATGTAACGCCAGCGACGAAACCTGCTGAATCGTAGGTCACTGTCGCCGAGTCCGTAGCATGGCTAATGGAGGCGCCCCGATTGCCAGCGTCTCGAATATAGGTGAGTTCGGCACTAACGTGCACAAGATCTCCGTCTGGATCTTCATGTCGAATCGATGCCACCGGTCCAAGAGGCGAATAGGAGAAATGAGTCCTCGAATGTTCCGTCGGTGATATCCTCGGCATCATCAACACTGCAGCCTAACGAGCGCAGAAACTTAAACGCAGGATTCCAGTAACGCCGACAAATCGTATCCAAGGCCTCCCGCATCTCTTCCTCGGCCAGCTTGGATCCGACTCCATGCCGTAGGCGGAAAGTGAGCAGAATGAGGTTCGTTCGACGAAGTCATCGTAGTTTTATAACCAACTCAAAGATCAGCTTTCATGAATCCGGCCCACAACCTTCTCTACCAGCTTGGGGCGACGCTGCAACTCTTCTACAAGCACTTGAAAGACGCGCAGCGTCGGCGAACTCACGTGGTGCTCCATTCCCTCGACATCACGATGAATGTCCAGCTCGTCCAAACCGAAAAGCCGCAGGAACTCCGATAGAGCTTCGTGGCGTTGGATGATCGCTTGGGCAATCTTCTCTCCTTCTGGAGTGAGCGCCATGCCGCGATATTTCTCGTAGCTGACGAGCCCTTCACTTGCCAGTCGCTGCACCATGTTGCTCACACTGGCCTGCGAAATACCCAGGTTCGTTGCGATATCGATCACACGCGCATAGCCCTTCTCGGTCACCAGATTGAGGATTTGCTCCAAATAATCCTCGGACGCCACGGACGTTGAGGGATTGAGATCAATCGCTGTTTTAAGTTCAGTCACGGGTATAGAAATTAGCCTGTTGACAGAGAATTAGCCTCATCTAATATTCATAGTCAAGTATGAAAGCACCGCTTACCTTCAGTCTTCTACTCGGACTATTCCTCAGTTCTTGCACCAAATCGTCTCGTACGGAGTCTCCAGACGTCATTGCCACGACCACCATGATTGCAGACATGGTGCGCGTGATCGCTGGAGAAGACGTCAGCGTTGGCGCCCTCATGCGCCCCGGTGTCGACCCTCACCTCTACAAGGCGTCCCCTGCAGACGTCTCGAAGCTGAACCAAGCGAAAGTGATCTTCTATAACGGGCTTCTGTTAGAAGGAAAGATGGAGGATCTCTTCGAACGTCTCGCCGGTGATGGCAAAGCGGTCCACGCCGTTTCCGATTCCGTTCCTGAAAGCAGACGGCTCGCTCGACAAGATACGGAAGGTCACCCCGATCCTCATATCTGGGGGGACGCCCGCCTGTGGGCATCCACCGTGGACGACGTCGTGGCGCAGTTAAGCGCGACCTTTCCCGATCACAAAGAGGACTTCGAAGGGCGTGGGGAAGGCTACAAAGTCGACTTGGAAACGCTTCATCGCTGGGCGGAAAAACGGGTCGCGGAGATCCCAGAGGACCGTCGCAAATTGGTGACGAGTCACGATGCCTTTGCCTACTTTGGGAAGGCCTGCGGACTGGAGGTCGTCGGGGTCCAAGGAATCTCTACAGCCGCCGATCCAAGTGTCGCCGACCGCACACGCATGGTCGATTTCATCAAAGCCAACGGGATCACAGCCATCTTTGTCGAGAGCAGTGTGAACAAGGCGCTCATCGAACAGATCGCAACCGATGCTGATGTCAGCGTCGGTGGAGAACTCTTTTCAGACGCCATGGGAGAGCCAGGCGACGTACGCACCGTGAATGGCGACTCCTATGATGTGGGCACTTACATAGGCATGCTCAAACACAACGTGAATGCCATCGTCGAAGCTCTGAGATAAGCATGACCGATCCGACAAGCCCTTCCCAAGAAATCGTCCTTGAGACTCACGATCTCACGGTCGCCTACGACAAGAAGCCCGTGCTCTACGGGATCGATGTCAGCATCGCCCCAGGCCAGCTCGTCGGCATCATGGGGCCAAACGGTGCCGGCAAGTCGACCCTGATCAAAGCAATCATGGGCTTGTTAGAGCCCGCAGGTGGCTGGATCCAAATCTTTGGAGAGTCGAACAAGTCACAGCGCAAACGCGTGGCCTACGTCCCCCAACGACGTGAAGTTGATTGGGACTTTCCTGTCACCGTCATGGACGTCGTCCTCATGGGCCGCTACGGCCATCTGGGCCTATTCAAACGCCCCGGAAAACGAGACCGAGATATCGCGATGGAAGCGTTAGAGAAAGTGAACATGATTCCCTATGCGGGACGACAGATTTCCAATCTCAGTGGCGGTCAGCAACAACGCGTCTTTCTCGCCCGCGCGCTCGCACAGGAAAGTGATCTCTACCTCATGGATGAGCCCTTTGTAGGCGTAGACGCCGCCACGGAATCGACCATCATCGACCTGCTACAAGACCTTCGTTCACAAGGAAAGACGATCCTCGTCGTGCATCATGACTTGCCTACAGCACGCCAGTACTTTGACTCTCTTATACTTCTCAACATGCGCCTCGTTGCCTATGGCCCGGTAGAAGAGGTGTTCCAAGAAGAGCTTCTCCAGCGCGCCTATGGAGGACGCCTAACCATTCTCAGTGAGGTGGCAGATGCCACGGGCGAGAAGTCGAAAGTGGATCTCTCTGCGAAGCGATGACGCCGAAGTTCCGACACAGTCCGCCGTTTCTGGCATTGCTGATTTTTATGTTCGCAATGCCCTCGGAAGCCCATGCCGCTAAGATATCGGAACTGGTCGAGGTCGATCTCGGTGATCAGTTTGTGCGTTTCTTCAGTCTCCAGGACGCCGCCATCCGCCATATCCTGCTTGGGTGCCTGTTCATGGGCATCAATTTCGGTTTATTAGGATCATTCGTCGTGGTTCGTCGCATGGCCTTGGTCGGCGACACCCTTTCGCACGCCGTGCTTCCTGGCGTCGCGGTCGGGTTCCTTTTCACCATGAGCAAGGAACCGTGGGCCATCTTGCTGGGGGCAACAATGGCTGGCCTACTGGGAGCAGCAACCGTTTCGTGGATTCAGCGAAGCACCAGGTTAAAGCAAGATGCCGCATTGGGCATGGTGCTAGCTTCATTCTTTGCTGTCGGCATCTGCCTGATCAAGATGATCGAGCGCATCCCCTCAGTGAACAAGAGCGGGCTCGACCATTTCTTCTATGGCCAAGCAGCCGCTCTAGGACGCGCAGATCTCTGGATGATGGGCGGCACTGCTGTCCTCTCGACAATCATCGTCGTTCTCCTCTACCGCCCCCTGCTCGCGACGAGTTTTGATCAAGTCTTTGCTCGCTCGATCGGACTTCCAGAGCGAATGCTCTTTCACGTGCTCATGCTTCTCCTCGCGCTCGCGATTGTAGTCGCTTTGCAAGCCGTTGGCGCACTCATGGTCAGCGCGATGTTGATCACTCCAGCAACGACAGCCTTTCTTCTGACCAAGCGGATGCACGTCATGCTCTGCCTTGCCACCGGGCTCGCGATCGCCGCCGGTATGTTAGGAGCCTTTCTTTCTTTCGTCGGGGAAGGGCTTGTCTCCCATGCCCTGCCCACGGGCCCATCCATGGCGCTGTGCGCAGGCGGGTTCTTTCTCCTCGCCTTCCTCTTCAGCCCGCATCATGGCCTCGTCTTTCGCTACCGTCGACACCTCTCACAGACTCGCCAAATTACCGTCGAGAACACGTTGAAAGCCATCTACCGCGCGATGGAGTCGGACCGATTTAAGGAAGAAGGCATCGCCGTGCGGCGCTTAGCCGGCGACGCGCGAGAAACCTTTGAAGAAACTATGACGCGCCTACGGTTGCTCGTGCGGGATGGTCTCGCTACCTTTGCCTCCACTCGCGGCGAAGTCATCTACTTGACACCAGAGGGGCTCCAACACGCTTCACGCGTGGTACGGAATCACCGACTGTGGGAGCTGTATCTTACGAACGAAGCAGACTACGATGCCGATCACGTGCACGCGGATGCTGAGAAAGTGGAACACATCCTTGGGGAGGATCAGGTCATGGAACTTGAGCGCTATCTCGACTATCCGGAACAAGATCCACACGGCAAACGTATCCCTTCACTGCGCGACACCCAGCGTCTCCCCTTGCGCGATCTCGCGGTGAAAGAAGAAGAGGTGGAACCATGAATCATCTCATTCCGCCGTTCGATGCCTACCGCGTCTTTGTTGAGCCGTGGACGATCAATCTGTCACAAACCCTGCTCATGACGAGCATCGCACTCATCGTGGCACTCTCGGCCGCCCTCATCGGCAATTACTTGGTCCTACGCCGCATGTCGATGTTAGGAGACGCGATTAGTCACAGTGCCTTGCCAGGCATTGTCATCGCCTTCCTCGTCTCAGGAAGTCGAGATTCCTTTGCTCTCACTATCGGAGCGCTCGTCGCAGGAATCGTCACCACCGTTCTGATCGAGTTCATTCATCGCCGATCGATCGTCAAAGTAGATGCAGCTATCGGCATTGTCTTCTCGATGCTCTTTGCTCTAGGCGTACTTCTAATAGAACTCGTACCCCATACTGATCTCGATCCCGACTGTGTCCTCTTTGGGCAGCTTGAATGGCTCGGCGTGCACGCCAGTTCGGATCCGATGAAAGCGCTCTTCGCATCCAGCCAGTTCCAACTGCTTTTTGGCGTTTTCATTCTAACAGCAGCACTGAATCTTACCTTCTTCAAAGAACTTCTAGTGAGTTCGTTCGACCCACTACTGGCAGGCGCTCAGGGATTTCGGCCAACATTCATCCACTATGCCATGATGTGCATGCTCTCGCTCGTAGTCGTCAGCGCTTTCGAAGCCGTCGGTGCCATCCTGGTCATTGCCATGCTCATACTGCCCGCGGCCACTGCTTACCTCCTAACGAATCGACTTCGGACCATGATCACCTTGAGCATTACTCACGCCGTGATCAGCACGATTGGAGGCATTCACCTCGCCGTCTGGCTAGACTGCCCAGCCTCGGCCTGCATGGTCATCGCAGGAACCTTCTTCTTTTGCATCGCTTGGTTCATTCACACCAGGCCATCTCGACAAGTGGACGATACCCAAGAAACAGAATCTTTAACAAATTCTGCTGAGTCCGAACTTGCACCACATTAACCCAACACGGCAAGCGGATCACCTGCATCACAGCCTCTTCCAACCTCGTAAAATTCCAGGCCGCGCCCGAGGGTGGCCGAAACAGCACGCCCAGAAGCGGCAACCACGGATATGAGGTGGTGCTCGCCACAAAGGGAGGGAGTGACGTCTGGGCGGGCTGTCTCGACCACCGGCGCGCAGCGTAATCGGATTGACCAAGAAGGCGCAATCATTTTCTGAGAGCCCTTTTCAAAAAATCTGCAGCTTAGCCAGAAAACCCTCGAGGAGGCACCCAACGAGGCCTCTATCAAATCCTGCGCCCCTACTAAATCTTGAGAAACTTGTGCTATAAAAGATCTAAGAGCTTGTTCCAAACTCGGATCAACCAATTACCCCCGAACGAGACTTTGATTTCGGTTTTCAGCTGGTCATGATGATCGATCAATTTCAGATCACCGCAGAGTGACAACGAAAAGACAGCGGAAAGTCCTTGTTCTCCTTCGCTTGGTTCATCCGCAACAACCAGTCTAGGAACGTGAACAATGCGCTCGAAGAGAAACCGAAATTTCTAACAAGATCCGCCATTTCATGACTAGCCAACCTTACCCCGCAGTGAATCAAGGGGGTTCACTGCGGGGCTAGTGCCGGGGGCTAAGGGCACTCTCTGGGGGTTGTGCTTAAAGATACCGAGGCGCACTTTCCGCGCAACTTTTCTGAGGTTAGTTTTACCAACCTTCGTCTAAGCTAGGTCCTGTTGGCGAACAACCTCGAGTGGTGGAGCTGTAGTGATTCCCCTGCTCAGTGCTAGGCCTAACGCCAACGTGGCTAGACTAGAGACAACAACGGCCACAAACAACACACCTACATCAATACTGAACGGCGAGTCGAAAACGAAGATAGCTAGAGGCCAGAACGCGGCGAGTGCCAAGACCACTCCTACCAAAGACGCCAAAAAGCCAAGTGCCAAATACTCGCTACTGAGAATTCGCCAGACATGAGCATTGGAAGCACCCAATGTTCGCAGCAAAGCCATTTGCCGAAGCCTCTCCCCTCGTCCAGAGATAAGCGTTGCCATAAGAATAAGGATGCCGGTCACTACCGTAAATCCGGCCATGAAACGGATAGCTAAAGCCACCTTGTCGAGGATATCCTGCAGAGCTTTCACAATTAATGTCAGATCAACGACAGACAGATTTGGAAACGCCTTGGTAATCTCCGTCTGCAATCGCCCAGACTTGGTCGAGTCTTCTACAAACGCGGTGTAAACGTAGAACGCTAACTCTTCTTCAAAAATCCCCTCCGGAAAAACCATGAAGAAATTGAGGCCGAGATTGCTCCAATCCACTTCTCGTAAACTCATTACCTTCATCTCCAGGGACAAGCCCTGCACATCCATCGTAAACGTGTCTCCAACGACCAATCCTAGCTCTTTCGCAATTCCTTCCTCCAGCGACACAGGAGCTGGCGTTTCGAAATCGTAGTTGTCAACACGCTCGACCCAAACACCTTCGATCAGTTTCTCAGAAGACGTGAGGTTGGACCTGTAAGTCGAACGAAAGTCTCGACGCAGCGTCCATCCGGGCACCTTAGCTTTCGGATTCTTAACGAGATCGGTGACCAACTGCCCCTTGATCGCCTCAATGCGCATTGAGACCATGGGAGCCGTCTGAATAACCGTCGTCTCTTCCTTGGCGAGCAAGGCTCGGACCTTTGCGGCTTGGTCTGGTTGCACATCGATGAGCACAAGATTACCGTTCTCAGCCAAGCGTTCCTGTCGAATCTGATTCAGGAGAAGATTCTGCACAAGAATGAGCGTAACGATGAGAAACGTTCCCAATCCCAAAGCAACCATCACCGCCAACGTCTGATTGTTTGGACGATGTAAGTTGGAAAGCCCTTGGCGAAGTGCAAATGGCCACCACGTCCTGACAAATTTCCGGCTTAGATACACTGTCAGTTTCGCAACCAAGAACAGCAGGAGAAAGACGCCCATCAGACCACCGGACATGGCAAGAGATCGCCACTCCATCCCTTGCTGCCAGATACCGAATCCAATAATGATCAAGACAAGTCCTCCACCAATAATCCAAGTCCAGCGATCACGCCGATTGGGCCCCGTGTTGAGCAGTGCTGCGCGAATCGCCGCCAAGGGCGGAACATGACGAACATTGAGCAACGGAAAGAGGGCGAAACTCACACAGATGATAAGACTCAGTCCCGAAGCCACAGCGATCGCCAACGGCGACACCCGAAAGCTAATCTCGAGCGGTGTGACATTGGCTAACAAGGCCGGAATACTTGCCTGAATAGCCACTCCTAACACAACACCGCCAGCACAGCCCAATAGACCAAGAGCAACGGCCTGGATCAGATAGATTCCAAAGGCATCTGCAGCCGTCGCTCCTAAACACCTTAGAATCGCGATACTGCGCAATCGACGAGACACATGCTGATGAATCGCACTGGCAATGCCAATGCCGCCGAGCACGACCGAAGCCAAGCTGACAAGACTGAGAAAGCGATAGAGCCGATCAAGCTGTCTCCCAATGTCTCGCCGACGCTTCTCCGGCGTTTGCCAACTTACACGAGCAGCCTTAAAGCGTTCCGTCAATTTCTCTACCAAGGCCTCAGGATCCCGGCCATCCGTAAAGCGAATGTACGTTCGATAAAACACAAGGCTTCGTGCGGTCACCAATCCAGTCTTCTCGATCTCAGCGAGAGGCATGAGAACCTGAGGTGAGAAAGCCGCAAAGTACGAGGCCCGCGGGGGCGAGGTCACCAGAGCTCCTGCCATCGTCGATTCCAAATCACCGAATTTGAGGGAATCACCAGGAACGAGACCAAACTGCTCCGCCAAACTCTCTTCAAGCACAAAGGTACCAGGTTTCAGGTAAGGATCCCAGGCAGACCCCGGCGACGCATCGATCTCACTGAAGTGAGGAAAACCCTCACCCACACCTCGCAAATGCACCAGGCGTGCCGAATCACTCTTGGCCCCATACGCCATGGTGGTGAATGCGATTTCGTGAATCTGTTCCCCTCCAATTTCATCGAGCAATTTCTTGGCATCCCCCTCAAAAGCTCGGCGAGAAGACAAAAGCAGGTCAGCTCCGACCAGTGCCTTGGATTGCCCGTCGATGGAATCCTGAATGTTGTCACGCAATGACTGGATGGCGACCAATGCCGCTACTCCGAAGACAAGCGGACTCGAGAACAGCAAGAGCCGTTTGCGACTCTGCCGAGAGTCCCGCCAAGCCATGCTGAAGAGCCAACGCCACGAGATTGTCATGATGCGGACACCTCCTCATCGTCTAGCCGTTCATGCAAGAGCGTTCTCACTCTGTCATCGCGGAGAGCTTGAAGGAAAGGGGTCAATTGACTACCGTTGGGGATGAAGTGTATCATTGGTATAGCGTCGTTGCTGGCGGTGTGTTCATCTCCATCAACAGCCCAGCTGCCAGATGTGTGGGACGCCATCGCGAAGATCAACACGGAGAAGCCAACAAGCCTTCGCTTCGATCTAAGCGAGCGCCTGCCCGAAGGTGGGCATCTTCAAGGAGTCCAGTGGTTTGAACAAGCTGAGAAGGAATTCTTGCTCCTGTCAGGAAGTTCGAAAGATCATTCTTATGTGCTCAAGGTGCCTCTTTCAGACCAAGACGACACGGAGTCTCGCATGACAACGTTGCTGCCATCGCCCTACCGCCATGCGGGCGGTATTCAGATCGTGGATGGACAGTATGCAGCGATAGGACTCGAAGACAATAAGGCCAAGAACACGTCCAAAGTTTGGGTAACCGATGTGTCAGCGAAGACTCTCGGTAACACCATGAAGCCCCTCGTATCCATAGAGCGTGAGGGCAAGCTCGAGCGGGCAACGGCCGGAGCCATCGCCATGGCAAAACTAAAAGACCGCTACCTTTTAGTCGTCGGGACTTGGGATTCCGCGACTTTGGATTTCTATGAGTCGAATGGGCACCCACTGAATGATGCTCGGTGTCGCTTCGAGAAAGGTGTAACCTGGAGCGCTCTCGAGGCGGACCGAAGCGACTGGACCGATTCGAACTACGGTTCCTATCAAAATCTTAATTTGATCATCGACAAGCAGGGCCGGTGTTTCCTTGCAGGCTTCTGCCGCAATGACGAGGCGAATCGCCTCGATCTTTACGAGTGGCGACGGAATCCGTTAACTGAAATCCCTGCCCTATTGGTCAAGCGAGGCACCCGATCATTCCACTGTATCGAAACGACTTTCCAAGCGGGGGGTGGTCTCCGGATTAAGGATGATGGTTCCATTATGATATACGCCTGCAGTCATCGCGATAATGTTGTGGAGGTGTTCGAGTAGGTTGGTCCCGCTAACTCTAAACACTCAAAGCATTTTCAACCACGGACTCCAAACGGCCAGCCGCCATAGTCATCGTGCGATTCGCCTGGCGAGCGAGATCAGGGTCATGCGTGACCATAAGCAAAGCGGTGCCAGCCTCTCGATTGAGTGAGAACATCATATCGACAATCGTCTGGCTCGTTTCCGCATCTAAGTTGCCCGTAGGCTCGTCGGCAAAGAGAACAGCTGGGCGATGGATGAATGCGCGTGCAATCGCGACACGCTGTTGTTCTCCTCCAGACAGCTGCAGCGGATAGTGGTCAACACGATCTTTTAATCCGACCCGGCCCAAGAGGTTGGCCGCTTCCTCAGCGCTCGGCTTCTGGCCAAGAAGTTCTAGCGGAAGGATCACATTCTCCAAGGCGGTTAGGCTAGGCATGAGCTGGAAGCTCTGAAAGATGAAGCCGGTCCGTTCGCGCCGGAGGGCGGCGCGTTCGTTCTCTGTCAGCGCCTGCAGCTCTTTACCATCGAGAATTACCTTCCCTTCGCTAGGAACATCTAATCCCGCACACAAACCTAACAAGGTAGTCTTTCCACTACCCGAAGGGCCGATAATTGCGCAGGAGGATCCAGCCTCAAGTTGAAAACTCACCTCCTTTAATACCGTGAGACGACTTTCGCCAGAGGCGTAGTCTTTGCTAACTTGTTCAGCTTCGAGGATGGCCATGGGGGTTGCCTTGCGGCTTGCCAAGCGTTACGTTCCGGAATGCGAAACGTCTGCATGATAGGGGCCTCGATTTGCCTGCTGATCAACCTCGTTTTTTTCGAAAAGTCGGCTGCTGAAACATCACTCAAACGTCTGGTCATTTTGGGCGATAGCCTGACGGCTGGTTACGGCATCGCCAAAGCAGATGCCTACCCCGCCCTACTCGAGGCCAGACTGAATGCGAACAGCACGGCATGGAGCGTCGCCAATGGAGGAAGGAGTGGTGACACGACCAAGAACGGGTTGGCTCGGCTACGCTGGCTCATGAAGAAGCCTGCGGATGTCCTAATGATTGCCCTCGGAGGCAACGATGGCCTTCGGGGATTGTCTTCCGAGGAAATGCGGAAAAACCTCAAGGCCATGATTGATCTGGCACGCAAGACGAAGCCCGATATCCAAATCATCCTGGCCGGCATGCAGATGCCTGACAACATGGGTGCCAACTACGTGAAGGCGTTTCAAGCCGTCTTCACCGAACTGGCGCAAGAGGAGAAACTAGCGTTCGTTCCGTTCCTCTTGGATGGCGTGGCCGGAGAAGATGCCCTCAACCAAGACGACCGCATTCACCCAAACGAAGACGGCCACAAGAAGATGGCCGTTACCGTCTGGAAGGTATTGAAGCCTTTGCTATCGAAAGGCGAATAGGTGGACGCGCAGATCGACTCCTCAGAAGTCGTTTCAAGAGAGAACACGCGCCGCTTGCTACAAGCAACATTGGAATGTTGCTCTACTTTAGAAGGGCCTTCACTTTCTCGATCTCCGACTCGGGCCGTTTGCAAACAAAGTCCTGGCACACAAACACACGCGCTTTTCCTTCGTCGCTGCTGTGCGGGGCCACATAAGGTATGGCCTTGCCCAACTCATCGCCTTGAGCGCCGTCTGCCTTAAAGAGAATCACTTTGTGCGGATCAAAGCGTCGCTGGACGAGTGCTAACATTTGCTTCGTATCCTCGGCGCCTGACTTACCTGCGACCACAATCTCTCGCGTGCTGGCGTGAATAAAGTCGACCGCCTGCAGGATCAGAGAGTAGCCTGCGGCCCGTTCCGAGATCTGGCTTCCAAAGGCTTGAATCGTCTTCTTGGCCTGCTGTTCAAACTCCGTGTCCCCGGTGAGACGGGACAATCGAAGTAGGTTAAGCGCCGCCACGGAATTCCCAGAAGGCTGCGCGCCGTCATAGACTTCCTTGGTACGCACGATCAGTTTCTCGCCATCATCAGCAGTGGTAAAGAACCCGCCATTCTCTTCGTCCCGATAGTGCTCATGGAGGATCTTGGCGAGAGCCTTCGCTTCAACCAAATACTTTGGCTCGAAAGAAGCCTCATAGAGATCGACCAAGCCCCAGAGCATGTAGGCATAGTCTTCGAGAAAGGCTTCGAGACCCGCATCGCCATCACGATAGCGCTTGAGTAAGCGCCCCTTGTCATTTCGTAACGTCTTCAGAATGAAATCTGCGGCGCGCTGGGCTTCCTTGGTGTAACTAGGTTCATTAAAGGCAATGCCCGCCTTGGCGAGTGCTGCAATCATGAGGCCATTCCAGTCCGTTAGGATCTTGTCATCCTTTAGTGGGTGGATGCGTTTCTCTCGTTCGGCAAACAGCTTAGCTCGCAAGCCGTCCAACCGTTTGCGCAAGTCTACTTCCCCCAGATTCTCGTCTTTGGCTATCTCAGCGAACGTCTTTTTGAGATGTGGAATGTTCGTTGTCATCTCTTCACGAGAGGACTCCTCAACCCAGTTTCCGCCTGGCAGAATGTTATAGATACGCGCGAAGAGTGCCCCTTCTCCCTCTCCAAGAATTTCCAGTACCTCGGCATGATTCCAGACGTAAAATTTGCCTTCCTCCCCTTCACTGTCTGCGTCCTCAGCGCAATAGAACGCCCCACCAGGATCCTGCATGTCCCGCAACACGTAGGTGAAGATTTCCTCCGCCGTGCTTCGGAAGAAAGAATCTCCAGTCGCCTGGTAAGCTTCAATGTTGGCAATAGCCAACAACGCTTGGTCGTAGAGCATCTTTTCAAAGTGAGGCACGAGCCATTCCCTATCTGTCGAGTATCGATGCGTGCCAAAGCCCACCTGGTCATACATGCCGCCTAGGCGCATTGCCTTGAGTGACCGTGTCACCATGTCCAATGCCTTCTTCGAGCCCGTACGCTTCCAATGGCGAAGTAAGAGTGAGTAATCATGGGGCCCAGGAAATTTCGGTGCAAATCTTGGCGCCGCTCCAAAACCAGCGAAGTCCCCGTCAAAAGTCTCCTCGAAGTAAGCAAAGGCCTTGTCTAACACATCAACACCAGGCAAGTCACCTGCCGCCGATTGCGCCATGGCTTTCAGTTGCTGAGTAATACCATCGGAGCTCTCCAACAGCTTCTTGGGGTCTTCGGCCCAAAGCTTCTCAATGTTTCCCATGATCTGCATGAAGCCCTCTTTGGGAAAATAGGTGCCAGCAAAGAAGGGCTTCTGCTCGGCGGTCATGGCCACGCTCATTGGCCAACCGCCATTTCCATTGTTCATGCCCTGAGTCACTGTCATGTAGACCTGATCGACATGCGGCATTTCTTCGCGGTCGACTTTGATGCAGATAAACTTGTCGTTCATAAACTTGGCGACCTTCGCGTCTTCAAAAGACTCGTGCTCCATGACGTGGCACCAGTGACAAGTCGCGTAACCTATCGAAAGGAAGACAGGCTTGTTCTGCTTCTTGGCTGCTGCAAAAGCAGCCTCACCCCACGGCCACCAATCAATCGGGTTCGCCGCGTGCTGAAGCAGATACGGGCTCTTCTCAAAGACGAGTCGATTGTACTTCGGCCCACCGTCTTTCGGCAGCTTGGCGATTTCCTCAGCCGCAGGCA
>Ga0213868_10000450_pt1 | contig 38594 bp, 35 predicted proteins | sample PICome_9_FD_160087 | JGI IMG/M metagenome (GOLD analysis project Ga0213868, IMG submission 160087) | Coastal seawater microbial communities near Pivers Island, North Carolina, United States - PICO127 | ecosystem: Environmental > Aquatic > Marine > Coastal | place: USA: North Carolina...
GACCGATCTCGAAGAATTGGGCGCAAAAGCGGCGCAGGTTCTAGTTGACAACGCGATCATGGGGCTCAAAGGATTTGGCATTGAATCAGCGGAGGTACGCAGCTATGGCAAGGGTGCGATCGTGGGTACCGAAGGTGATCGAGAGCACTCGGCGGCCATCTTGCACCCTCGTTTTGGCGCACCGGTGCGGGCAGCAATTGGGGGAGGTGCCGACATAATTCCTGGGACCAAGAAGGTCGGTCCCGCGGGATCCAGCATCACAATGCCGCTGGGCAATAAAGATGACCGCTGGCAATTTGATGACATGGATGCTGCTGATGTTTGCATCCCCGACGCTCCGCGACCCAATGAAATTGTTATCTCGCTGGCCCTTGGTGTGGGAGGGCGACCTAATGCTCGAGTGAAGAAACCAGGCTCCTGAGAGGCGAAAATGTTTAAAGCAGTAATCCTTTTGACGCGTCGTGCCGACATGACGCACGATGAATTTGCGCAGTGGTGGCTCGGCGAGCATCGACCACTCGCGCAGAAGCTACCCAATTTGCGCAAAGCAATCTTTAACCTTGTTGATCACAATACTGATGATCCCGGAATTGATGGAGTCTCAGAACTGTGGTTTGACTCCAAAAGGGATTTCGAGGCGGCCTACGCCTCAGAAATCGGGATTCAGACAGCCGAGGATTCCATCGCTCACGTGAGTAACAGAGTCAGAATGTTTGTAGTGGAAAATGAGTTTCTGGGATCTTAAGTTTTCAACAGTTTTCATGATTTAGGAATAAGAGGGACTAGCGAACAGTCCACGGTCGCGAGAATGGTTGGGAACGCATGGACGAGTTCTGCTCAGGTGTCCCTTAGGGAACTCGCCAACCTACAACCACCCGTGACTCGACTTTGGTGGGCGATACAGGAATCGAACCTGTGACCTCTTCCATGTCAAGGAAGCGCGCTAACCCCTGCGCCAATCGCCCTAGATGTTGCGGGTTTTTGAGTTTTTCGAGGTGGAGACGGGATTTGAACCCGTGTACACGGCTTTGCAGGCCGTTGCCTCGCCTCTCGGCCACTCCACCATGACGGTGTGAATTACACCCTCGAGCGGACGACGGGATTCGAACCCGCGACCCTCACCTTGGCAAGGTGATGCGCTACCAGCTGCGCTACGTCCGCGTGCTTGAGCGAATCCGAAGATTCGGTCTCAAGCGACAGCAAACCTTATCCAACTGCCTTCGCGGGTCCCCACGCGGTCACCTTGAACGGAGACGGCAGGCTATGGGCATGGCACCGGAACCGATGGCGCGATTCGGGAATGTGTATGCCCGGGGTTTGATTCAGGTGACCGAAGACTTGAGGGATCTGGAACGGGAAGGGCGTTGGGCGGTCGCAGTGCCATTTGAGGGGGCTCCCGTACTGGCCCAGTTTTCGGATTGGTCGTGCGAGTTGCCCAAGCATGGTCAGATTGGGGTTTGGGGTGGAGTGCCTGTAGGGCATTGGCAAAGCTCTGTTAATCGAGATACCTATGTTGAGAGTGTGGAGAGCACTCGTGAGCGCATTGCACGTGGCGATGTTTACCAAGCGAATATTTGTCGAGTCCGAAGCGCCCCCTTACCTTCCGAGGCTGATGTGATGGCATTGGATGAGATTCTGCAGCAAGGTAATCCTGCTCCTTTTAGTGGTGCATTGCGACTTCCTTTGCAGGGAATTCATATTGCCTCTGCGAGTCCTGAACTTTTCCTCTCCCGCTCAGCTGATGTCATCACTTCGGGACCGATAAAGGGCACCGCCGCGGATGCATCGGGGCTGAGCGAAAAGGATCGCGCAGAGAACATCATGATCGTGGATCTCGTGCGAAACGACTTGTCGCAATATGCGGTAACGGGAAGTGTTCATACCGTGGCACTGTTAGAGGTTGAACAGCATCCAGGTTTGGTGCAACTTGTTTCGAAAATTGAGGCGACATTAATCGGTGGCACGACGTGGTCTGATCTGTTTTCAGCGACTTTTCCACCTGGGTCAGTCACAGGGGCGCCGAAGATATCCGCGTTAGAAATTATTAGAGAGTTGGAACCGGAGCCTCGAAGTTTCTATTGCGGTGCCTTTGGCTGGATTGATGTTGATAATCAAATAGCACAACTCGCTGTTGCGATTAGAACTTTTTGGTTTGATGGGGGCGAGCTTAAATTTGGCACGGGCGCAGGCATCACATGGAACTCTGATGCACATGCTGAGTGGGAAGAGACGGAATTGAAGGCTAGGAACCTCACAAACTTGGCCGCGAAAGTGAGCAAAACACCATGACCGAGTATTGCCCAACATTTTGGCTCAACGGTGAATTGACCCATCAACCAATGATCGCGGCGACGAATCGGGGGTTGCTTGCAGGTCAGGGCGTTTTTGAGACCCTAAAAGTTGTCAATGGGAGGCCACAGTTAGTACATCGGCATTTGGACAGGCTGATGCGGTCCTGTCACTTGCTCGACTGGCCGATGTTGGATGCAGCTGCGATTGCAACTGGAATTCGAAGTCTGATTCAAGTCAACGCTGCCACTACCGGCGAATACCGCCTACGAGTCACGTGCACCCAAGAGGATTCATCCGAAATCACTGTTCTTATTGGCATGAGTGTCTTAAATCCCTGGCCCGCAACAACCAGCTGCACTCTTGTCCCATGGGCGCGCAACGAAAGCTCAGCGTTGACCGGGATCAAGACAACTTCATATTTTGAAAATATTTTCGCCATGAATTGGGCTCAAGCTCGCGGTTACTCGGAAGGACTATTTGCCAACAGCCGGGGAAATCTCTGTGAAGGCGCGACTTCAAATATTTTTGTCGTCATTGACGGGGAGGTTGCGACCCCAACACTTGCGAGCGGCGTGCTGCCAGGGATAACGCGCGGCGTATTACTTGACCATGGCTTGGCCCACGAAAAGGAACTCGCACTCGACGTCCTGAAACATTGCACGGAAATGTTCCTTACTTCGAGCACGCGTGGCGTGCATCCTGTGGAGAAGTACGGGGAGCGCCTAATGTCCGCATCTTGGCCTCTCACCAAAAAGATTTCTGAGGAATACGCGCAAATAGTTGCCCGCGAAATGAATTGAGCGGCACCCCCGAAGGAGTGCCGCCCGATTCGATGCTGCGCGGGCGTGTTTAGCGGCCCGTGTACTTACGTGCAGTGGAGAACTTCAACCACTGGCCGGCTACACCTGGAGCTGTTCCAAGGACGGTGCAAGTTCCCTTGCTCTTGATGCGCAGGGTCACGGAACCGTTATTGGGATAGAGAAGTTGGCAGTTCTTCTTTCCAGCTTTCTTGAGCTTCCAGGTGATGTTCTGCCCAGCATTGGTGTCCTGCTGTCCTGGGGATTCAAGAACGAGCACGCGGCCCACCTTGTATCGGCCTGAAGGTGGGGCAGACAGGGTTGCAACCTGTGTACCCGGAACCAGGTTGATGGTGTAGCCATATGTCACGGGTGCGTATCCGTTACCTCCGGCACTGGATGCCTTCATGTTGCAGACTCCGGAGCCTGAATTGACCTGCAGGTTGAGACCCGAGACAACACAGGGACCTGTTTCACTCAACGTAACAGGTGCACCGGAAAGCGTGCTGGCTTGGAACGTGAAGTTGGACCCATTGCCCATGTTGTAACTGCCCCCGTTAGCCCATGCTCCCCAGCCAGGTTGCACCAGAGTGATTACATCGGATGCCGCTGGCGCGCCAACGATCGTAATAACTTCACTTGTGGAGCCTGAACCCCCTGAGGTGGTTGTATAGCTGGCGCCGAGGGTTACCTGTCCGGCAACGTTGGGTGTCCAATTAAAGGTCGCCGTGCCGTTGACAAGTGGGATTGATGCGCTGATCGGTGCGCCATTAATTGTGAAACCAACTGATCCTTTGACTGATGACGGATACACGGAAGCCTTGAGCGTGACAGGCGTGCCTTGGTTAAATGTTGGCGGAGCAGAAATCGAAATAGTGTCTCCACTCGGAGTCGCGATCAAGGTGTCTTGATTTGATGACGAAGCAGTTGCGAGGCTGCCAGCAGATGGCTGGTACGTGGCTTTAAAGATGTATGAACCAGCAGTCTGCGGGGTCCAGTTGAAGTAGGCATAGGACTGTCCTGCCCCCGGTCCATTGGTTAACCCCATGGTTGTGATGGTTGCGTTGTTGCCATCGGTGATGACAACCTGACCCGGAGGGTTGTATTGACTCCCACCAGAACTGGTCACCGTTGCTGTGATGACGACCGCCTGCCCTAATTTGGCCGTATTTGGTGCACTGATGGCTGTAGTCGTGCCAACTACCCCGCCGATTGTCAGGGGAACTGTGTTTGACACTAGGAGTCCGGTGCTTTGATCTGCAACACCGAGGACCAACTGACTTGCTGTCGAAGGGGTATTGAATGTGAAGAATGCTTTAGGGTCTCCCAAGCCAGCGGTCACGTAAGCGTAGCCCTGACCTGTGGCGTCCTGCAAAACAAGATTGCCTGCGGGTGGGCTAGCGAGAGTGAAAGTCACCTGCTGTGAAGGGCTCGCGCTGGAAGGACCAGAAAGCGTGCTGGCCGCTTGTGCAGCAGGCGCTGCGATGGCGAGGCCAGATCCGACGAGCGCAATAGTTGAAATAGTGGTGGCAACTTTGCGCCACGGGTGGGTCAATGACATGTGTTCTCCTGTAACGAGGGTTTTAGGTTCTTGTGCAACCAACATTTGTATAACTAACAACGATAACCCCAAAAGGCGCATTTCCGCGTATTTGGACGCTGGGTCCAGTCCTGGTGGCTGATGTGTAGTAAAGGGACGGGAGCGGGTACGGTTGGTTCACATTCGGGCGATTGGCTCAGTGGTAGAGCACTCGCTTCACACGCGAGGGGTCACTGGTTCGAACCCAGTATCGCCCACCGAATTCAATGGGCTTGCATTATGCAGGCATGTGTCATGCTCGCTGAGGCGAGACTTTTCGGGCCTCTGATTAACGCGATAGCCCACTTTACAGTCAAGAGGGGGGGGCTCAATATCCCTCATTTAGAACATGAAAATGGAAGTGCGCTAGGTGCAGAGCTAACTTCAGCAGCGCGGTCTCGACACCCTAAGAGAGTTTTGCCCGTGAAGTCGATTCTGCTCATATCCACCATGCTCTTTGCCTCCTGGAGTCAGTCGCGTGTTCGCTTACTGGAGTTCAGGAGTGAAAGGTAGTGCAGGGGGCACTCATGCGCCTTCTGCGACTCCATGGCATGACTGCTGAGGTCTCGAGACGGATTGGGTGACATAGACTTCGCAGCGCGTGCCTTGGTTGGGCATGCGAAACTGACTCGGAAAGGCATTTGGCTCGTGATTGTGACGATCAGAAATGAACAAGGGCAGTCCGAGGAAGAACATCCCGATGGCGTCACTGGACTAGACCTATTTCCCAAGGCTTCGGGCGTTGTGGTCATGAAGGTCAACGGGCTCATGGTTGATCTTGCGACACCACTGTCCTCGGGCGATGTCGTTGAAGGCGTCCACGTGTCCTCAGACGAAGGCCTAGCCGTGTTGCGTCACTCAACAGCACATATTGCTGCTCAGGCAACACAGAAGTTGATTCCCGCAGCCAAATTGGGCATTGGGCCTCCCATCAAAGATGGCTTCTACTACGAATTTGATGTTCCCGAGGCATTTACCCCCGAGGTGCTCGCTGACATTGAAAAAGAAATGCAGAACTTGATCAAGAGTCGGCAGAAGTTTGTTCGTCGAGTTGTCTCGCAGGCGGAGGCCGAGGTCGAACTCGCGTCTGAGCCATTCAAATTGCGTCTGATTAATGCAGATAAGGGAGCGGCTGTCCTCGACGCCGATGTCATGGAAGTTGGTGGGTCCGAGCTCACTATTTATGACAACGTGAACATTAAGTCGGGGGAGCGGTGTTGGGGGGATTTATGTCGCGGTCCACATGTTCCCGACACGAGTTACATTCCCACGAATGCGATCAAGATCATGCGTTCCTCGGCTGCCTATTGGCTCGGAGATCAAAAGCAGGAATCTCTGCAACGTCTCTATGGCACTGCGTGGCCATCCAAAGAGGAACTCAAGGGCTACCTCGATTTCCTTTCCGAGGCCGAAAAGCGTGACCACCGCAAACTTGGCACCGAATTGGATTTATTCAGCTTCCCTGAAGAAGTTGGCTCAGGTCTAGCAGTGTTCCACCCGAAAGGTGGAGTAGTTCGCAAGGTGATGGAGGATTACAGTCGCAAGCGCCATGAAGAAGGCGGGTACGAATTTGTCAACACCCCGCATATCACGAAGTCGGCACTATTTGAAAAGTCTGGTCACCTTGATTGGTACTCAGAGGGCATGTATCCAGCGATGCACCTTGATGCGGAGTATCACGACGATGGAACGGTGAAGCGACAGGGCGCTGACTACTACCTCAAGCCGATGAACTGCCCCATGCATAACCTGATTTTTTCTGCACGCGGTCGCTCGTATCGGGAGTTGCCTCTGCGCCTATTTGAATTTGGCACTGTCTATCGGTACGAGAAAAGCGGTGTAGTTCATGGATTAACTCGCGCTCGCGGATTCACACAAGACGATGCACACATCTACTGCACCCTTGAGCAATTGCCAGGGGAGTTGCAATCACTCCTTGACTTTGTACTTGGACTATTGCGCGATTACGGGTTGACTGATTTCTATCTGGAACTGTCCACCAAGAACCCGGAAAAGTTTGTGGGAACGGACGAGGAATGGGTCGAGGCTACCCAAATTCTGCGCTCCGCTGCTGAGAGCCAAGGGCTTGAGTTGGTTCTGGATGAAGGTGGCGCAGCGTTCTACGGTCCCAAGATTTCGGTGCAGGCAAAAGACGCGATCGGGCGAACCTGGCAAATGTCGACGATTCAGGTGGACTTCCAACTACCACAGCGATTTGAGTTGGAGTATCAAGCTGCTGATGGCACGCGCCAACGTCCGATCATGGTGCACCGAGCCCTATTTGGATCGATTGAACGATTCTTCGCGGTACTTCTTGAGCACTATGCAGGCGCGTTCCCTCCATGGCTTGCGCCCGTTCAGGTCATAGGAATTCCGATCACTGACGCGCATGTGGATTATCTGAATGATGTTGCTGCCAAACTCAAGGGGCGCGGGATTCGCGTGGAAGTTGATACGTCAGACGACCGCATGCAGAAGAAAATTCGCAATGCACAGAAATTGAAAATCCCATACATGCTCATCGCGGGAGATGAAGACATCGCAGCCAATGCAGTGTCATTCCGTTATCGTGATGGGACTCAGAAAAATGGTGTTTCTGTTCAGGATGCTGTCGAAGAAATTGTCAGTGCGGTAGAAGCGCGAGTACAGGTTTAGCAATGCCCGAGTCATCTGGTTCCAGTTCGCGTGGACCCGACGCTTGGGATCGGCTGTACACCCCGCACCGGTTGGCATACCTTCGCGGACAAAAGGGGGATAGCGAGTGCCCGTTTTGTGTGGCACCTGAAACTATTGGTGATGATGGGAATCTGGTGTGCGCCACTGGTGAACATGCCTATGTTGTTCTCAACCTCTACCCGTACAACTCTGGTCATCTCTTGGTCTGTCCCTACCGTCACGTTGCTGATTACACGGAACTCACGGAGGACGAACGTGAGGAGATTGGTGCACTCACCCAGCAGGCAATGCACACCCTTCGCAAGTTGTCCAATGCTCAGGGTTTCAATATCGGTATGAATCAAGGTTCAATTTCAGGTGCAGGGATAGCCGCGCACCTGCATCAACATGTTGTTCCTAGGTGGGGCGGCGACACAAATTTCATGCCAATAATTGGCGGAACCAAGGTCTTGCCACAACTGCTCGAGGAAACGCGTACGCTCCTCGAGGAAAATTGGCAAGCAACTCCTGCTTTGAGTGACTAACCTTCATCGAGTTGACGGTGAATTGTGACTTTGTGTCCCCGCGAGTAGATGGCTGAACCGATCGCAGGTTCAGGGTTGCAGGTGATGCGATACAGCTCGCTGGCAGACGTTGATTGGATCGGTTGGTTCTTCATGGTGCGTAACTCAGTGATCCGCGTGATCCCGCGATCGGTGTCGAATTCGCCCGTTGTGAACACTCCCTGCCACACGCGCAATATTTCGTTGCCGCAATATGTTGCTACGGATGCGTCAATGGGCGCCTCTAAGGAAGGAATCCAAGGCGCTGATCCAACCTCAGATAAAAGATCAAGCACTGCATCGAGGCCCACCGGCGGTTCCAGGGCAAATACAGGAAGCAGCTCTCGACTGCTACATGCGCGCTCGATTTCACTGAGGAGATCCTGGCTAGTAATGGACTCGCCCTGTAAGAGGGACTCAGCGCGCTGTTCATCCAAGGTCGTAATCGTGATGCAATCGATCAACGCTTGAAATTTATCGCTGGTCAATTCAACGTGTTCTTCCTCAAGGTCGTGGACCTCGAACAAGTCGCCGTCGACATGCCACGAGATATCCTCAGTGACCAAGTTCAAGGTTCCATTCACTTTTTCAGATTCATCGAGAATTGGAAGGGTGAGGGCAACAACCCTGTGGTCAGCGCCAAATAGGCGCGCGCAAACTGCCAATGTCTCATCAAAATTGGCACTCACCGATTCGAGTCCGGTAATGCAGATGGCGCCAGGGTGAGTAAGAAATGCCCTTTGGGCAAGTCTGATGGTGTCACCATCGATGCCCTGGCTGCTATCAATGACCAGCAGGACAGCATTCGCCCCCCAGCCGAGGGCCGCAAGGGCGTCCTGATCAGAGTCTGTCCGAGGATCCACTCCAAAGAAATGGGTGGAACTGCTCTCGTGGCTCATGCTGAAGTCCGGGCTGATGGCTAAATTCAGGATAGTTCGGCTCGCCGACTGCAGAGCCCCTGTGATGGTGTTCGTAATGTCTTGACTGTGCGACAGGACCGCGATAGATGCCTGCTGCTGCATTGGATGACGGTAGCATCACGTGTGGTTGTGCTCTGCCAGTTCGGGTCGCGACCGCGTGCGCCATTCAAGAGTGCGCGCTTTTCACGATGCAGCAAGTGAGGACAGAATGCTCAACAACCCAGCAGCGCGCAAGCTGGTCACGGGGATCATCGACCCACCGGCAAAGTTCCTTTTGCGCATTGGCATTACGCCTGATGTAGTGACCGTGATTGGAACCTTGGGAGCGATTGTTGGCGCGGTTGGATTCCTTGCCCGCGGAGAGTTCATCATGGGTGTTGTCATCATTATGATTTTTGCGGCAGCAGATTTACTCGACGGCACCATGGCGCGCATGCAGGGAACATCCGGTCCGTGGGGCAATTTCCTTGACGCAACCTTGGACAGAGTCGCCGATGGCGCAATTTTTGGTTCTATCGCTTTCTATGCTGCATCTGAAAATAACTATTCACTTTTGGCGGCTTCACTTATCGCCCTAGTTGCAGGGCAGGTGACAAGTTATGCAAAAGCTAGGGCAGAAGCTGTTGGTGCTGAATGCAATGTGGGTTTGGTAGAACGCGCAGAACGATTGATGCTCGTACTCTTAGCAATTCTTCTCGCGGGATTCGGTGTTCCCTACGTCCTCGAAATTGTCATGTGGGCACTTGCGGTACTGGGTATCGTCACGGTGATTCAGCGGTTTGTCCATGTGCGTGGGCAATTACGTTCACAAGGTCCCGCGAATGGCTAAACGAAGTTCACGTGTCAATGATGCCGTTACCAATTGGGCATTCACCGCAGGTTGGGCAGTAAGCAAAAAGCTCCCTGAACGTGCTGCTCGACGGGCATTCCAGTCAGGTGCCGATCTGTTGTGGTCTCGTAACGCTGGCGGTGTTGAGAGGTTGACCTCGAACTTGGCTCGTGTCAAGCCTGAGTTATCGCAGGAGGAGCTTGGGCAGCTCTCTAAAGAGGGTATGCGCAGTTACATGCGCTATTGGTGTGAGGCATTTCGACTTCCCACATTGACTCCATCAGGTATCAGTAGCGGATTCGAATTGCGTGGTGTGGAACTGCTCGATCAGGCGATGGCCGATGGAACGGGCGCGGTCATGATTCCTGGTCACATGGCTAACTGGGATATTGCGGGTGCGTGGGCCGCACAACGCTACGGATCTGTAACCACGGTCGCCGAGCAACTCAAGCCCAAGGACCTCTTTGACCAATTCCTAGCTTTCAGGGAATCCCTAGGAATGGAGGTTCTCCCACTAGGTGAATCAGATGTCATGCGGACATTGGTTCGTCGATTGCGCGCTGGGCGACTCGTGGCGCTTCTCGGAGACAGAGATATGACCAAAGGCGGAGTTGAGGTTGAATTCTTTGGAGCCACGGCGTCGATGCCGGCAGGACCTGCAACTATTTCGATTATGACCGGAGCACCGCTACATCCAGTGACAATGCACTACGAGGATGACAAAGCTGTTGGAGTGGTTTACCCGAGAGTTGAGGTCCCCGATTTAGAGGATCGTGGTGAACAAGTGAAATACATGACGCAACAAATTGCTCAGGCTTTTGAAATCGGAATTACCAAGCACCCTGAGGATTGGCACATGCTGCAGCGGGTTTGGATCAATGAATCCTGACTCAACCGTTCAACGCGTCGGGATTGTCTGTCCTTATTCCTGGGATGTACCGGGTGGCGTGCGTAGCCACGTTGCAGATCTGGCGGCGACACTGATCGAGCGTGGTTACCTTGTGAGTGTGCTCGCGCCAACGGACGAGCCTGAATTCTTGCCAGACTTCGTTGCAGACGGTGGCGCACCCATTGCGGTTCCATACAACGGATCAATTGCTCGCCTGAGCTTTGGAATCAAAGCGACTCGCCGAGTGCGACAGTGGATCCGCGAAGGCAATTTTGATGTCGTGCACATTCATGAGCCGGTTGCCCCGAGTCTGTCATTGCTTGCGTGTTGGGCTGGACAGGGCCCCATGGTTGCGACCTGGCATTCATCCTCAGATCGATCTCGGATCTTGTCGGCTGGCTACTACATTGCACAAACCGCCATGGAAAAAATTCGCGGGCGAATTGCGGTCAGTGAACAGGCGCGAAAGACATTAGTTGAGCACCTTGGTGGCGATGCCGTCCTGATACCGAATGGCGTGCGTGTGTCTGACTTTCGTGATCAGGAGACCGTCAGTGTTGCAGGTTCACAATCGATCCTGTTCTTAGGACGAATCGACGAGCCGCGAAAGGGGCTTGACGTTCTTATCGGCGCCGCTCCAGCAATTATCCGAGAATTTCCTGATCTAAAATTCTTAATCGCTGGGCCTGGTGACTCTGATTCGTTTCGTGAACGCATCCCTGAGGAACTCCAAAACAATTTTGAATTTCTAGGGTCAGTCTCCGATGAAGACAAGCGCAGAGTGTTAGCCCACTGCGAGGTCTACATTGCGCCGCACACTGGTGGGGAATCATTTGGCATTGTGTTGGCCGAGGCAATGGCTGCAGGAACGCCGGTGCTTGCGTCAAATTTGCCTGCATTTGATCGAGTATTGCAAGGTGGCAGTAGCGGCATGTTATTCACAAACGGCGACTGTGATGACCTTGCTCTCAAGTGCAACGACTTGTTGGCAAACGCCGAGATGCGCAAAGAGTTAGTGGCCAGGGCTTCAGAGAGAGTGTTGGACTTCGACTGGAGCACTGTCGTGGATGATGTAGTTGCAGTCTATGAAGCGGTGCATATGCCGGGTGAGAAAGTGACCGAAGATTTCCGAGGCCAAGTAGTGGGGCGTTTCGCAGGGCGTGTTGTCAAGGAGGAGGCCTTGTGACAACAGGATTGCTGACTGTTCTGCTAGTTGTCATTTGCTTACTCCTGTTCTTTGTACTATTCATGAGCATGACGGCTGGCCGTCTGGATCGATTGCATCGACGCATTGATGTTGCAGAGTTGGCCCTGGACGCACAACTTTTGCGTCGTTCTGGAATTGCTCTGGAACTCGCGGCGTGTGGACTCTTGGACCCCGCGACCTCTGTCGTGCTGTCGGAGTCCGCACATGCTGCGCGCCGATCATCCGACCTGTCCGTGGCAGAGCGCGATCGTGTGGAATCAGATCTGACTGCAGCGTTGAACGCAGCCCTGGGTCCAGACGACTACGCAGAGGTCCTATCAGAGCAGGGTGGCCCAGAACTTCTCGCTGAGTTATCAGCCGCTATTAAACGGGTGGAATTGTCTCGACGGTTCCTCAACGACGCGGTTCGGGCCTGCACACAATTGCGTCGCCAGCGAAGTGTCCGGTGGTTCCATCTGGCGGGGCGCACGCCATGGCCGGTCTTTCGAGAGATGAGTGATCACGTTGACCTAGGCCCCAGATGAACGGGGCCGCGGAGCGAACCGCTTCTTGGGTTGAGTTAGTCCCTAACCCCAGTGGCATGAGGGATGCCCGTTCTGCGCGAAAGATGCGCTCCATCTAGCATTAGGGCTCTATTCGACCCACCAATGGGGACCCCTTCAGGGGGAAATGTCATGAAGGATGTTAGAGATGTCGAGCGAAGTGAGCACGGGCACCAGCCGCGTGAAGCGTGGAATGGCTGAAATGCTTAAAGGTGGCGTCATCATGGATGTCGTTAATGCCGAGCAGGCGAAGATCGCTGAAGATGCAGGTGCCGTAGCGGTCATGGCTCTGGAACGAGTGCCTGCGGATATCCGTGCCGAGGGTGGTGTTTCTCGCATGTCAGATCCTGACATGATCGATAGCATCATCGCCTCGGTCAGCATCCCAGTAATGGCGAAGGCACGCATTGGACATTTTGCTGAGGCTCAGGTTCTTGAGTCGCTGGGTGTTGATTACATCGACGAGTCAGAGGTGCTTACCCCTGCTGACTACACAAATCATATTGACAAGTGGAAGTTCACCGTGCCTTTCGTGTGTGGTGCAACCAATCTTGGTGAAGCACTACGCCGATTGACTGAGGGTGCAGCCATGATTCGGTCCAAGGGAGAGGCTGGGACCGGCGATGTCTCCAACGCGGTTACCCACATGCGCAAGATCCGCGACCAAGTCACCCGTCTTGCATCCCTGCCAGAAGATGAACTCTATGTTGCGGCAAAGGAACTTCAAGCACCTTATGACCTAGTCGCTGAGGTGGCTCGTACCGGCAGCTTGCCCACAGTGCTTTTCACTGCAGGAGGAATTGCGACACCGGCAGACGCCGCAATGATGATGCAACTGGGTGCTGATGGAGTATTCGTTGGATCGGGAATTTTCAAATCTGGGAATCCTGCGCAGCGCGCTAACGCAATTGTTCAAGCAACAACGCACTTTGATAATCCTGATGTTGTTGCCAAGGTCAGTCGCGGTTTGGGCGAGGCAATGGTCGGTATCAATGTTGCTGATATTCCGGTACACCATAGGCTCGAAGACCGCGGTTGGTAAGTACGCACGAATCGTTCCCAAGGACGATTATGAATTGCGTCGTTGGTGTCTTTCGTGACTAAACCAATAAGAATAGCTGTCCTCGCGCTGCAAGGTGGCGTGCGTGAACATGTGCAGGCTTTGAATGCGGCAGGGGCCGATGCATTTCCCGCCAAAAACCTAGAGCAGATCACGATGGCGATGGGACTCGTAATACCGGGGGGCGAGTCAACCACGATGATCAAGTTGGCTCAGATGTACAACCTAGTGGAGCCAATTCAGGAGCTACGCTCACAGGGAATGCCCATGTATGGGTCATGTGCAGGGATGATCATGCTTGCAGACCGACTAGAGGGCGGCATCGTAGGACAAGAAACAATAGGTGGAATCGACGTTCTGGTGAGAAGGAACGCATTTGGTCGCCAAACGGAGTCATTTGAGGCTCCGTTGCGGTTGCAAAACCTAGGTGTCGAATCAGAGCCATTTCCTGGAGTATTCATTCGGGCACCGTTTGTGGTCGAAGTAGGTGAGAATGTGGAAGTGGTTGGCGCTATTGAATCTGGGGCGCACGCGGGTAGAGTTGTAGCAGTTCAAAGTGGCAATTTGATGGCAACATCATTTCACCCGGAGCTCACACCTGATATTCGCGTTCATGAAATTTTTGTAAACATAGTGAGAAAGGCGCAGTGAGACACTGATGAGTGGCCATTCCAAATGGGCGACGACCAAGCATAAGAAGGCAGTCATTGATGCCCGTCGCGGAAAATTATTTGCTAAGTTGATCAAGAACATCGAAGTAGCTGCTCGACAGGGTGGTGGTGATATTGCGGGAAACCCGACTCTCTTCGATGCGATTCAAAAGGCCAGAAAGAGTTCAGTTCCTGTCGACAACATCGATCGAGCGGTTAAACGCGGCTCTGGCGCTGAGGCAGGTGGCGCTGATTGGCAAACCATCATGTATGAAGGTTACGGTCCCAACGGTGTTGCAGTCTTGGTTGAGTGTTTGACCGACAACCGCAATCGTGCTGCATCCGAAGTCCGTGTCGCCATGACGCGAAATGGTGGGTCCATGGCCGATCCTGGAAGTGTTTCATATCTTTTCGGGCGGAAAGGCGTGGTCATTGTTAGCAAAGTCGGAGAAAACGCCTCGGTTAAAGAGGACGATCTTCTGATGGCAGTCTTAGATGCAGGCGCCCAAGAAGTGAATGATCTCGGCGAGTCCTTTGAAATTGTCTCCGAGGCCAGTGACGTTGTCGCTGTCCGAGTGGCATTGCAAGATGCCGGAATTGACTATGAATCCGCAGAAGCAACCTTCGTTCCCAGCATGACCGTGCCGCTGGATGTTGATGGAGCAACACAAATGTTTCGATTACTGGAGGCGCTGGAGGATAGTGATGAAGTGCAAAATGTTTATGCAAACTTTGATGTATCCGATGAAGTCATGGAGAATGTGAGTCTGTAATGGCGGGTGAGTCTGTTGGTAAACAACTGCGAGGTTGGGATGCCGCGACTTTCCGCACTGCAAGTTCAGATCCGTCCATGCGGTCAACGTTCATTGCCATGGCAATATTGGAAAATGCTCCAGATTGGACTCGCCTTCGTTCTCGATTAGAGCGACTTTCTCTCTTTGTCCCAGAGCTGCGCATGCGTCCGCTCTATGGCATTGTCGGCCTGTCCGCACCGCGATTAAGCGTTGACCCAGACTTTGATTTGGACTTCCATGTGCGCCGATACCGACTCCCAGAAGGTGGCACCTGGAATGACCTACTCGCTGATGCACGCCGAATCAGCCTGACCGACTTTGACCAGAACCGGCCTCTCTGGGAAGCAACTTTGATTGAAGGCCTCCCGGATGGGCATAGCGCATTCTTGCTCAAGTTGCATCACTCGATCGCCGATGGTCAAGCGACGGTCATGATTGCCTTGACGTTATTTGAACTGTCGGCCGAGGGTAATCCCGATGAACCCGAAGCACCTCCTGCACCCGTTGGTCAAGACGTTACATGGCAAGACTTATTCGTGGCAAACACGCAAGACAATCTTGGCCGCGCAATTGGGGCAATGCGAGGCGCTGTAAATGTAGGCCTCGGGCTCATTAAGGGTTCGGTTACTGACTTTAATCAAACCGTACACAAAACAATCGAAACAATTGGCTCGGTGACCAGAGCCACTTCGGTCTATGACAGGCCGCTGTCTCCACTGCTCACGGAACGCGGCACTACATACTCTTTCGGAACTCTCGAATTTCCTTTTGAACAGATTCGACGAACTGCGAAGAGTGTCGGCATGAGTGTGAACGACGCTTTCATGGCGGCTGCATTGACAGGTGTTGAGGCCTACCATCACAGGCATGGCAGTTCGGCTGATTCGTTGCGGGTGAATGTCCCAATTTCCTTAAGAGGGGATGCAGGTGACCGATCAGCACAGGCATCAAATGCAGTAGCCATTGCGAGATTCCCCATCCGCGTTGCAGGACTTGGCGTCCAAGAAATCATGGGCGAGGCCCATGAACTTGTCTCTGAGTGGCGCAGGGAGCCAGCCATGCGCTTGGCAGACCCTTTGGCAGAGGTGAGTTGGTTTGTGCCCGTGCCTATGCTCGCTCAGGTCGCGCGGGCATCTGATGTGACCACAAGTAATGTTCCGGGTCCTCCCATCCCCATTTATCTGGCAGGTACACGAATGATTGCTGCCTACCCATTGGTGGCGACAATTGGTTCTGCCGTCAATATCACGATGGTGACCTATGACGGACATGCCTTTATTGGTGTGAGTACCGACGATCGGGCGATCAAGGATCATCCAGAATTTATGCACGACCTGCGCGCTGGCTTCCACGCAATGACAGTCCTTCCCGATACCCTCTAGGGATACAGGCACACTTGGCTGGGACTGCCCACTTAGTGTGCGTCTTTCTCGACATTGGGAGTTTTTTGCGATGCGCGTTCTTGGGATTGACCCGGGCCTGACGCGCTGTGGCGTTGCTGTCATTAACGGTGCACCGGGTCAAAGCGTGGAGGTGTTGCATATTGGGGTAGTAACAACCAGTCCCGAGCTGGAACTCGCCCAGCGACTCAATGAGTTGTATTCGGAGCTCGATCACCTAGTTGGTCTCCATCAACCTGAGTTCATTGCAATTGAAAGAGTCTTTAGCCAGCACAACGTAAGGTCTGCCATGGCCACAGCGCAGGCGGCCGGCGTGGGTTTACTCATTGCTGGTCAGCGCGGAATTCCTGTAGCCATGCACACGCCAACTGAAGTCAAAGCTGCGGTGACGGGGAGCGGGCGTGCCGAGAAAGCACAGGTCACCATGATGGTTACCAAGATTGCCAAGTTGTCCAAACCACCCAAACCTGCCGATGCAGCAGATGCTCTTGCCATCGCGATTACTCAGGCATGGCGCGGTACTGCGCACCGCAAATTAGCGCAAGCATTGCGAGCTGCCCAGTGATCTCATTTATTCGCGGGCAGGTATGGCATGCGGGGGTCGATCACCTCGTAGTGGACACGGGGCCCATGGGTGTGCGGGTCATGTGTCCGCCGGCGACTTCACTGTCAACTCGCGTCGGGGAACACATAATGCTCCACACCTCAGTCGTCATCCGTGAGGACTCTTGGACTGTTTATGGCTTTGAAAGTGCTGAGCAGGTGGCGCTCTTTGACATGGTTCAAACGGTTACCGGAATTGGACCGCGCATTGCGCTGGGGGTCGTGTCGACATTGACGCCCGCTGAACTCGCCGATGCAATCGCACATGCAGACTTACCCGTGTTAACAAAAATCTCTGGAATTGGCAATAAGGGAGCATCGCGAATGGTCCTAGAGCTCAAGGACAAAATCACTCCATTTGCAGGTACCGGTTCGGTGCACGTCACTCGTGCCGCGCAGGCGTGGCGGATCGCGGTGGGGGCAGGTTTGGCATCACTTGGCTGGACACAACGTGAAGCAGACGCCGCAATGGATCGCGTGGCTGAAACCTCGCCGAATTTGATCGGTTCAAAGGAGCCAGATATTGGTGCAATCCTCAAAGAGGCGCTTCGGGCATTGGACCGCTCATGAGTGAATCACTAACGTTTTCAGGCGCTGATGACGACGACACGGTGATTGAGGGAGCCTTGCGCCCAAAAACGCTCCAAGAATTTATCGGGCAAGATCGCGTAAAGTCTCAGCTGGGTCTGGTCCTCGAGGCAGCGAATCGCCGCGGGGGAGTTGCAGACCACGTATTGCTGAGTGGTCCTCCAGGACTGGGCAAGACCACGCTCGCGACCATCATCGCTGCGGAATTAGGCGCTCCCGTCCGGCTCACATCTGGTCCGGCACTGCAGCATGCGGGAGATGTCGCGGCCGTGTTATCCAGCCTGCAACCGGGTGAGGTTCTTTTTGTCGATGAAATCCATCGAACGGCCAGGGCGGCCGAGGAGATGCTTTATCTTGCAATGGAGGATTTTCGAGTCGATGTCATTGTGGGCAAGGGTCCCGGTGCAACGGCAATTCCACTCGATATCGAGCCTTTCACTCTCGTTGGCGCCACGACTCGGGCTGGTCTATTGCCCTCGCCCCTTCGAGATCGGTTTGGCTTTACTGCCCATCTTGACTTTTATGAGAGTGCTGATCTTGGTGTCATCATTACCCGCAGCGCAGGATTATTGGGGGTGGCCCTGACTGCGGAGGGCGCCGCAGAACTGGCCGGTCGGTGCAGGGGCACTCCTCGAATCGCCAATCGCCTTCTGCGCAGGGTTCGAGATTGGGCCCAGGTCCACGGCAATGGAGAGGTTGATTTAGCGGCTGCTCAGGCTGCTCTGGAACTCTATGAAGTCGATGACCTGGGATTGGACCGCATTGACCGATCTGTACTTGAGGTGATCGTCAAGAGATTTGACGGAGGCCCGGTTGGGCTCTCAACGCTTGCAGTCGCCGTGGCTGAGGAACCTGAGACGATCGAATCCGTTTCCGAGCCTTTCCTTGTCCGTTTGGGGCTACTTTCCCGAACCCCGCGCGGACGAGTGGCCACTCCGGCTGCTTGGGCTCATTTGGATCTGCCCCTGCCCGAACGCTCAGGAAACGGGCAAGGGACACTTGATCTCTAGAAAAATACAGCCCGATACCCTTGGCTGATCTGCTCGTCGACTGTTAGGAATGTAAAGACATGGATCTTGTTGGGTTGGCCCCGCTCCTGCTACTGGGAGTTGCTTTCTATTTCCTGCTCATTCGGCCGCAAAAGAATCGACAGAAGGCTCAAGCGCAAATGGTCGCGGATATCGGATCCGGAGTTGAAATCATGACCACAGCCGGAATATTTGGCACCGTTGTGAGCTCAACCGATGACCTCATTCTCCTAGAAATCAGTCCCGGCGTGATTGTCCGGATCTTGCCTGCGGCAGTATCCAAAGTGATTGAGCCCCCGGTCCCCGAAGAAAGTGAACTGCCCGAGTAGATTTCACTCTCAATCAGAAGCGGGCAACTGCCTCGGATCATGTCAAGAAATGTAAACGTTCTACCTATTTTTAACGGAGGAGATCCGTGGCAACACCTGTAAGGACCAGGCCCTGGCGCCTGCTGTCTGCACTCTTGGTTGTATTGGTCGGTTTCAGTGTGTGGGCATTTTTCCCAGGTACTGATAGTTCGATTCGTCTTGGACTGGATTTGCAGGGTGGCACTCAGGTAATTCTCGTGCCCAAGCCTGTTGTCGAGGGTGCTGTCATCACCGATGACCAACTTGCCCAAACGGTGGAGATTCTTCGTCAGCGTGTTGATGGCCTAGGGGTTGCTGAGTCGGAGGTTACAACGGCTGGCTCCGGTGCAGACGCTGCGATTGTCGTCTCAGTCCCTGGATTGAACCAGGACCGAGTTGTTGAACTGGTGCAGCAAACTGCGCTTCTGGATTTCAGGCCTGTTTGGAGCGTGTTTGGGCCCACCTCAACCACACCGACTGATGCTGATGGAGCCCCCATCGAGGGTGCGGTCAGCGCCACCGATGTTGAGGTACCTGTACAGGCGACCGAGAATTCCGTGGAGTTTCAGACCGAGGTTGCCGCATTAGATTGCTTGAATCCCACTAATTACTCGGGCGGAACGCCAGATAATCCCGAACAGTGGCTCGGGACATGTGATCAGAATGGATTCTCCAAATACTCTCTACAACCAGCGTTCATAAAAGGCACCAACGTCACAGATGCCCAAGCACAACTTCCGCAGGGCGGAGTGGGCTGGATAGTCTCTCTGGAATTCGACACAGAAGGTGCTGGCGCACTTGCCACAGCATCAACTGAACTCAGTGCACTACCAGAGTGCGGAACAGGAGCATCTCCTTGTAATGCATTCGCCATCGTGCTTGATGGAGTTGTGGTCTCTGCGCCACGCTTCAACGAACCGATTTTGGGCGGTCAGGCTTCCATTGAAGGGGACTTTACGGCCCAAGAAGCACGTGATCTGGCGAACGTCTTGAAGTACGGGGCACTTCCAGTAACTCTGGAGCCGGTCGATGTCACGACAATTTCGCCCACGGTCGGTCAAGATCAACTCTCCGCGGGACTGATAGCAGGTGGCGTTGGTCTCCTGTTGGTTATGGTCTATCTGCTCTTCTATTACCGCGTTCTTGGGGTTGTGGCAGGGCTGAGTTTGGTTGTTGCCGGTGGCCTGCTCTATGTCGTGTTTATCGTGTTGAGCAAGACCATTGGGTTGACTCTGACGTTGGCGGGAATTGCTGGCGCAATTGTCGCTATCGGCATTACGGCTGATTCTTTTATTGTCTATTTTGAGCGCATCCGTGACGAAATCCGCGATGGCAGATCCCTGCGCCAAGCGTGCGATACGGGCTGGATCAGGGCGCGCAGAACCCTGCTTGCAGCGGACTTCGTTTCCATCCTTGCCGCCGCCGTCCTGTACCTGCTTTCCGTTGGAAGTGTCCGAGGCTTTGCATTCGTCCTCGGGCTCACAACGGTCATCGACGTTCTTGTCGCTTTCTGGTTCACCCACCCGTTGGTTGTCCTACTCGGTCGATCTAATTTCATGCAACGGGGCAGCCGATGGACAGGCCTTGATCCTGAGCGTCTAGGTGGCGTGAGTTTGGCAGACGCCATGGCTGGACAGTCCAGGCGTAAGCGGAGGGAAGGATCAGCATGAGCAAGCTAGGTTCACTTGGGCAGCGCATGTACCGCGGCGAAATCTCCTTTGATTTTGTTGGCCGTAGGAAAACGTGGTACACGATCAGTGCAATCATTTTGCTCGTGAGTATCGGAACGCTGGTTTTCCGTGGTCTTAACCTTGGCATTGAGTTCAAAGGCGGGGCTGACTTCTCGCTCCCCAATGCAACATGCACGGTTGAATCCGCGCGTGGCGTTGCTGAGACAGAGTCTGGTGGTCAGGCAATTGTGACAGTAACGGGTTCGGGCACAGTTCGAGTTCAAACCGAAACCTTGACGCCTAATGAATCATCGATTCTGGCAGGAGCTTTAGCCGATGCCTGCGGTATCGCTAAAGACGACATCAAGTACCAAGTGGTGGGGCCCACGTGGGGTGCAGAGATCTCAAAGAAAGCACTCCAAGGCCTGGGCGTCTTTATATTGTTGGTGACCCTGTTCCTTACCATCTACTTTGAATGGCGCATGGCCGTCGCAGCGTTGGTTGCGCTAGCTCATGATCTACTCATCACGATTGGTATTTATGCGCTGATTGGTCTCGAAGTTACTCCCGCGACAGTTATTGGTGTCTTAACAATCTTGGGTTACTCTCTCTATGACACTGTGGTGGTCTTTGACAAAGTTAAAGAAAACACCAGAGGAATCACGGGCCAATCAATTCTCACCTATGACGATGCCGCGAATCTTGCAGTAAATCAGACCTTAGTGCGTTCCATCAACACTTCCGTTGTTGCGCTGCTACCTGTGTTGTCAATCATCGTTGTGGGTGCGCTCATTCTCGGTGCGGGAACTTTGCTAGACCTTGCGGTAGCTCTTGCCATCGGCATGGCTGCTGGTACTTATTCATCGATCTTTGTGGCAACGCCTGTCTTGGCTCAGTTGAAATCGGCCACTCCTGAAATGAAAGCCCTTGCCACGAGGGTTCGTGCACGCCGGACGCAGATTGCCAAGAAGACTGGCGCTGACTCCGTTGATGGGGGCGACGTTGTGTCTAGTGATTCACTATCGCGGTCAGTTGAGGCAGGGGAAAGATCTCAACCCAAGCGGGTGTCCCGATCGAAGCGAAAGAGGAAGTAGAGCAAAGTACAATGCTTTGAGTGGGCCACATGACTTGGTAAATGCCATGTAGTCTGCTTTTCGCGGCGATTGGGAGGAGGCACAATGTCTGAAGATGTTGTCGCGCTCCCAGAAGCAGCTCAGGTTCCGTCCGAATCTGGATTGCGCTCGCGCCTTGCGAGGTTTGGAACTCGCACAGGCACCTCTGAGATAGATCCGCTGTTGCGGACACTCCGCAAGTATCATCCGAAATCGGACACCAAGGTCGTTGAGAGAGCCTATGAAATGGCTCGATACCTGCACAAGGATCAAACCCGTCGTTCCGGTGAAACTTACATTACCCATCCTGTTGCTGTTGCCGAAATCTTGGCAGACCTTGGCATGACGTCCTCCACATTGGCTGCTGCCCTACTCCATGACACGGTCGAGGATTGTGGGTATTCGCTTGATGCCCTCCGGGAGGACTTTGGTGACGAAATCGCTCTTTTGGTGGATGGAGTCACAAAACTGGACAAAGTCACCTATGGTGATGCCACCGCTGCGGAAACAGTCCGCAAAATGGTTGTCGCAATGGCCAGAGATATTCGCGTACTCGTGATTAAGCTCGCGGACCGACTCCACAATATGCGAACCCTGCGCTACTTACCGAGTGAGAAGCAGGGAAAAAAGGCACGTGAGACTTTAGAAATATACGCCCCTCTGGCACATCGACTCGGCATGAACGCAATTAAGTGGGAACTCGAGGATTTGGCTTTTGGCACCCTACATCCCAAGATGTTCGATGAAATCGACAGATTGGTGGAGGAGAGGGCACCCTCGCGCGAGAAAAACCTGAATGTAATTCTCGAGCAATTGAAAGAGGACCTGCGCAAGAGCAAGATAAAGGCGCAGGTCACTGGGCGTCCAAAGCACTATTACTCGATTTACCAAAAAATGATTGTGCGTGGTCGGGATTTCACTGACATCTATGACTTAATCGGTGTCCGAATTCTCGTGGACAGTATTCGTGACTGCTATGCCGCATTGGGAACTATTCACTCCGAGTGGAGTCCTGTTCCTGGCCGTTTCAAGGATTTCATCGCAATGCCCAAGTTCAACATGTATCAGTCCCTCCACACAACGGTCATTGGTCCAGACGGTAAACCGGTCGAGGTTCAAATTCGAACACATGAAATGCACCGAGCGGCTGAATATGGCGTCGCCGCGCATTGGCGTTACAAACAGGGAACGGATATCAAGCTGGATGATTTTGCTTGGCTCAGACAGTTAGTCGACTGGCAAAGGGAAACTTCAGATCCGAGCGAATTTCTCGATTCATTGCGCTATGACCTTGGATCCGCGGAGGTCTATATATTCACGCCCAAGGGAGATGTTGTCTCGTTACCTGCAAGTTCTACGCCCGTGGATTTCGCCTATTCGGTTCATACGGACGTTGGGCACCGATGCGTGGGTGCCCGTGTGAACGGAAAGCTGGTTCCTCTTGAATCACAATTGACCAACGGCGATGTTGTCGAGATATTCACAACCAAATCTGAAGGAGCAGGTCCGAGTAGAGATTGGCTCAATTTTGTGGCCTCCGCCCGTGCTAGAAGCAAAATCAAAGCGTGGTTCTCAAAAGAGCGCCGAGAAGAAGCCATTGACACAGGCAAGGATCAAATCGTTCGTGCCGTGCGCAAACACGGGCTTCCACTCCAGAGGATCATGACGAACACCGCGTTGAACACAATCGCAGCTGATCTGCATCAAGCCGATATTTCTGCACTCTATGCATCGGTGGGTGAAGGTCGCATCTCTGCACAGACCATTGTTAGCCGATTGGTCGATGCCTCAGGGGGAGTCGATGGTGCCGCTGACGACACCGCTGAAACCGTGCTTCCCAATTTCGGGACTCAAACGCGATCGAGAACCCATGACGTTGGAGTTATTGTCAAAGGCACGGACGATGTCTGGGTCAAATTGGCTCGTTGCTGCACACCTGTGCCCGGTGACACAATTTTTGGATTCGTGACCCGAGGCTCAGGCGTATCAGTTCACCGAGGGGACTGCGTTAACGTGACATCACTTCAGGAGCAGCCTGAGCGGATCGTTGAGGTTGAGTGGGCTCCCACACCGCAGTCGGTGTTCCTAGTAAATATAGCGGTAGAAGCTCTTGATCGTTCGCGGCTTCTGGCGGATGTCACAAAGGCTTTGTCGGACACCCACGTAAATATCCTTCATGCTTCTGTTGCTACGACTCGGGACAGAATTGCAACCTCACGATTTACTTTCGAAATGGCCGATCCAAAACACCTAGGATCGGTCTTGAAGGCAGTTCGAAATGTTGAGGGTGTATTCGACGCTTACCGGGTCTAGTCCAGTGAAACGGCGCACCCCGCACTAAAGGTTTGCTTGGGTCTCTTCCACAGCTCCAAGCAGGATTTTGAGGCTCGCAATTGATGCTTCAAGTTCAGCGGCCTTTTTAGTATCGCCTCGTTCGCGAGCTTTGGCAAGGTCACTTTCATACCGAGACAGGCCATCAGAAAACGCGTTGGCCGTCTCCGCTGCCCGTGCAACCGTTTCAGGGTTGGACTTGGTCCATGCTTTCTCATCTTCCTTGCGGATAGCATCTTCCACCTTTTTGAGGCGACCATCGAGTCTGTTGCGGTCAGACTTGGGTAGTTCACCGGCTTTCTCCCAAGCATCTTGAATATCACGCAACTGGTGCTTGAGCGTTTTGAGGTCCTTGCCCTCAAGGGGGAGAAGGCTTTCTGCCTGCACTGCCAATGCTTCTTTGGCGGGGATATTTTCCTTGAGTTTTTCGTCCTCAGCAGCCTCTTTTTCTTTGAGGCTATTGAAGAATTCGTCCTGTGCACTCTTGAAGCGTTTCCAAAGCTTGTCCTCGTCCTGACGTGAACCTCGCGGAGCCTTTTTCCACTCAGCCATGAGGTCTTTGAACTTCTTGATCCCAGCTTTAGGGTCCGTTGTTGTGACCGCAGCCTGTGCTGATGCGATGAGCTCTCGTTTGCGCTCAAGGGCTACCTTGCGATCCGCATCGAGTTCGTGGAAATGAGCTCGGCGCCGCTTGTCAAAGTTTGTGCGAGCAGTACTGATTCGTTTCCAAAGCTCCTGCTCCGTGGAGCGGTCAACTCTGGGAAGGGTCTTCCACTCCTCAACGAGGGTTGCATAACGTTCAGTGGTGGCCTTCCACGCGGTGGAACCCGACATCGACTCGGCTTCTACGACTAAGGCTTCACGCTTGATCTGTGATGCGGCGCGCTGTTTGGCCTTGCGCTCACGTTCCAATTCTCGCTTTTGTGAGACAAGTGCTTCGAGCGCGTCGCATCGAGTCTCTAATGAGGTGATGTCTCCCACGAATGATCTACCAGCAATCGCCTCTCGAACTTTGCTGATGACACTCGACGCTGCTTCGGCCCCCACCTTGGAGTCGTTCAGGCGGGACTCGAGCACATCAATTTCGACAACGAGATCGTCATACTTGCGGGCATAGAAGGTAAGTCCTTCAGCAGGGGTTCCTGCAGCATATTGCCCAACAAGAACTTCACCTTCTGGGGCTTTGAGGTAGACGGTGCCGTCATCGGTGACACGCCCCCATTGTGCAGCGTGTGAAATCGCTGGCCTTGGAGTTGGCCTGAGCGATGCTGGAGTGGGGGTGTCGACCATGACGATAACCTCTCGTAGGTTGGATCGGCCTTATGACGACCAATCACTGAATTCGGGCTTGCGACCAATGTGGTGCTGTACCAATGTACTTGATCCGTACTGTCACGTACTTTTCCCCACATGGTGGAGGAATAGTGCGCAATATGATCAAATGTTAGGAAACTGTTGCCTTATTGATAAATACCGGCTGTATTGGGGTTCCATCACTGGCACCGCCCTCGACGCCCGCTGAGGCAACTTCTTGAACAATGTCGAGCCCACTGACCACTTGACCCCAAATTGTGTAACTGGAGGGCAGTGTGGTGTCTTCATAGACAATAAAGAATTGAGAGCCGCCGGTTCCAGGACCTGCGTTGGCCATGGCGATGGTTCCTGCAGGATAGTTTGCCTCTTGTTCTGGGGGAAGATTCTCGTCAGGGACCGCGTATCCAGGGCCACCTGTTCCATTCCCGGCTGGATCACCGCACTGGAGGACAAAGATTCCTTCGGTGGTGAGGCGATGACATGTGGTGTTGTCATAGAAGCCGGATTCTGCGAGGAATGCCTCAGAAGCCACGGTTTCCGGTGCGGAAGGGTCTAGGAGAATCGCAATTTGGCCACAGTTGGTGTCAAGAAGTAGAGATGTGGGCTCTCCCGACACAGTCGTGAGCGGTTGTGGGCCGTCAGGGAATTGAATGTCATTTGCACGGGCTGTTCCAGGCGCCGAGCAATCCAAGACGCCACTCTCCCCAGTTGCCGGATCCTCAGTAGATTGCTCAATCGACTCTGTTGCATCTGTTTCGACGATATCGGTTGCCGAGGTGTCGTTGGCAACGCTTTCTTGGCCGTCGGAATTTGAATTCACAACTGCCCAGCCGACACCTGCAAGTACCAGCGCCCCCACGACAACCACCGCTGCTATCCGCTGATTGCGCCGCGCCGCCGCTGCACGCTCTTGACGCCGCTGCTGCTGGCGCTCGTATTTGGCTTTGGCGAGTTCGCGTTCGCGCTTCTGGGTTGACATGTGGGCTGACTCCAATGGCTGGTCGAGATGATGTGCTCGGTGAATGCTGGTACCTGACTATTCTGACGATGAGCCCATGACATGACCCAAGATGGTGCGGTGTTGTCACAAGCTCGAGCGAAGTCTAAACAGTGGGGGTGAATGCTGGCACGGCCACGGCTAGGCTTGAGTCCTTATGTTGATCAAGAGTTTTCCGGCAGGCTCCTGGGCCACCAATTGCTATGTCGTCGCGGCAGGTCAGGGTGAGCCAGCTTTGATCATTGATCCCGGTCAGGAAAGCATCCCGGGTGTACTTGAGATTATTCGAGAAAATGGCCTTGCTCCTGCTGGTGTGCTGCTCACTCATGGCCACATTGATCATATTTGGTCTGTTTCACCGATCGGCAGGCAATTTGGTATTCCGGCGGTGATCCACAGAGACGACCGATACCGTCTCGCGGATCCGGCAGGAAGTAGCTTTGCGGCGGCTCGAGAGCAGCTTCTGGCTATGACCAAGGGCGAGTTTGAACTCACTGAGCCGGAGGATGTTGAGGTAATCGAGCACAACATCACATTGAACCTTGCGGGGCTCGACCTTGAGTTTATTCACGCTCCAGGGCACACAGAGGGATCCATGGTTATCCGTCACGCACAAGGCTCACAGGATCACCTATTTGCAGGTGATGTCCTTTTTGCAGGCTCCATTGGTAGGACGGATTTGCCGGGGGGGAGCCCTGCGGCCATGCAGGAGAGCCTTACGAATGTAATTCTCCCCATGGACGATACAACGATCGTGTACCCAGGACATGGTCCTGAGACCACGATCGGCACAGAACGATTCAGCAATCCATTCCTGTCGACGGGCAGGGGTTTGTAATCGTGGCTGCTTCAAATGCTCCGAAAATAAATGCACCGAAAGGCGTGCCTGACTACTCACCACCGCGGAGCCGTGATTTCCTTGCGGTCCGCGAGGCATTGTCTTCAGCAGGATCACATGCAGGGTATGACTACATGGAGTTACCGGTTTTTGAGTCGACGGAACTCTATGTTCGTGGTGTCGGCGAGAGCACGGATGTTGTGAGTAAGGAAATGTATACATTCTCTGATCGCGGGGATCGTTCCATCACCCTGAGACCTGAAGGTACTGCTGGCGTGATGCGCGCCGTCATTGAAAACCGGTTGGACAAAGGCCCATTGCCGGTGAAACTCTGGTATGCAGGCCCGTTCTTTCGCGCAGAACGCCCGCAGCATGGTCGGTATCGTCAACTTCAGCAAGTAGGTGTCGAAGCTATCGGCAGCGATGATCCGGCTGTTGATGCAGAGGTCATTTCGCTCGCTTACTTTGCATTTAAATCACTCGGGCTCAAAAATTTCCATGTGGACTTAACCTCCCTGGGCTGTAACGATTGTCGCCCCAACTACCGAATCGTGTTGCAGGAGTTTCTCAACGGGCTAGATCTCGATGAAGAGACCCAAGAGCGTGCGCGACTTAATCCACTGAGGGTTTTAGACGACAAACGTGAACAGGTTCAAGCTCAGCTGGAACAGGCGCCCCTCATGATGGATCACCTCTGTGAAAACTGTTCTGAGCACTATGCCCGAGTTCGCACATATCTCGAAGCTGCAGGGGTGATCTGGCGGGAGAATCCCCGGATGGTCCGAGGACTCGATTACTACACCCGCACCACATTCGAATTTGTTCACCATGGGCTCGGTGCTCAATCAGGAATCGGTGGTGGGGGCCGGTACGACGGATTGATGAGTGAGCTGGGTGGAAGTGAGCTCTCGGGTATTGGCTATGGCCTCGGCGTGGATCGCACACTTCTCGCCTGCGAGGCAGAGGGGCTTACCCCATTTCATGACAGCATCATTGACCTTTACATCATTCCTATTGGTCAGCAGGCTCAATTGCCTGCGTTCTCACTTATGTCACAACTGAGGGCCTCTGGGCTCGCATGCGACATGAGTTTTGATGCCCGCTCCATAAAGTCTGCGATGAAAAACGCTGATCGGTCTGGTGCACCCTTTGTCGCGTTGCTGGGAGACGACGAAGTAGCGGCAGGTCTAGTCACCTTGAAGTCGATGTCTACTGGGAATCAAGAACAGATCGCACTCGACGCTGAATCCATCTCCATCAAAGTTCGTGACCGCAACACAGATGTGGAGTAGCAAATAATGCATACTTCACTCACTCGAAAGGAAGATCGTTGATTCGCACCGCGCAAGCAGGAAACTTGTCCCGCGAAAATGTGGGGCAGACTGTCACCCTCGCAGGGTGGATAGCCAGTCGTCGAGACCATGGCGGCGTGGCGTTCATCGACCTGCGAGACGCAAGCGGTGTGACTCAGGTTGTTATTCGCGACACGACCATGGCTCATGGATTGAGAGATGAATACTGCATCTCAGTAACGGGCGTTGTCGAGTTGAGGCCCGAAGGCAATGCAAATCCCGAACTTGCTTCCGGTGAGATCGAAGTCATCACTGAATCCCTCACTGTGCTCAGCGAGTCAGCTCCCTTGCCTTTTCCCATCGATGATCGAACCAATGTCAATGACGAGATCCGTCTTCGTTACCGGTATCTTGATTTACGCAGGAAATCTGCAGGTGATGCGCTTCGCATGCGATCCAAGGTCAGTCACATCGCTCGAAGTGTTCTTATGGAGCAAGATTTTGTTGAGATTGAAACTCCAACCTTGACACGATCGACGCCTGAAGGCGCACGTGACTTTCTTGTGCCGGTGCGATTAAAGCCGGGACACTGGTATGCACTACCTCAATCTCCTCAACTTTTCAAGCAACTGCTCATGGTTGCGGGCATGGAGCGCTATTTCCAAATTGCCCGTTGCTATCGGGATGAGGATTTCCGTTCTGACAGGCAACCAGAATTCACCCAGCTCGATATTGAGATGAGCTTCGTTGATCAGTCTGATGTCATTGCCGTTGGAGAGAAGGTCATCAAGGAAATTTGGGCAGGTGTCCTGAAGTATCCAATCGGTGAAATCCCACACATGACCTACCACGAGGCCATGCGCAGATTTGGCAGTGACAAACCCGATTTGCGCTTTGACCTCGAACTTTGCGATCTCACAAAATTCTTTGAGGCAACTCCCTTCCGCGTTTTCCAAGCCGAATATGTCGGTGCCGTTGTCATGCCCGGTGGTGCTGACCAGCCTCGTCGCGCATTTGATGCATGGCAGGAGTGGGCCAAGCAACGCGGCGCCAAGGGTTTGGCCTATGTCACCGTCACGGAAGATGGACTCGGCGGGCCAGTCGCAAAGAATCTGAGTGAAGCCGAACGTGATGGACTTGCAGCAGCGGCTGGTGCTCAAGTAGGTGACTGCATATTCTTCGCCGCAGGACGTGCGGCTGACGCCCGCCCGCTTCTTGGTGCTGTACGCAATGAGATTGCTGAGCGTCAAAACTTGATCGATCATTCCGTGTGGAGTTTCGTGTGGATTGTCGATGCTCCTATGTTTGAACAGGTACAGGATGACTCAGGTGCTTGGGTGTGGACGGCCGTGCACCATCCATTCACGTCGCCAAATTCTGAGTGGATCAATAGATTTGTTGACTCACCGGGCGAAGCACTGGCGTGGGCCTACGACCTCGTATGCAATGGTAATGAAATTGGTGGGGGCTCCATTCGTATCCATGAAGCCAACATCCAGTCCCAGGTCTTCTCCGTATTGGGAATCGATGAACAGGAAGCCAATGACAAATTTGGTTTCCTCCTTGAAGCCTTCGCATTTGGCCCACCACCTCATGGTGGAATTGCTTTTGGCTGGGATCGGATTTGCATGCTCTTGGCTGGTGCAAATTCATTGCGCGATGTCATTGCATTTCCCAAAACGGGTGGAGGGCATGATCCCCTCACGGGCGCGCCAACGGCCATCACCGCAGCCCAGCGCAAAGAGGCGGGGATTGATGCAAAGCCGATTGAACCAGCGGAGCAGACTGAATCTGCCAAGTCGTAGGGGTGACGAGTTGCTAGCGCGCGGAACAGATCAGTGAGCCTTTTCGAATCTGACGCGGATTTTGCGAGTAGGACACCACTGGCGGTCCGAATGCGCCCTCGGACATTTGCGGAATTAGTGGGCCAAGGAAAAGCGCTTTCCGTTGGTGGTCCCGTCGAACAATTGCTCAGCGGCAATTCGTCCGTCTCCGTGATTTTGTGGGGCCCACCGGGATCTGGGAAGACCACGATCGCCTCACTGCTGTCAGCTCACTCGGGGAGTAGGTTTCACGAGTTGTCGGCGGTCACGGCTGGCGTTAAAGACGTTCGGGCAGTTATTGATTCTGCTCGAGAGCAGATGAGCTTGTACGCACGCGGTACTGTCCTCTTTGTTGACGAGGTACACAGGTTCAGCAAATCGCAGCAAGATGCACTGCTCCCCGCAGTAGAGAACGGTTGGGTCACGTTGGTCGCGGCGACAACCGAAAACCCAAGTTTCTCAGTAATCTCTCCACTCCTTTCGCGGAGTGTGGTTGTGCAACTCGCTCTGCTGGATGGCCAAGCATTAGGACACATCCTTGATCGTGCATTAGTCTCCGAGCGAGGTCTCAACGGACAATGGTCAGTGACCGAGGCTGCCCGGGATTTGATAATCGATGCCAGCAGCGGGGATGCTCGCAGGGCACTCACCGCCCTCGAAGCGTCAGCCAATGCCGCCTCAGCCCGAGGCAGTGATGCGATCGACGCCGAAGACGTGCACACGGCTGTTGCGGTTGTGGCACTGAACTATGACAAAGATGGCGATTCACACTATGACGTGATCAGTGCGTATATCAAGAGCATGCGTGGAAGTGATCCCGATGCTGCACTCCATTACCTCGCACGCATGTTGCATGGCGGTGAGGATCCCAGGTTCATTGCAAGGCGACTGATGATTTTGGCAAGTGAAGATATTGGATTGGCCGATTCGAGTGTTCTTCCGTTGACCGTCGCTGCGGCTCAATCAGTGGCACTCATAGGTATGCCTGAGGCCCAGATAATTTTGGCCCACGCAACCATCGCATGTGCCATGGCTCCCAAGTCCAACAGTGTTGTGGCAGCCATCGGGTCTGCCATGGCGGATGTGGAGCGCGGACGGGTGGGAACCGTTCCAGATCATCTGCGTGATGGACACTATGCAGGAGCGGCAGGTCTAGGGCTCGGGGTTGGTTACAAGTACCCGCATGATTTCGACAGCGGGGTTGCCGAGCAGGACTATCTCCCCGAAGCTCTTCGGGGTGCACATTATTTTGAGCCGACCAGCCATGGGGCGGAAGAAAGATTAGCCACAATCGCGCAGCGCCTCACAATGCTGCGGGAAGGGCGCTCGTTAGACTGAACTATGCGTAGATTGGTTTGGGCGGGTCTCGGGGCTGCTGGTGGAATATTGGCATATCGCAAGATTGAGCAGTTCGCTGCTGACGCCAAAGATAAGGGTGTCATCCTTACCGTCACCGATGCCTCCAATTCCCTGCGTGGCTTGGCTGCAGGAGCCAGTGATCAGATCGCTCGTTATCGTGCTGGTTCAAATCTGCGTGATGCTGCGTCGGAGAGCCCAGTGTCAGGGCGGGCTGCTGCCATGGTTCGAACCCAGTCATTTGAATAATCAAAAGAGTCTTTTCCCCTCAACGCCTGTGATCAAGGAGCAGTAAATATGGATTCCGCGGAAATTCGTACGAGGTTCTTGGCCTTCTTTGCCGCGCGAGGGCATGAAATTGTTCCCTCAGCCTCGCTGTTACTCGATGACCCAACGTTGCTCTTCGTTAACGCTGGCATGGTGCCATTCAAGCCCTATTTTGTTGGGGAAGCCCCAGCTCCCTACCCACGAGCAACAAGTGTTCAGAAGGTAGTTCGAACCCTTGACATCGAGGAAGTCGGCAGAACAACACGTCATGCTTCCTTCTTTCAAATGGCAGGAAATTTTTCATTCGGTGACTACTTCAAAGAGCAAGCAATCCCGTTGGCATGGGAATTGCTCACGACCTCGATTGACCAAGGTGGTTACGGATTCGATCCGGAGCGGTTGTGGGTAACTGTTTTTGAGAGTGATGACGAGGCGCAAAGAATTTGGCATGAGGTCGTGGGTGTGCCGAATGAACGTATTCAGAGAAGGGGCATGCTTGATAACTACTGGTCAATGGGTGTTCCCGGACCGTGTGGTCCTTGTTCCGAGATCTACTTTGATCGGGGTCCTGATTACGGAGTTGAAGGTGGCCCGATCGCGGATGAGAATCGGTATCTAGAGGTATGGAATTTGGTGTTCATGCAATTTGCTCGCGGGGAGGGTCCTGGCAAGATCGACTATCCAATTCTCGGAGAATTACCCGCTAAGAACATTGACACGGGTATGGGTCTAGAACGAATGGCTGCAATTTTGCAGGGCGTGGACAATATCTATGAAATTGATACAACTCGTGGAATCTTGGACACAGCCTGCCGCATCACGGATGTCACATATGGTGAGAATGAAGCCACGGATATCTTGTTGAGAGTTGTGGCTGATCACGCGCGCACGTGCATTTTCCTCATCTCCGATGGTGTCATCCCTGGCAATGAAGGCAGGGGCTACGTGCTCCGGAGGATACTTCGCCGAGTCGTGCGCAACATGAAACTCCTAGGTGCTGATGAGCCAACGATGGTCCGCCTTGCTGAGGCATCGATCCTTGCCATGGCTCCTCAATACCCGGAGCTCAATGATTCACAGAGTCGAATAATTAGTGTGGTGAGTGCTGAAGAGCTTTCATTCAATCAAACTCTTGCAGCAGGCTCATTGCTCTTTGACCAGGCTGCGGAACAAACTCGAGCATCTGGCTCCAAGATTCTCTCCGGCGCCAAGGTTTTCACGCTGCATGATACCTATGGTTTTCCCGTGGATCTCACCATGGAAATGGCAGCCGAAGCAGGGCTTGATGTTGACAGGGATGAGTTCACCCGATTGATGGGGGAGCAACGTCAACGAGCTAAAGCCGACTCGGTCGCTCGTAAAAGTGATTTCGCTTCAAGCACCGCTTATAAAGACATTCTTTCCAACGGCGGTTTAAACGAATTTCTTGGGTATTCGGAAACGGTCAGCGACACTGTGATAACCGGAATTGTGATCAACGGTGAAGCGGTGCCCGCAGCCACCAATGGTTCAGCAGGCGTGGGGAATTCAGTTGAGTTAATACTCAACCGCACACCTTTTTATGCAGAAGCCGGCGGTCAACTCGGTGATCATGGAGTTGTGACGACCGCTCAAGGTGCTGTCATGAAAGTCACCGATGTGCAAACACCCGTTGCCGGACTCGTACTGCATCGAGGTCATATAACTGAAGGCGAATTTGTTGTCGGCGATTCAGCGGTTGCGAGCGTTGACATTGAACGCCGCAAAGCAATCTCGCGGGCACATACCGCAACCCATATGGTGCACCGTGCTTTCCGGGAGCGACTGGGCGAGACGGCGACCCAGATGGGGTCCGAGAACTCACCTGGTCGATTTCGTTTTGATTTCCCAAACCCTGAGCCAGTCGGCACAAATGTTTTGCGTGACGTTGAGCAGTATGTCAATGCGATGCTCATAGAGGACCTAGAAGTACATGCGCAGTTGATGTCTCAAAACGATGCCAAAGCAATGGGAGCTATGGCTCTTTTTGGTGAGAAATATGGAAACGAAGTACGTGTCATATCGGTTGGAGATTGGGCCCATGAGTTGTGTGGCGGAACCCATGCGCAGCGGTCTGGGCAATTGGGTCTCGTGACGTTTCTCAGTGAAGGATCCGTTGGCGCAGGCGTTCGTCGAGTTGAAGCGCTCGTTGGAGCTGATGCTTACAACTACATGGCCAATGAGCACGTCCTGCTCAATGCGGTCACCGATCTTCTCAAGGTGCCCTCTGATCAGGTTCTGGACCGTATTGAGCGAACCATTGCAAGTTTGAAAGAAGCTGAAAAGGAGATCACGCAGCACAAGCGTGCTGCCCTTGAAGCAGATTTTGATCAGATCGTTGGCAGCCCAGAACAGGTTGGTGATATCGCGGTTTGGGTCTTCGAGGCACCTGCCGGTGTTGATGCGCAGGGTTTGCGTGATTTGGCCCACAAGGTGACCTCGCATTCGACCAGCCCTGCAGTGGTTGTTGGCGCCGCCCGTGATGGAGACAAAGTTATGGTTGTTGTTGGCGCTAATGCACCTGCAATAGATTCAGGAGTCAACTCCAAAGAAATTCTCGCAGTGGCTTTGGCTGAACTTGATGGCCGCGGAGGGGGAAAGCCCGAGTTTGCTCAGGGTTCAGGCACAAGGGTCAACTCGACTCATGTGGCGTTAGACAAGGTTCGCGCGCATTTTCGGAATGCCTGATTTCATGGCGGTTCGCATTGCATTTGATGTGGGCACAGTGCGCATAGGCGTGGCCACAAGTGATCCGCATGGAATTTTGGCTTCGCCACAAGAGGCAATTGCAGCAGGGGATGAATCGATCACGGCCGCAATTGGTCGGATTTCAGATTGCGCAGCAGATGAGGTCTATGTTGGTTTGCCTCGCACCATGAAGGGGGGAGAAAGCGATTCCACCAGGATGGCGCGCGAATGGGCCAGTCAATTAGAAGAAAAGTTGCAGCGACAAGTTATATTGATTGACGAGCGACTAACCACAGTTCAAGCACAGGGCGCATTCACACGCGCTGGAAAGAACACGAAGCAAACGCGTTCACGGATCGATAGCGCGGCGGCAGCCGTTCTGTTGCAAGGTGTACTGGATTCACACGGAAGGTAATGATGTCCACCCTTGATGACCTGTTCACGGCTGGAGATCTTCCTCCGTCGCGACATAAGCGGACTTGGGGTCGATACACAGTCGTTTCGGCGCTCGCGTTTGGTCTGATCGTATTGGGTTTTTTCACTTTTCAGCTTTTGTCGGGGACGTCTGAGCCCAATGATTATGTGGGTTCCGGGACAGGGTCCGTGGTCATCACCGTGAGCAGGGGGGACAGTCTGACCGCAATTGCAGGTGAGTTGGTTGATGCAAATGTAATTAAATCTAAAGATGCATTTTTGAGTGCTGCTGCCCTGAACGAAGAAAGTACACGCATTGGTCCCGGCAAGTACACGCTCAAACTTGAAATGAGCGGTTCACAGGCATTGGCACTCATGCTCGATCCTGTTTCACGTTCTTCGTCACGTTTGGTTTTACCTGAGGGTTTGCGCATGTCCCAAACCTTGAAGATCGCATCTGAGACTTCAGGACTCCCGCTGAATGACTTCGAGGCAGTGATTGAATCTCCTAGTGATCTGCCGTTGCCATCATGGGCTGATTCACGTCCGCAGGGCTTCATGTTCCCTGCGACCTACGATTTAGTTGGTGACGAATCTGCCCAAGCGATCCTCGACACCTTGGTATTGAGGTTCAATCAGGCCTCGGCTGACATTAGTCTTGAACAACGTGCTGCAGCACTGGGTGTTAGTCCCTATGAAGTGCTTACCATTGCATCACTAATCCAAGCCGAACTGCTCCCTGCCGACTTCGCCAAGGGAGCGGCGGTGATCTACAACCGGCTGAAGGCAGATATGCCACTGCAATTTGACTCGACTGTTTCTTATGCGCTGGGCATTCAAGAATTACAACTTGATTCTGAGCAACTGGCTGTTGATTCGCCGTACAACACTTATGAGAACAAGGGTCTCCCACCAACTCCTATCAACTCACCGGGTGAGGCTGCACTCGAGGCGGCCCTTTCTCCGGCCAAGGGAAAGTGGTTGTATTTTGTTGCGGTCAATCCAGATACTCGCGAAACCAAGTTTGCCAAGAACTACGACCGTTTCCTGAAACTCAAAGCGGAATACCGTGATTACCTTGCCAATAATTCATAAAAAGATTTCACGGGGGTAATGCCATGAAAGCCGCTGTGCTTGGACACCCAATTGATCACTCACTGTCGCCAGCCATTCATCAGGCTGCGATAGCCGCACTCAACTTGGACATGACCTATGAAGCTTTCGATGTTGATATTGATGGACTTGCGTCTTTTATTGGTGAGCTCAATGAGGATTGGGTCGGCCTATCACTCACCATGCCCCTGAAGACTGAGATCTTGGCCCTTGTTCCACACATGGATGCAGTCGTTGAACTGACTCAGAGCGCCAACACGCTGTACCGGGATATTTCGGGCGAATGGGCGCTCACCAACACGGATGTCTTCGGGTTATCTGAATCGATACGGATGTCGGGAGTGCCTTCGAGCCCCTCGGTAGGAATCCTGGGCTCTGGAGCCACGGCCCGAAGCGCAGTTGTGGCGGCTGTCGAATTGGGCGCGAGCCGCCTTGTGCTTGCCGCGCGAAATGTGCGGGCGTCACAGGAGATAGTTCGCATGTCTTCTGCATTGGGTGTTGATCTCGAGATTGTGAATTACGATTCCATGGATCTCACCGAGTGCGGCCTCGTGATCAGCACGCTGCCCGGAGCCACTGCAATGAATTACACGCCATCCCTGACGGTTGATGCTGACGCTGCTCTGCTTGACGTTTCCTACTCGCTGTGGCCCAGTGCGCTTGCCCAATGGTGGCCCAATTCACACGTGATCAGCGGTAAGGAAATGCTTTTATGGCAAGCAACCAAACAATGGCACTTGTTCACAGGGACGCAAGCACCAGTTGCTTCCATGCGAGAGGCAATAGGGCTCCCCGCATAACGCGAGCCTGACTTTATCCACAGCAAAATCTCATGCATTGCCATTGGTCCAGGAGGATCACATGCTTGGTACATGGAGCGAGATTGATGGAGCGAGATTGATGGAGCGAGATTGATGGAGTTCGCATATCAATTGTCAGTGGTTCTCACCTGGTGCTGGTTCTTTGTTACAGGCTTGGCACTAGCCCGATTTGATTATCTGCATCATAGGCTTCCAAACTTGTGGGTTGCCATGACCGCAGTCGGCTCCGTAGGGGGATTCTTCGCTGCGGCAGCCCTGTCCAATCAATGGATGTTGCTGGGCAGAGCTGTCATCTGCGGGATTGTCTTGATGTTGGCGTACGGCGTTGCCAGCCTCCTTGGCGGTATGGGAATGGGTGATGCCAAGTACGCACTGGTAATTGGCACCTATCTCGGTTGGCTGGGTTGGGAATACCTCTGGTGGGGTACCTTCATCGCTTTTGCTTTAGCAGCTATCTACTCAATCTGGGTTCACTTTCGTGAATCGCAGGGCTCGAATATTCCATTCGGCCCATTTATGGTGAGCGGTGTGATTATCGCCGGGATCGCCTACGCAGGCTGATCACTGGCGCAGGAGGTCTCATCTGACAGAATGCTGCCATGGTGGATCGTGTGCGTTGGCTTACAGCAGGGGAATCACATGGACCTGCACTGACCGCGATCATTGAAGGGCTCCCGGCGGGAATTCAAGTGACCACAGACGACATCGGTGTTGATTTGGCTCGCCGCAGGCTCGGAGCAGGCCGCGGTGCGCGAATGAAATTTGAAAAGGACGTCGTCCGCGTCCTTGGCGGGGTGCGGCACGGCGTGAGCCTAGGCGGCCCAATTGCAGTCGAGGTTGGGAACTCAGAGTGGTCCAAATGGGAAGTCGTAATGAGCCCGGACCCGGTAGATCCCGAGGAAATTGCCCAGCTTGCGCGCAACGCACCCCTCACCAGACCACGCCCAGGACATGCTGACATGGCTGGAATGCAGAAGTACGGTTTCAGCGATGCGCGTCCTGTGCTCGAACGAGCTAGCGCTCGTGAAACTGCTGCCCGGGTGGCGCTTGGGGTAATTGCCAAGAAGTTCATTGAGCAAGCTGCGGGAATTAAGGTGATCAGTCACGTTGTACGCATTGGACGTGCGGCTAGTTCTGGTCTGGCATTCCCAAGTGATCAAGAAGCGATCGATGCCAGTCCCGTGCGGTGCCTTGATCCGAGCGCCGCTGAGGCCATGGAGGCGGAGATCACGGCCGCTCATAAAGATGGCGACACATTGGGTGGTGTAGTTGAAGTTATTGCCACAGGATTGCCACCGGGCCTTGGCAGTCATACCCACTGGGATAGGCGTCTTGACTCAAAACTTGCGGCCGCCCTTATGGGGATCCAAGCCATCAAAGGTGTTGAAGTGGGTGATGGTTTCTCACTCGCTGAGATCCGTGGATCCCTAGCTCAGGATGAAATGGTGCCATCGGCTTCCGGTGGTGTGGCTCGTACATCGGGTAAATCCGGTGGAACTGAGGGTGGCATGAGCACGGGGGAGATGCTTCGCGTCCGAGCCGCCATGAAGCCAATTTCAACTATTCCAAAGGCCCTGAGAACCGTTGATGTAAGCACCGGTGAAGAAGCTGTCGCCATTAATCAACGCTCAGATGTGTGCGCAGTTCCTGCCGCAGGGGTTGTTGCTGAGGCAATGGTCGCTCTAGTTCTGGCAGAGGCACTACTTGAAAAATTTGGCGGCGACTCTGTCGAAGAATGCGCCCGAAATATTGCCGGCTATTTAAACAATCTTGCTGTTTCCGTTTCCGTCAATGAGT
>Ga0213868_10000452_pt1 | contig 38522 bp, 40 predicted proteins | sample PICome_9_FD_160087 | JGI IMG/M metagenome (GOLD analysis project Ga0213868, IMG submission 160087) | Coastal seawater microbial communities near Pivers Island, North Carolina, United States - PICO127 | ecosystem: Environmental > Aquatic > Marine > Coastal | place: USA: North Carolina...
CTTCATTCGTCATACTAATCATAGAAGCTAGAGGAAGTAAGTGTTTATCTTCAAATTACTTTTCGCTTTTCAATACGTTTCTCATATCATATGATCATTTTTTTGAAAAAAGGATTCGCCAACTCAGAATTGTTCGACTGGTTTCATGGGATCCAAAAGGGCTTTCCATCCGTATCGGGTCGGAGTTTTTGAAAAAAATGACTTGAAAGTCGGAAAACCGTGACGGCGGGTGACGGGTAGTACAGGGATACAGGAGATAGGAGATACAGGGTTTACATGTTTCATATTACGTGATCGCATTCAAGTACTTTAATGTTCATGTGAGGACTACATGTCATGAGATCAACGCGCCATAGTTCAGATGATACAAAGTCTCTACAGGAATCAACGGAAGATGAACAAGATACAGAGGATGAACGTTTAATAGAACGATACGGTAGTCATTCTTGCTCAGAGGAACTCAGTGATGCAGTAAACGACAATTTGAACCAAACTTTGTGTGAATGTCCAATGGTTGTTTCAAACGAACACCATTTTGCTTCCTTGGATAAATACATAGAGATTACTTCTGTTGGTTCTTCTCAGGATAAGATCAAAGGTTCTGAAAAGAGAGACAGTTCCTCTATTAGAAATATACAATGCACTGGACCAGATTCCGTGTTAGAAAAGATTGTTAAAGCTTTAAAAGATTGGTCCACAAAAATCTTTGAACCACCACCGGTTGCGTTTGAAAGAATCACCCCAACCGTAATGCTACATGGTTGCATGACACCTGAAGATCATTACGCGACTATAAAACGTGTCGTTCAGATTAGTATCGAGATGGAGGGACTCAATGGATTGAAGGAATGTGGATTCCACTACGAATTCACTCCATGCACAGTGCATAAAGGGGTGAAAAATTCTGATACATTATCCATGTGCCCTGATTGCTGTGGCAATCGCCTATACCATACCGAGTCCGGAACACTTATCACCCAAACAAATCGCCAAAAGTTCATCGCCGATGGTGAAATGTACGAAGCATGTACAGGATTATGCCAAGAATATGCACAGGAACTAATGCAGAGGGAAGGAGATTTGCATTGGGTCAGTGTATGCGAAGATGAAGAAAAGGGCACTCCAATCCGCGTCTTGGTGGATAAGGATTATCCTCTTCACGTGAAACATTTTGAACAAAAGAGCGATGTAGATGATGCGAAGATGTCCAACGAGAATGAGAATAATGATCCCACAAAACCGACACTTTTAATAATAACAGGTAAAGGAAAAGTCAGGGCTGGTATCTTCAGTCGACAACACTTGCTAGTGTCAAGTATAGAGTCAAGCACAGCATTACCAATGATCCAAGATGCAAAAAAACGGAATATGCGAGTTGCCATTTTAGACCCTAATGCGCGCGGAGATCGTAATGGTATGTCCACGTTTGAGGAATCGATGAGAACGTTATTTGGAAGAGAAAATGATGAGAGCGATACTGATGACCCTCATCATGGACCTTTATACATATTGTCACATTCTGCTTCCGGTTCTCAGCTCACACGATATTTACAAACAGAGGGCCACCATTTGCTTCGACATATTAAATCAATAGCATTCACAGATTCAACGCATAGCATTCAATGGTTGAAAGACCATCATGATATTGCATCATTCTTTCAAGGCCCAGCATCGTTATACATACGTTCATCAAATGAAGATAGAGACTACGATTGGCAAAATCATCGCCCAGGGGACATTGCTTCCACCGATGAACACTGGCAACATCGATTTGGTCAAATCCAAACAGTTTGGGCTGGTACTAACGATCATTCGTTGACAAATTGGTATTCACATAGCTGTATTTGGGATCACTTTGACCGTTGCAGTAACCGAAAGGACGAACAAAATGCGGATAAACCTCCAAAAACATTGTAAACACTTTTTAAATGCTTATAAATTTGCTAAGATTTACAGCGGAATAATCGACTCCTCGGTAAAATTTGACTTCTCAATGTACCATTTCTTCTTGAAAATTACTTGAAGCACTGGTCGGATCGTATCTTTACTTCTATTCGGCATCCCTCTATGCATTAGTCTGTAATCGTACCAAAGAGCATCACCTGCTGCACATTTACCATCAAATGTTGATTGGATCAGTTCTGCAACCTTACCAAAGCCGGCGAGATGCCTTGAGTAATGACTTTTTGGCCAGAACTGTGTCAATCCTACTTCGTCATTTAAATCGATCAATGGTATGAATAGACAAATCGCATATGGATTAGATAATTGAGTTTTCCATCCATCGATAGTCCACCCAGCATCCGAACCTCCTTTCTGATGGTCGCCATCGGCATGCCACCCTTGAGCACATGCTCCTGGCTTAGAATACACTAACGAAAGATCAAAGTTAATATCATTTTCATCACCCAGGTTATGATGCAAAGCACTCTTCACTGCGGGATGATCCATGACATATTTTTGGACAAAATCGCACGTTTCATGATCAGTCACTCTAAGGTCAAACCTTTCCAAGTTACGAGACGCAATTTCACGAAAATTGAAATTGTCTTTTCCAATCTTAATATTTGGTCTGTAAGTCGTTAGAGTCTGTTCTACTTGTTCCATCGTCTTGTCCACTAATAATCTTAATTCATCAACCCTTTCTCGATCCAACAGTTTTTCTTGCACCATGATTCCCCATTCACGCAAATGATCGTCATGTTCATTCCGAAAAGAAAATTCGTAACCTTCTTTAGGTTTCAGCTCAATGGGAGCTGGAACGGATGCCCATAGTTCAGTTTTCACTTGTTCTCCATATTCAGATTGAAGACATTCTCGGACATGTTCTTCTAAAAGCGTTGGATCTGACATTTCAGTTACTATCGATACGACAAAGGTATTGACCCCATCATCGTCAATCTCCGCATTCGAGCGCCAATCTACTGTGACATCTTTAATAGTCTGAATTTGCCTCAGAGTTTCCCAATAATCCAGATTGAACGGTACAATCCCAATTAAAAAACAATACATGACCATTGAATCCCTTTCGTTGATGCACTACGTACTATACTATTCGTTCATGAATCAATCCTCAACATAATCATCTGTTGAGGATTGAAAATAGTAAAGTTGACTGTTTATCTAGATACTTTTCTGTAGTTACCGATACTGATAGTCGATAGCCATTCAAAATGACCAAGGATGGATGAAGAAATGATGCCAAGATAGAACAAATCTTGCGCACACATCAAAAGCAAAATACAAAATACCCACCAGACCACAACATAAATACGTCAAACACATCCATTTAACAAAATGAAGAGCTCTCCTTTGCCACACCATATCCTGCCATTGGCTACTTCTTCTATCCCCCCCAAATTCCGCTTGGTATTGAACGAAAAGGAACGAACATTATGCGCCGATCAGAAGGGATTCTTAGATCACCTCAAGACAAGATCTCTCATCATAAGTACTCTCCGAATATCATTACTACAAGCATCCCAAAGTTTAACTGCGTACTTTACAGACCAATTAGCATTTGAATCATCTCTTGATGAGGATTTAATATCTGGAAAGATCACACGCCTTGAATTTGACATCAAATCGCAACAATGGGAGGAGAAAGAGTGGAAGACTAGGACAAACGACATTGTGCCCAAAGTTAAGAAGGCTCTGATAAAATATCACATTCTCATTGTTTGCATGAGAACTTACGAGAAGTGTTTTGAATGGTTTGTCAGCAAGAAGATGATGGATCTTTTGACCAAGGATTCATTCAAGTCTGCAATTCGTAAGCAAAAGAGAGTGAATGATGGAGAAATCCTCGTGGATTCCAATGGAAACCATGTAACATATGCCAAAGCCATGTTTGAAACCTGTGTCTATTCCAACTTTATTGCATTTTTGAGTGATTACACAGTACAACAAGTCATCATTTGTTTCGGTTATTACCAATACATTCAGAGAAAGAGACAACAAGCAAGATTTGATAGCATTGCATCTGGGGACTTAATGTTGAATGATGACATGTACTACACGCACATGCCACCAAGTGATTTAGTACCAGTGGAAGATGACAATGATTCAACGACTTCTGATGACGAGAAGAAGAAGAAAGCATCCGAATCGAAACAGATTGCTATTTCATCTGATGAAACTGGAGGTATCATGTTGTCCTTTTTGTACAAAAGTTGCAGATTGATCGTTACCAAGAGTTTAGGATTGTTCATGGCTGGAGTTGGTGGTTCAGTTGGGAGCTTACTCCGACCAGGTTGGGGAACTATATTCGGTTCGCAACTTGGGGATACTTTTGTCAGCGTCATGGTAGAAGATTAAAACAATCGAGAATAGTTGGAGGGTCAACTCCAATATTATTTTATAAAATAGTTCAATATGTTCACTGATACATACTTAATTAAAAGCGATTTTAAGCACTGACCAGCACATTCTAATGTTGCCAAAATAATTAGTTTATTGTTTCTGTCGTTCTTGTCCCTCTTTGATGAATTCATCCAGTTGTTCTTTAGCCCTATATATTTTTGATTGTAAATAAAATGAACCTCCTTTTTCCACCGCATTGGCAGCAAAGTATTTATCGTATTGCTGTCATTAGAAAAAGAAGTAGCGTTGAGATGAAGTTAATGTTCAATGAAACATGGGAACGATTGAACGCTAAGTAGGAATATATTTTGTTCGCTTTCCTCACCTTTTGAACACTTTCAGCAGTGACTTGAGATTTTTCTAGATTCATAACCATCAAAGCTTCGTCTATTGACATCTTTTTCCGACTAAGAATACCCTCACTTGTGGCTTTCGCAGCATCTACACCACCTTTTTTGGCATTCTGAAGTGCCGCGCCATAGGCCGCTGGGATGGCTCGGGCAAGTATTGATACTCCCATCAACACGGCTTGTGCCACAACTTTTGCAACTGGTCCTAATGCCATACTAGAAAATTGATAAATAACGGCAGTGGTTACAAGTGTGTAACTGAATTGGATCTCTCTTCGAGACTCTCTTTTGTAAGAACGTGTGAACCTTGTTCGTTGTTCACGCCTTGTATTTTCTCTTATTCCCGACCCTTCAAGGATACTACTAGCTCGTACCGTTCCAACCAAGAACCAAGCTTGTTGGTTGTTGGTTACACGGAGCATTCAATTCACATTCGTATCCGAGTATTATGTCAACGATTGAGGAGTATGAATCGCAGTTAGCGGATATCGAAACTCTTCTTGAGGAATCTCCAAATGATGATTCATTGTTGAAACTCAAATCCGATTTATTAGAGCTCATCAAGTTGACTAAAGAAGAAGAGGGAGAAGGAAGTGATTCACTAGCTCATGATCAATTAGAATTGAGTTCGGTTACAAAAACTATAAACGCATCATCTGAACTGGACAATGTAATAGCTAGTCTACCAGATGAACCCATACCGGTGGAAACAACAAAACCCGTGAAAATATCAAAACCCAAAAAATTTGAGATCCCTCCTCATTTGCAACCGCTTCCATCTGACACAGATGCCGAACGAAAGCGCAAGAAGCGGACTCTCAAGGCACTAAAAGCCAAACATAAATCCGCCGAGAAAGAATACGAATCCACAAAGAAGCAGAATGCATGGTTAGATTTCTCAAAGAAAAAAACAAAACCAAAAGAAAGCATCTTTCGGTCGGATGGAGATTCAAAAGTAGGTGTGGTAACAGCACCAATCATCAGCACAGATGCAAATTACAAAGAACCTTCTTCCAAACGACAACGGCATAATTTTTAAAAAAACTTTAGTATTTTTATAAATACATGCCTGGGTTCCTCTATTTTTAAAAAAGACCGACGCTTTGTTTCAATTTCTTTTGTTTCCATCCTGGTAATATTAGGAAATCTTGCTTTGTTATTTTCATAATTTGATGAAATTCATCGTCTGATAAAGCCATTTCCTTTTGTGATGATTCTATTCCTAAGGAAGAAGTGTCTTGAATGGTCTTCAAAATGGAGTATGGGATGAATCCAGAGAACGAAAGAGACGGACTGACAAGACTTTCGTCTACACCTTTGACAGGCAACTTTTCATTGTTCGTAATGACAGAACATGATGGCGTTGATGTGATTTCATCGATGTTCACAACCATTTTCGATGATGCGTTTCCTATGTCACTTTCCGTCATTCCTTTCCATACTTCAGAAATTTCTCCATCGCAACCCTCTAAAATGTTCAAGACACCATTTTTATGCATCGCAGCACGACCTTTGACCATAATACTCGTATTAATACCACAATGATAGAAATGCATGAACCGACCAGAAGATAATCGAACACCACCAAACAATGCAATATCGTCCTGTAGCCTGATGAATGAAAGATTCCATGTTATTAGAAAAAGGATGACGAAATAGCACCGCGCAGACTAAATACAAGTGGCATTAATATCATATTCTTACTCTTTGCAACACTCTTCTAAGCCTCCATTGCCTTTCTTGTATAGAGTAATATCGGTATTGGAACCAGGCTTGTAGGTTGCAAGGAGAAATGTTGTGTCTGTTGTATCATCCCTTACTTCTTTCCACGTCTTTGCAATGATTGGTGACACAGTTACTCCAGAAGACTTTTTAATTCCACCTGACCTAGGATCAGTCAATAAAGTTGGCATATGGAAGTCGATTGAGTAGAAAACTATGTATGCAGTGACAGGTGACAGACTCACTCACCCACACTTGCATTGGCTCTCTCGTTATCATGTGCCATGTTAGTTCGTAGAAAAAAAGATGACAAGGAAAAACTACACAACATAAAAAGGAAATATCAATGACTTTTCTTTTAAAAAGGTCACAAAACACGCATTAATTTTGCTTCCTAATTGTTTTCTTTTCTTAATAAGCGGCCTCAGCAGGATCAACGGCAGCCTGAGCCATGGCAGCTTGAGCAGCAGCCATGCGGGCTTCCTGTTGGCGGATTAGAAATTCAGTGTTGGGCTCTGCCTTGGGCTCAATGACGGTAACAATATCATCAAGAGTAATCTTAGGTCCCATAATTCCCTTGGGATCGTGAGGAAGGAAAATGCTAACTCTGATTCCAATAACTCCTTGACGCATGAGTACGTGTCTCACAGCGGTATCGGTGTAAACCATTCCGGCGTGTCCACTCTTAATAAGAGTTCCATCTCCGAACTTCATGGCCTTAGCACGCTGTCCTCTAAGCTTTCCAGAAACGATAACTTCACATCCACGAGCAGAGGCCTCCATAACGAAGCGAACAACTCCATAACAAGCACGACGAACGGCAAGTCCTCCGAGGAGCTTGTACTTGAGACTCTCGGCCTGGGCCTGAGCACAAAGACCACGGTTCATGACGCGCTCAGCGTAAAGCTCAACGGCACCATCATCGAAGTCGAATCTTTTCTGAACAAGAGAGGTCAACTCACGGATACGCTGTCCCTTCTCTCCGAGAACGTTCTGGGTACGGGTGGCACGTACAATAATGTTGGTGCGGTGAGGAGTGGTGCGAACCTCAACACCAGCATAACCATCCTCGGCAAGCTCACGGGTAAGGAACTCGTTGAGTTCGGAGTAGAAGCATCCGTCAGCGACGAACTTGCGCTTGGTAGACATCTTGGAGCGGTGGGCCATCATCTTGAAGCTAAAGATATGAAGTTGAAGAAGGGTCCGAGATAGATGTGAGGAATATGAAAAGTGTTGAAATACATCATGAAGTAATAGAGGAACGTAAAATAAAGTGGCAAGACTCCTTCTTCGTCGAAGGCGTGACCTGAAGCGGTACTCTTAGAGTCTGTTGAATGCAAATAGCAGTCAACATAGCAAGGAAATACCAGATGAACATACTTCAAGAGTGTCCACTTTTGTACTCTACTTGCCAACACCGTCTCTGATACAACTCAATTGTAACGCTTAGTTGCAAAATCATGACGAATCGTTACACGGAAAACTTACGTTGATTTAGTGGAATACCTTTTGAATTGTAAAAGTAAGTATGGTGAAGAAAAAACCTGCGGCCGGTGGCATGTATATAAAACGTACTATCTTATACATCATATTTCGATCTCTGAATCTCTGGTATACTTTTTTCGTAGGGTCTACGTGAGATTATTTTGGCGGGAAGTTGCTACCTCTTACTAAAAGAGGGAACAGCAGCCTCGAAAAACCTTGTTTTATCTACCTACCCAGTAACACTTCTAGTGCAACATATTATTTTACACAATGGCGAAATCTGGATTAGCTAAAGGAGCAAACAGTGGACACATCACTGAGGTTATTGAGCGTAAGCCAAAGCCTTCCAACCGCAAGGGAGTAAGTCTAATCGTTCAGTTTGGAATAGTGGAAAGCGATGGAATCAATAGAATTGTTGAGCAATCTACAACACGTAGACACGTAACATACAATCACTGCAATCCATGTATGGAAATGCCCGTATTGGTATAAACTACCGGGATTTTGTACACGCAGATAAAAAACATACATTTGTTTGCAAAAAGTCACTCACCATGTCTCTTTTTTCTCCTCCGTTGTAACAACAGGCTCTAGGCAAACGTACCGCTATGTGCCGTGCCATTGCTCGCGAAGTTGTTGGACTTGCCCCATATGAACGCAGAATCCTTGATATGATCAAAACTGGAGGATCATCCGCCGATAAGCGTATTTACAAGTTCGCCAAGAGGAGACTTGGAACCCACAAGAGAGCTCTTCAGAAGAGAGATGATATTAAGAATGTTAACTCTGCACAGAGGGCAGCCGCTTCCAAGGCAGCCGCTTAAACAAACAAAATAAAAAAATACCATCTTGTATCATTCTACTGAGAAATCTATTGATTGTTATGGATCGATCATGAGTTACTTGTTATGTATTTCGTTTGGATGAGATATTCGAGAGAACCACAATTGTGTCCATGGATGCAACATCACGAGTACGAGTTTTCATTGTACATTCTCCAACTCTCTTCTCATTTTCAGTGTTTCAATTTCAATATGCTCAAATACGCCGCCTGAAACATGTTGTCAATACTATCCTTTCCCATCACTTCATGAACCTCCACATCAAGAACGTGATTCGTCTTTTCAAAGATTTTCTCCACATCTTGCACCCTGACAAGTTGTCCAAAGTCAATAGTTGTTATATACTTGATCAATGGCTTAATTTGAGCAACCAAGGGAGGAGTTTTTCTCTGATACGTTTGAGTTATGTAAATCTTGCCATCGTCTTCTAATAGACTGGCAACTGTCAATAGGGCAGAACTTGGATCAGGAAGTAGAGAGAAGCTTCCAGAAAAGTATACTGTTTGTAACTTTTGATTTTTGAGATATTCACGGATTCGATCAATATCATAAATGCTTACACAATACACCTCAATGTAGTCTTCCAAGTTGGCTGTAGAAATGTTATCCTTGGCGGCATTTACGTACAAATCGTTATAATCAACTCCAAAAATCTTTAGATTCTTTTCAACAATGATATCTTTGCATCGTATCAGTGCGGCTATATAAGTGAGCAGTAGATAGATTCCATGCAGTTACATGTAATTATGACATGACAAAGTGAGTAGATGCAGGGAAGATTCGTGAAACACTGTCATTGCTATGATGACAATATCTAATATATATAGTTTAAACATGAATATGGCATAACGTACCTGACGTTCCTATACCACAATCCAAAATAACAGCATTATCATTCTGTCTACTGAGTACAGTTCGATACCAAGTTTCAGTCATATGTACACATAATTTATCATAGATTCCTCCGACTATGGAACTTAAGGAAATGTTTTGGGAAAGGGTAGTTAGAGTTGCTGTTGTGACGAACAAAGCGAGCGCAGTTGAATTGAAATTGGACTTTGCTTCCATATTTTATAAGGTAAATATTTGTGTTTGATAACTTCAGTGGATTCGATGGTGATGTATTGGAATAATGGTATTGACGACTGAGTTTATTTTGTTGAAAGAGAAAAAAACGAGCGACGAGCGACGACGCGCGACGCGCGATGCCATGCCCTCACTTCGACCCGAAGAAGAAGCAAGAAGCCGCACTCTTACAATCACACACTAATTAATACACACAAGACTGCAAACTACATACCATTCGAAGTACATATCAAAAGAAGAAACTGAAATGTACGGAAATCAATACGGCCAGCAACAGCAGAACCAGATGTACTATGGAGGGCAACCCTCAGAACAGCCATACCCACCTCGTAATCAGAATCCAATTTACAATCCAAATCAAAATGTGAACAGTTATACTCCACAACCTCAATATGGAGCATATCAACAATCACAAATACCGCAACCACAGATGCAGCAACCACAGATGCAACAGCCACAGATGCAACAACCACAGATGCAACAGCCGCAGATGCAACAACCACAAATGCAACCATACCAATTTCAATACCAACAGAATCTAAACCCGTCCAATCCACAGTTTCAATACCAGCAAAATCAATATCAACCAAATGCAAACATGACGATCCAGAGCAACTATAATCAAATCGCAGTAAACAACCCCCCTAATCAAAATCCAGTTGGCCAGAATTACAATCAGCAACATCATACCCCCTCGTACACATCTGCGGCACCAAGCAGACCACCATACATTGACCCAGAAACTCAAATTGTTTATCACTGCTCAAACCCTGAATTTGAAGGTTACTTAACAAAGCAATCCATGTGGCTAAAAGATTGGCGTCGGAGATACTTCATCTTAAGTGGCTCTAAATTATTTTTTGCAAAAACACCGTACTCTGCGCCTCATGGAATGATCGATCTTTCAACTGCAACTACTGTGAAATCAGCAGATCTCAAGTCAAGAAAAAAGAATAGCTTTGAAATATCTACTCACGATTTTACCTATTTGATGTATGCTGATTCTGATAAGGAGAAAGATGATTGGATTGGAAGTGTTGGGAGAGCAATTGTGAGAGCAAGTGGTACTTTTTTGAAAAAGGGTGTGGAAGAAAGTGGTGATTATGGAAATTCGAATGACGACGACGACGAGTACAATGGAGGATATGAAGCCGGTGTGTTTGAAAATGAAAATAATCATCCATACTTCAATGATTGAACGCATTGGTGTTGCATGAATACAATAGAAAGTAAAAAATAGATGAGTGTCATTGAATGCGGATCTTTGTGTAATACATATCTTCAAGACATTGATTCATTCTTTTTCATTAATCATTAAGTAGACATACACTCGTACACTCGTAAGAAAGTAGGCTCACATCTTTTGCCCTTTTCAATCATTAAAGTATTCAGAATAAACTAATCATATTGTTAAAAAACCAAAAAATGCGGGAAATTTCCACTTACTCCTTACTTCCTCTGCAAAAAGTGGTTTCACCATCTATTGCACTCCAGCTCAAGTTCATCTGTAAGTACGTTAAGCAACGCCACTTTCACTGTTCAGTCTGTATGTATTCTTGAAGAATAGAACTATGGTTCGGATTGTAATTTGGTTTTGGGGGATTTGAAATGAAATGAAATTTCGTTTTAGCTGCCTAACTGACTGTGTCAGTGAGCGGCATACTGACCCGAACTACCATTTTAATATTCATCAACTTCATTTTAGTACACTGTTTTCTAACAAAGTATCATATCATTCTACAGATATTAAATCATGCCTGATAACCGTATTACACTCGTTGGACGTCACTACGCCACCAAATCTAGACGTTCCGTTCCCGTCAAAACCCCCGGTGGTAAGCTTGTTGCTAAGGTAATTGCCAAGAAGGTAAAGGGAGTTAGATGTGGAGACTGCAAGTGCTCACTCATTGGAATTAAGCACATGAAGACTTCTGATGTAAAGAATAGCAAGAAGAGAGAAAGAACTGTTTCCAGAGCCTACGGAGGAGCCCTTTGTGGAGGATGTGTTAAGACTAGAATCATGAGAGCATTTTTGTTGGAGGAGCACAAAGCTGTTAAGAAGCTCATGGCTAGCCAGAAGTAAATGAACAAACGAACAAAATAAAGTGTGTTTGGTGTTTTTTCTAAGGTAAAATCATCAATCAAGAAAAACAACGTTTGATCGTTTCGAATCTTCGTTATTTTTGTCAAAATATCATGACCCTCCCCCGCACCACGATGACTTCTCTACTCTATTGGCTTCTTCAGTTCTTTCCTTTTGAATAATATGATAAAAACACTCGTTTCGTTTTGTCTGCTTTCGTTGTGATGGTGCCCTATCTCGCTCTGTTTCGAGTGTTGGATGTCGGTTGTCAGCGTCGCTTCCATACTCCATGCCCACGAACATTTTCATTGGGTACCTTTTATCCTCATAAAATCGTACTCAGGAATAGTTTGAACCACAACTGCGTTCTTGTATCTATAAATGCTCATGTTACGACTTCTAAATTCACTACGGATTATAATACTTGGGTGGATATTGCATCATGCTTTTGGGTCGAGCTACAACGTATACAACTACGACTTATCCACTCCTGTTTTCACACCTGACGGTCTATTGAAGCAGGTTGAATACGCCTCATTATCATCATCTCACAGCACTCCGATAGTACTGTTATCTTCTCATTGTATAAAAGGCTGTAATCAGGGAACTTTTCTGGTGATTGCAACGAGTAAAGAAAACGCAAGCGAGAAAAGGAATCAGGAAATGATGAGTAAGCGTTCCCAGAACGCAGCGACAAGGTCATACACGCAACAAGGCCAAAGCCGTATCATTCAGATCCCTATTCAAGACATGAGTGATTCATCTATTGTGGTCGGTGTCAGCGGTATCCTACCAGATGCTGTTTCGTTGGTGCAATCGGGTCGCGATTTGATTCACTCATTACAATCAGCATACGGTATGAAATCTATGGACCCCTTATCATGCGCAAGAGAAGTAGCTGAATGTATTGCAGATAAATGTGAACAGCATGCTTTGGGTGGAGGTATGCGACCATATGGTGCTGAAGTTTTTGTCTGTGCAATTAAAAATACAAATGATTCTGTTTCATCGAAATGGGATGTGCACGATGGCATAGTTTATATAACACAACCTTCTGGTGGATTGTTTGTACACCGATTTAGAAAATCGGATGGCATAGCAAATAATGTACTCGTGCTGGGAGGAGATGAAAAGATAAAGTCAGATCTACGTAATAACATCGAGAATGATTTGAAACAACTCGAAGAAGGACCCTTGAACGATTCTACATCAACAAGCAGTATGAGTATGAGTGCTAATACACCAGCACTGAAGATTGCCATACAAATGGTGGCAAAAATCCTTGAAAAACATAATTTTCAACGTGATTCTTTAGATATTGTTGTGGTTGATTCAACAAAGGGAACAATTAGATTAACAAATGATGACATCCGCAAATTACTTTTGTAATTCATAATTATACTTCTAGCAGAGCATACCGATAATTAAAACAATAAAGAATATTGTCAATGACGCATTCATTGGATAAATAACAAATAACCCTACTACTTTTCCCATGGATTTAAGTCATCACCCAAATCTTCTGTCTCATTTGGCAATAAGTTTTCCACTTTTGTTCCAGGTCTAGGTCGGGGTGGTGGCATAGCAAACGAATCTTGCGATATAGCATCTTCTTCTAACCAACCAATTTGTAGCTTCCCCACTAAAGTCTCAATATTGACCCAACGATGATATTTATCGAACAACTCTGAACAGTCTGTCCCTAAACAATCTTTCATAATATCAATACCACCCGGATGATAATGTAAATAGGGACCTATATTGTAAACTTTAGAATGTAACGCTATCCAACCATCGTGTACTTTATTGTGTTGTGTTATTTCTTTCAAGGATATGGGTCGAAAGGGTTGGCCTCGTCGTTGCGCCAGATCTGATGCTGAGTTAAGGAGCCTTTTCCAATCGTATATTGCAAAGCCTTTTTTCAGAGCAACCTTTTTCCTCTGTATAGGGAGTGTTGTATCGTTCATTGTTGGCTTTTCTTTCTCTATGGTTCATGTCAGATGTCAGAAAGAAAGGAAACGAAGTACATAGTACGAACATGGAACATGGTAACATGGTACATGTGTCAGTACTAACATTCTCTGCGAAGAGTCTATTTCTCTACTTTTTCAGGATCTTGATCGATCCTTCGTTTTATTTTTATGTGAATGATCACATAAACCAATCACTTTCATGTCTACTAATGGACATCGACTATCAGATGGAAACCCATCAACCATTCCATTGACAAAAGATGAAATTCGTGCTCGAAGGTTGGCGGCTTTAGAGGGAAGATCGCCTGTGAAAGCAACAGAGGCCTCATCCGAAGAAAGAAACGCTGAAACATCTCAAGGTCACGAAAGTAGAGGACTCAAGAGAGCCGTTTCGGGAGCATTTATCTCAGAAAATGATGTTATAGACGCTAAAGGGACAGCAATAACCCCAATGAGCATTGATATACAAATGATTCCATTGGATTCACAATACTTAGACACCTTGGATGCATTATTTTGGGATCCTAATTTGACAAACCTTGATAAAAATCGGTGGATGGATCAAGGAATACATACAAGTTCGATGGCAACATCAAACATTCAATCAAATAATGATAACGATAATAATAATCACTCTCAACACTATACATGGGGACTTTTACAAAGTCATGGTGGACCATGTGGTGTGCTTGCATGTGTTCAAGCGGAGATGATTCGTGTCTTGGGTTTGTACGAAGATATTAATAAGACCGTTTCTCCCCATGATGCTATTGATGCTCTCGCTAGTGCTATTGCATGTATACTGGCGCGTGCATCTGTGGCTCCTACAGTGGGTGCAAATTCTCAACAGAAATGTACTCTGAATGATGTTAGCGCCAAGTTGATTTTCACAAGTGAGAGCTGTACAAAAATAACCTTGTTGAATACTCTCGGGCGGTGCAGAAATGAAATCATTGAAACCTTATCTCTCGCTATTAAAGATTATCTTCTTCAGTCGAATATGGATCATGTACTTGATGAAAATGAAGCCGGAGATGGAAAGAAGGCGACTTGTCGGATTCGAGTTTTTCAAGAAACAAATGGCGTCATGAATTTCGTCAAAAGTTTACTTGCCACACGTACTGTGGAGAAAATCAAACATGATATGGACGATCCTTATTCTCATCTTACTGCTCAATTTGGCTATTCAAGTCAGGAACTCATCAACTTGTTACTCACTGGTCAGGCTACTTCAAACACTTTTGATAATACCATGTCACTTGGAGATGGTCTTAATTGTTATGGTATACAGGAACAACCGATGATTGGGTACTTGACTCAACTAGAAGCTTTGCGATATTGTTCTGTCGGGCATTACTATAAATCTCCTATGTACCCAATATGGCTCATTGGAAGTACATCTCATTTCACAGTGTTATTTGGCTCCTCTGAGAGTTTAGAAGAAAGTGAAAGTATGATGTTACTAGAGAAATGTCGACGTGCTTTTAAAAGTGTACCAGGATCTGAAGAGAATGGATTTATTGCAGTGTCTGACTTAAGCAATGTCTTGACACTGATTGACTTGAATTTGGGTGAAGGTATACATACATTAGCAGCTTCCTTGGAGATGTCTGGATCTGGAATCATATTATGGAGTGAATTTTGGAAAAAAGTTTCTCGGTTATGTTCAGGCTCTAGTCTTGAAGCTATTTTACAAGAGGAAGAACCTACACAACATCAAATGAATCCTCTACTCTTGACACAATGCGGTGAGGAGAAAGTCCTCAGCAATATTTCTGCTAATAATGGTATTTACGGTGAGAGCGATGAAGATATGGCAAGGCGACTTGCCGCAGAGTGGGGCTCCCCATCAGAGGCAGAGAATATGCAAAGTGATGAGGAAATGGCAAGAAAATTGCAAGCAGAATATGATAATAATAATACTACTACTATCAACAGCAGTAGTTCAGCACCCAAAGACGATGATAGTGTTGGTGCTGTCGCGAGTCAAGCTGGTGATGTTGACATGCTGGATGATGAAAATGACACAGATGTAAACGATATTCCGGTAGAAGGAGTTGTATCTTCTATCCCTCATGCAGACAAAGATCCACGACCATCATTTCCTATGTATCATTACAACAGTATGAGATATGGAACCATGACAAAATTTACGGTGACCCGATCGATGAATGAAGAAGTAGTTGGCATTCCAGTAGGTCTTTCCTCGTCAACGAATCACATGGATAGTCAAAGTGGCTCTTGTGACGATCTTGAAGCTGTGCTAAGGACTAAATTTCCAGGATGTTCAATTGTTTGGGGATCTGTGAAATCATCTCCATCTCTGCATTAAAACTAGATGTTACAATTGTTCAATAATAATGCCTTTTTGATTTTGTGTTATGGTATATTTAGTGACAGAGGATTTGGAAGGTCATTTTCCCTTTTCCCGACAACCCATAGTTATCCGCGTCGAATAGATTTCTGCTGCACCGACCGGCCCACGACGACCAACGACACACACGACAAAAGAGCATTAGCCGTTTCACTAACTTCACAGGCGATACATGTAAACCGAGCGAGTTAAACATGAAATATACCCATACTCTACCGACGCTTGTACTTCTACTGTTGTACACTATAGTCTCGAATCATATATGCGTCGCGGAAGATGGCTTCAACGGAGCGGGGTCAGAAACCAAGGGCATTTCATCTAGCTCGAATGGCTATACTTCAAGGCAAGTATTCGATTCCCTCGACGTCGATCATAATTCTAAAATCAACATGAAAGATTTTTACGCTATAGATCTAAACCACGATGGAGACATTTCCTGGACGGAATTCGCAGATAAGTTTGGCTCGTCATCAACCACCAAAACAGACAAGGAGCATGATGGCTTTTTCAATGCTTTCACTAGTTCAACTGCCATGATTATAGCGACCGAAATTGGAGATAAAACATTCTTCATAGCAGCTGTGTTAAGTATGCGCAATCCCAGACTCTTTGTGTTCGGAGGGGCAATTTTAGCTCTTTATTGTATGACTACTTTGAGGTGAGTTGAGTTGCATTTTGTTCACGACGTTAGAACGGATGGTTGTTTCAATAACGAATAGAATCAGAAACTCACGTTTTCGATCATACTTTGCATTCACTCTTAACAGTACCATGATGGGACTCATTCTTCCATCCCTCATACCTCGATCCTACACACATATCATTGGAGGTGTTTTGTTCCTTTACTTTGGTATAAAACTCATTTACGACTCCAGATCTATGTCAGACCGCGTCTCCGAAGAATTGGAAGAGGTCGAGGAAGAACTTCTCAAGTCAAATAAGAAATCTGAAGCACAGTCTGCAGACGATGAAGAGATTGGAAGTGCTGATTCGAAGATGACGTCCTCAAACTCAAAGAGTGAATCCAGCATTTTTTTTCAGTCTTTTATCCTCACCTTCCTAGCAGAATGGGGAGACAGGTCACAAATAGCTACAATTGCACTTGCTGCATCAAAAGATCCATTAGGAGTTACAATTGGTGGATGCTTTGGCCATTCACTCTGTACAGGAATGGCCGTCATAGGAGGAAGGATTCTGGCAAGTAAGATTTCAGAAAAGACAGTCAGTTTCTGGGGAGGAGTGACTTTTTTAGCCTTTGGCGTGCATGCACTTATATTCGATGTATGAGAATAATGATCGCTTCGATATCTAGTGCGTCATTTTCTTTGGGTGGCTAAGATGATTCTATACAATCTTTTGGGTACGCGCGTCATTGTTTCGAGAGTCGGATATTTTAATAAATTGGACTTTTAAGTATGCTATGCTGATAAAATGGAACTTATCTCAGGATACTGACTTATGTAATTCTATGCACAGCTTCTTTTTGTCCTTTCTCTCTTTTAAACGTTCCTATTGTACTTCTAGCATTCGTTCACACCGAGGAATAATACTCTCTCTCTAGAGAGGCATCAATAGCCGTTACTTGACAGAAATCTATCTATTTCAATACATTAGAAATTCCCTTTACTTTTGTCCTGTGTCAAGTTCATTTGGTCTCGTTGCTGCAAAGAGTTGTCGTATACATTCTCAGTAACACCTTGTTGTTCTACTAAATCTGCTATAGACTTTTCCAATGCATTGATCCTGTTCCCCATATCATCCATGCGGGACTAAATATAAAGGTAAATAAAACAAGATTTTTTTGATTCATTCGATAAAGTGATTTAAAAAAAATAGTTCACTCACCATGATTTGGTTGCCCATGTAGTCAAATTTGGTAGTCATTTGATGCAGGAGATCGGACACAAATATGTTTAGATCCTCTTCTTCATATCTTCTTCCTGTGTCTTTCCTTTCATTATCAGATTTCATTTCGTTTCAACTGGACGATTGGTCAAGAATTCTAATTGCAAAGTGCAATCCGTTTAGCATGAGTAAACGTGATCAATGGAAGTGAGTCGGAATGTGAGTTCGACTTCGAACGTACAGAGTTTTTAATTTCAGTGCAGCAACCCATTTCTCCAGTCAGAGTGTTGAAGTAATGACCGATAGACGACGATGCGACAATAAAGGTATAGCCTTTAGGCCATTAATCCACCAATCACATCTGCAATACAGATGGATGGTCCGAAGAAAAACAGCTGCCGCAAATGCACAAATGGAGCTAAAGACACAGCTACTGAAGAAGACATTTGTTCTCCATTAAATTATTATACCATGCCTATACAAATCAAGATGAACAATGGTACCAATGAAACTAAAGATATTTGCAAACGATGTTCACATAGTTTTGTAGATGTTGATATGAGTTGCGGATGTCAGTATCATGTGGTGAGTGTCTTCCCGACTTATGAATGAATCTCTTCCAAGTACTTCGTGATTACGTCTTGAAAGTGAAAAAAAAACTTACGGTTGGCCCTTACTACTGAATGTTTCTACGATCTTATTTTATGGTTTAATGGCTTCATTGCTTCATTGAGATGATACAATTATACTCATTCAATATCTTTATTGTCGTTTATTATCCAATAGAGTTGTATACCTTTGTGTTTCTTTACTGAACCACATGATCTTTGCCCTACTTGTGGAACATCAGTTACGGGAATGTATCTCCGCCCTCTTCAGTTGAATGAAATCGAAAATATCAAACATCAAACGGGCAGTGATGCCTTGTCTCCGTCTGTTGGATTGGTTCGTAAAAGAGAAATGAATTATGGTACCCCGTTGACTGAGGAAGAAGAGGCAGAAGAACAACATAGAAACTCGCCGTTCCTTCTATGGTCAAATAGAGTTTTTGAAGGTCTGAGTGATAGTGATCGTCTTCATTTTCGTACTGGTAGATGGTCTCATGACGAAACGGTCTACGTGGACCAAATTATTCGTCTTTTCGATGGTGGCTGTCTAGCATTACCTAATGGTATAAAGCTGAATGAGTTGTTGAGAGATATGCTTCTCTGTAAGAGTAGCAGATTGACCAAGAAAATGAAGGTATGTAGTTAACATTTTTATTGTTGCCAGTACGCATGATGTTGAACTCATTGTGTGCATTTTCTACGTCATCATCATCTAGAATGCAAAGTTAAGCACAAAGTCTTATCGTATTGACAACAAGGACGTTCCGGATCATTTCTTTTCCCATTTATCTCGAGCGCAAGACAATTTTTTGAAAACAGTAAACTCACCATCTACTCGACAAGTGATTCGTTTCAACATTACACGAATGTGGAGGATTCATTTCTCAAATTTCTGTCTCCAAGCCAGTTATGACAAACTTTCGACTAAAGACTGGAATGCTAGTCTTGAAGACATGAAAGAACGCGTTAAAAATGCCGAAGAAGAGTATCGATGTACTAAAAGAATGAAAAAAGAGGACAATAAGAATTCATTGACTACTACTAAGGAAATTTCCAATCCGACCGCTCGTCCTGAGAATGTGTATTCCCTCCCTAACGTGGCAGATACACACACAAATGCTGCTGTTGATGATTTTCCCATTCACCCGGCTAGTATGTCATACCCAATGGATGATTCAATTGTTTCGATGACCGCTTCTGATTACAAGGATTTGAAGCCTACGAAAAAAGTTCGAGTCAAAAGTCAATGCAGCACTTTAGAGAATATGCCTATCTACCAGCATGATGAAAAAGATGATTTCTGGATCGGCATTTTTGATCTTGATGACGATCATGGTGAAGAAGTAAACCAGAAATATAATGAAGATAAGAGTGTAGAATCCAGCAGCGACACCACGAAGAACAGCAGCTCACTTTGCAGCGAGACGCAGGCTCATCCAAGTGACCAGAACAAGAGAGATAAATTCTTGTTGTCTACATATAAGTTCGAAGACACAGTAAGCACAGAACATTATTTGGAAAGGTTTATGAACTACGTAGAGACAGAAAACTTTCCATTTCACTATTGTGACGCCTGGGTACCATGTGTATCAACAAACGATCATTTAGTTTGTTTGAATTCAGAACAAGAAAGTACATGCACAGATTCACTTACTTTGGTTCATGCAGGTGATTTCAAGCGAAAATGCATTCCATCTGAAGAAGATTTGTTTCTTCGGAGATATAGTGCCCATTCGAAAACGCTATCATTTGATGTTGGGCAAGGCTTACCGGGACGAGTATACTCAACTGGTAATGCCATATGGGAACATCGGATCCGTGATACAGATCCCAATGTATTGTCCGATAAAAAAGACGATCATAGTTTGGGGATTGAAACAGTCGTTGGTCTTTCTGTTAAGAGCTCAAAAGTTGGTTTGATGGTGGTTGTCCTTCACAGTCTCGACCACGTTGATGAGAACCCAAGAATAATTGAAAAGTTAACAGCTTTTCTTCATCGATTTGATCCTCAACCAACGTGGGCTCTTGATATTACATTATCTGAAAAGAGTCACAATCAACGTACATCAACCGAATCTTCTTATTCCAGCAGCAACAAGTGTTTTGAAAGCAATAACCAACGCGCACAAATAACAGCGGTAGAAGCTGTAACATTAGCAAATCTCCTTGCTGAGTACATGCCTGTCGATAAGGCGAATACCGTTATTTCTTCACCAACATCAATGAGCCCCCTTTCAACGTTTATTTCTCTTCGATTACTTCTTCTTCGATATCCTGTAAGCTGCAGCGAAGCAGATAAGGCACTTTTATTTATTCTGATGGAAAGCTACAACGGTTACAAGAAGACTAACATGGAAAATTCCAATATTGCTCATCAATTAGTCAGAGATTGGACGCATCTAAAATCAAATGGTAGCTCTTATTGGGGAGGTGATGTTATGCATTTGAGCACTTCGTTCATTTTTGATACCAATCCGCAATCACCAGATAATATGCAGTCTGCACCAATGAAGAAGCCATGCGCTATTCCTATTCGTAATCTCCCGCCCAGTGTATCATCTGACTTTGAGAAATTCAAACGTTGGTGATTTTTCAACAAAATATGGTGATAGGAAAATACGGAAAGTATCTGCTTCATAAAAATCATTTTGATCCGATTCTGCTTTTATACAGAAAGGAATGAACATTTTTGACTCTTAGATAGATATGGTTTTGATACGTATATTATGTAACAAATATTAGATTACGTATACTAAAATTTTACTTTCCCTCAAATGTGTCATAACTGTTTTTTAAAGAATAATGAATGCCCTTCACTCTTGATGAGTTACTAGTTGACAGATTTTACCCTGTAAATAACAAATTCATTATTATTCCATCTGTGATGAGATAGCAATACAGTGATTAACGAAACATTTTACAGATTCTTGTGGCCATCAGTGGATTGGTTCCTCTTGCGTTCGGCGTTCCGGGTCAAACCTGCAACCAATGTATCCGTGTAGACTTGATAGCGGAGCGTACTTTGTGTGTGTGTGGTTATGAGCTGCGTTGAAAACTCAATACGGTTGTTTTATAACCATCGGAGTCCATTCCCCTGCATGTAGCGAAGTCTTTGCTCCAGTTGTTCATTTTATCTGTTAAGAAAGCAATCAGAGCATTACTTAGTGTTCTTTTGAAATCTAACGTCTGGAATTAGTGATAAGAAATCATGTTCCGTGGAATTCTGAAGAAGCATTCTCAGTCAGCGATTATTGGAGCTTCGGCTCTTACTGGATTTGGATTGGTAAGATTTTGTTCCTTGTAATAATTCATGTGCGCTGAAACCGATTTGAAGCATATCCCTTCATGGATATGTACAGAATCTGCTGACCCATTCATGAACATGTAACTTGTGTATTAGCTCTCTCTTATTTTTTTTTCTCCATTTCTCCCTCTCCTATGTCAGAGCAACGTTGTTTCTAGAAACAACCAAACCGACGATACCACGAAATGTCACCATGATAAACCCCACTCTGTTCTTGAGCATTTAGAGGATATTTCAGAGAACATCAACTCGATAAAGAAAACGCTTGGCACTTTGGAGGAAGCAAAGCGTGCCAAAGAAAGCTCTGAAAGATACGTGTCTCTTGGTCAATCTAAATCTTCAAATGTATCTGGTATTGATGTTGTTCTTGGAGCACAGTGGGGAGATGAAGGAAAAGGGAAACTTGTTGATATTTTGTCTCAGGAATATGATGTCTGTGCTCGTGTAGCTGGAGGTTCCAATGCTGGTCACACTATTGTTGTGGATGGTAAGAAGTACAAGTTCCATCTTCTTCCATCAGGAATTCTTAATGATAAGGCTACTTGTGTGATTGGAAATGGTGTTGTGATTCATCTTCCAGGATTTTTGAATGAATTAGTCACCCTAGAAGAAAGTGGAATTGCTCACAAGGGAAGAGTACTTATCAGTGATCGTGCGCACCTGGTATTCGACTTTCATCAGGAGGTTGATGGTATGAGTGAAACCTCGCTTGGAAGGAACAAAATTGGTACTACGAAAAAAGGTATTGGTCCAGCTTATGCATCCAAGATTTCTCGAAATGGAATTCGTGTTGGAGACTTGTTGAACTTCGAATACTTTGAGGAGAGATTCCGCACACTTGCTGAACAGACCATGAATTCGTACCCTGGATTGAAGATTGATGTAGAAGGACAACTTGCCTACTACAAGAGTATCGCCCCTATTATCAATGAAATGACCGTAGACACAATTAAGTACACAAATGATGCTTATCATAATGGCCAGCGAATTTTGGTAGAGGGGGCAAACGCAACTATGCTTGATATTGATTTTGGAACTTATCCCTATGTAACATCATCGAATCCTTCCATTGGATCTGTTCTGACTGGCCTTGGTGTTTCACCTGGAAAGGTGAATGGAATTTATGGAACCGTCAAGGCATATTGTACCCGTGTCGGAGAGGGTCCATTTCCAACCGAGCTTATTCCAGATGGACCTGCCAGCATTGGCGCACATCTTGGAACCGTGGGTGCAGAGTATGGAACTACTACAGGAAGGCAACGTCGATGTGGATGGCTTGATATTCCTCAAATGCAGTATTCGTGTATGATTAATGGATTCACTGCCATTAATCTTACGAAGTTGGATGTTTTGACTGGGTTGAAAGAAGTCAAGATTGGTGTTGCTTATAAGTTGAATGGAAAGTATTTGCCCGGTATGCCAGCTTGTCTCCGGACTTTAAGTGATGCTGAAGTTGAATATGAAACACTACCTGGATGGACTGAAGATATCAGCAAATGTAAGACATTTGAGGAATTGCCCATCAATGCTCAGAAGTATGTGTTGAGAGTACAGGAACTTCTAGGATGTCCTATTAGGTGGATTGGGGTTGGTCCTGGTCGTTTAGATCAAATCGATCGTGGTGAGGGTTGGGACTTGAGCTCTAACTAAGAAAGCTTTCAAATCAAAGGATGTTTTCATTCGGAGAAAGATTATACTTCTCATGAATAATTCTAAAATAAGCTATATTAATACTACACTTTTATTTTTGTCGTTTTTAAGTGCTGTAGTTATGAGTGATCTCGGCGTCCATCGCCTTTAACAACTCGACGTCATTCAAGGTTACAATGCCTTCTGTGTTCTGTGTCAAAATGAATATTTCAACATCGCTAGAAGATGTAACATGTAAATCCAAGCGATAACCACTATTTTCCGCAAGCAATCCAATGGTGTTAACAGCCTCGAGCGCAGATTGAAAGTTTCTACAATGAAACTTCCTACTAAACTTTTCAATTTTACTCCTCTTGTCACTGAAAAAGTGTGCTTTCCATGCACTCATTTCTTTCAAGAACTGATTCAATTGATCGCTAGATAGAATATCGGATGAAACGGTTCTATCATCGTACTCTCCAGTTGGACTGGTATTGAAGTATCTTCCTGCACTTGATCTTTGAAGATTAAAGTTTTCCCTCGCTTCCGAAGGCATAAAACTTTTGTTATCATAGATCACATCATTAGAATTATTTTTTCCATTTGAATCACGTTGAGGGTACCAAGAGTCTTCATTATTTCTATTTAGGTTCTGAATTTGTTGAATCTCGAACAAAACAGTCCTAGTTTGACTGAGTTCAACTTTGACCATATCAGGATACACATTCACGACCTGACCTATATTACCGGCGTACCCGCCAGATATGACTCGTACCTTGTCGCCAACTTTAAATGATGCTAGAATGCGATTTTCATAACCCCCCTTAATGCCTTTATTATCTCCAAAGTACGCCTTGTCATTGTAAGGTTTTTGAAATTCTTGATCGGTCGTCATAGGTTGAGAAGGACGCCAATTGTACTCCTGCTGTTTATTGTTTTCACTATCTTTATTATTCTTGCTAAGACTGTCCAAGTAAGACATGAATAAATTGCAACTACTTTTTGACGCAACTTTTGACGATAGAATGTTCCGAGGATTCAAGTTAACGAATGCTTCCGAGCTGAAATGACCTGTGATACATAGAATGGAGGTAAGTTTGTTCATAATATTTAGAATTCTCATTCTTTTTGCTTAATCGATTTATAATTTCGGCTTATAAAGCTATCGCAAAACACTTAGCTCTACGTTTGGGTCTGCACAAAGTTTGCGGAATGAAGAATCATCAATCAAACGCAAAAAAAGAGTTCTTCAAGAGTTCTCACCGAACAATTCTACAGTATTTTCGGGGGGTTTATTTTTTCCAAAAGTGTGCCTCCTGTGAGGATCGAACTCACGACCTCCGGATTATGAGACCGACGCTCTACCAACTGAGCTAAAGAGACGCGATTTTGCGTCGAGACACTACTACTGCTGTCGAGGGTACCAAAATACATAAACAACATATATTGTCTTCGTTACTATATATTGAAAATTGAAACTTAATGTGACCTTTTATGTTAATGCTTCACACAAAAGTTTTGTTTCTAGTTTTGTATCTAATTCGTTCATATGTTTATTAATTAACATAGAAAAAAGTCCAAAAGACAAAAACCAGCATTCAGTCATTGATTTTCTTTATTTTAGTTTGCTTAGTAACCACTCGCGGCGAGAACCTCGTTCACCTTGGCAAGTTCACTAGCTGCAGCAGCCTCAGCATTTGCTCTCAATTCAGCAGCGGCCTGCTTCTTCTCGTAGAATGCTGCCGCCTCAGCCTTTCTCTTGTCCTCCAACTTGACAAGCAAGTCCTGGTGCTTCCATCCAACACTACTGGCTAAATCTCCCAATACAGTGTGTTCTCTGATTGTCTTAAGGCGCATAACACGAAGAGCGGCAGGAACAACTTGACGCTTCTTCTTGTCATATGGATGAGGAATTCCCTCGAAGGTGGACAAACGTCCAAGGGCGGCCTGTCCACGAGCAGATTTCTGGTGGATCATTCCACGGATAGTGCGCCAAACCATACGAGCAGGGGACTTGAAGTGGAAAGGACCTCTTCCAGGATTAGTGTTCATGCGCTTTTGACGGAACTGAGCATATTTGACGCGGTTGCGTGTAATAGATCCAGAGATGACAATCTCATCACATCTTACGATGACTACTTTTTGCCCAGCAAGAAGCTCCTTGGATACAACAGAGGCGAGACGACCGAGAAGGTGGTCACGCCCGTCGATAATAATAGTATTCTCACAAACCATTATGTACTAAGTCTGTTGAAATTGAAGTTAAAGGAAAGTGTGAGTGTAAGTTTGTTTCTTGAAAATATATATTTCAGAAGTTCTTCTACGGATCTGACATGACTTGTGAAAATAACATCCTATCTAAATAACGCCGTAGCTTCGCTTCAAATAGATCCGCATATAAAAATAATCTTTTCTAATCATAAGAACATGTTCGGTCTTTTTGTTGCGTTCGATGCTGCGAGTATAAGCTTTATGTCCAGTTTCCTGAACGATTGATCCTCGTCAAAAGGATGATGTCCATCTATCTTCTCCTCTTGTTCTTCTCCAAAAATTGCCCATAGAATACAATTTCCATGTCTTTTGTCGTGTCCAGTGAGAATTCATACATGTGTGACATACAGTCAAACGAAGCGTACCTTCAACGATGAATGCGTGCAGCGTAGTATCGTTGCCCTAAGTTTACACTGATGAGAATAACTTTTAGTAACTGGCAAGTGTGATTTTTCCCGCCAATATCTGGAGGCTTCATCTTTTTTAGAAAAATAACTAAGAAGGGATCTAGATAGTACTTAATCAAGATGCTAAAATTGGAGGAAAGAGATAGTTGGAAGATGAATGGAATGAATGTCTATCTAATTCGTTTTGGCATTCATTGAATTCAGAGTTTATTTTATATGTGTTCATTACCGCGTTTGACTTTTTAAATGGCTTCGGTGTTCCGAACTCTGTTTTGTTTATAATATGGAAAACGTTTTCCCCTGGTTTGAATTCTGTTCAACAACAGCGAGACGAATAAGAAGCCTCACAATATTCAAACGGTTTAAGTCGTTGTAGTAATCGGGGGAATCATCACCCTCGTTCGTGGTATAAGATGGTCGATTGATGCAATTACTGCACATTGCCTGGTTGCAATCAACCACATTCATACCATTTCGAATTCTCAAATATTTACATACCCTGATGCCACATAATCGAACTAAAAATAGGATATGTCTGCGAACAGATCGAGGGCAATGCCTAAGAAGATTCATTCGTTTTGAATTTATCAGATCCGATTCAAGTTTATAAGTTGGCATATTTCTACTTTCTAGAAAGTAACTCAGTGAATCTTGAGCAACAAGTTCCATTGCTAAAGATAGAGCTTCATCGATTAGATTCAATGCTGGATCATCCTTACATTCTGAGAGATCATAACTTGACGTTACTTTGGAACTATTTGGTATGAGAAAGTCACTGTCGAGAATCATTTTTAGTTGTTTACACTTGGCCTTTATACTGTACGATGCTTGAGCGTGACGTATGAACAATGACAGATTTGACTCTGAAGAATGAAGCTTGGGCAAAAGCATTGTAAAATTCTTTCTAGTATTTTGAACCATAGTGTTTCCCAGTCTCTTCATTAGATTGTACGTGTGACTATTGACACTGGCAAGAGATGTAAGAATTGTTGATCTTGGCTCTAGATAAGAGATGATTCGAACCAGGAGCTCCTCAGGTAGGATTGAAAGGCAATTTGAATCCAAAGACTTTGTATCAACAAATTTGGTTGATGAGAGAGTGTGTCTCATTTTGATTCTCGCATGATCGGTCTTCATTAGGATACAAAGGTGCTAATATGGCATTGGTATTTGTGAACACGAATGTATCTCTAACGTGAGTGCTTCTCAGAATTTTCTGCCATAAAAAATGCTGAACTTGTCTTATGCATCATTCTACACCATGACTATGAATTTGTGGACATTGAAGTATGGATGGTCTCTCTCGTCTTGAAGTAATGACGCCAAATTTCGTGAGTTGTCATTGTCCGGAATTGTGCAGTGCTAGAGTGCATTAGGAATTTAGTATACTTAACGATTTAGTAGCACACCAAAATGAGAAGCGAGAAAGAAGAAGCAAGAAGCTCGCGACGCTTTGATGTTTGATGAAAACTTAGAAAACGAAAGCTTCATCAACTACAATCGCAATGAACGACGCCTCACAGGAAATCCAAGATGTTGTTCAACAGCAGATGGAATCTTTAGATGATACGGATGCTTTATCTTCAGTTTGGAAAGACGCTCTGTCTTCTGCAACGGAGGCCACATCATACCGACAACAGGCTTTGCTTTGGTAAGTTCTGAATGTCATATATATGATGGAACGATTTTTTTCATGCAGCACTTTACTCATGATTCGATCGTTCTATTTTGACAAAAAGGGGAGGCAGAGGAAAAGGTGGCAGAGGCGTTGCTCGACGAACCGTTCAACCTAGAGATGTCGTTGTTTCAGATGTTAACTTGGAATACATATCAGATTCAAAAGCTGGTGCTATTGGAGCAAAGATTCTACTACAAAACGCTACTCTCAAGTTATTAGCTGGACACGTTTATTCTATAGTCGGCCGGAATGGATGTGGGAAGAGTACGCTTTTGAGGCGAATGAAGTCAAAGATGATTCCGGGTTTTACTTCTTTACATTTGAAAATACACTACGTCCCTCAAGAAGTCTTTGAGTATTCTGATGATACTCCAATTGAGGTTGTGCTTGGTTGCATTAGTAGAAACGAACAAGATGTTAAGGATGCGGCAGAGGAACGAATAAAAGATCTTGAAAAGGATATTGAAGAACTCGATTTGGAAGTGGAAGAAAATAACCGAGTAATGGAGGATTTGTGTGCACAAATATCTGCTTTGGAAGACAGCCTCAACAATGCAAGTAGTAACGATGAAAACATTCATTCTAAAGCAGTGGAGGTTCTTGAGTATTTTGATATTACTTGCGATATGCAATCAACAAAAATGGGCAACCTGTCGGGAGGACAACGCAAAAAAGTGTTACTTGCATGCAGCTTATTTTGTAATTTAGATATAGTTCTGCTCGATGAACCTACAAATCATCTCGATTGGGAGGGTATCATTCAACTAAGAGGTCTTATTGAAACTTTGAAGAAGCAGAATACAACTGTTGTTCTTGTTTCTCACGATGTTGACCTAATCAATAGTTGTGCGTCAGATGTGATTCATTTTGCGAATCAGACATTGACTTACTATCGTGGAAATTATATAGATTATGTTATGCAAAAAGCTGAACATGATTTGCATAAAGTAAGGCAGCAACACGCCCTTGATAAACAAAGAGAAGCTATGCTTGTTACAATTGACAATCTGCAAAAGCAGAGTCAGAGTTCTGGAGCGAAGGGATCGAAAAAGGTTTCGAGATTAGTTAGCAGTCGTAAGAAGAAGCTTGAAAAACACGGAATACTAAAGGATGAACATGGACATCGGTTGACATGGCAAAATGCAATGACGGGTATGAAAGTTGGATCTATCAATACTATTGATGCTTCAACTAGGAGAAAGGAAGCCTATTCGCAACTTCTGAAGAATGCAAAAACAAATGTTGCTCCTATTCCTGATAAAGCAATTCAATTCAATTTTCATAGTATCGAGTGCAATTGGGGGGAACCTCTCATATCCGCTGTTGATGTATGCTATGGATTCGAGAATATCATAGATGATAAAGTTGACGATCATGCTGCTCAAGATTACGCTAATTTCAAAGGAACTCTTTTCGAAAGTGTGGATCTTTGTATTGATGAGGGTACTAGGGTTTGCATTATGGGTGAAAATGGAAGTGGCAAGACTACGCTATTGAAGGTCCTTTATAAAGAAATCAAACCTTTAAGTGGTCAAGTTCATCATGCTCACGGATCCAATATTGCATTCTTTGATCAGCACCAAGCTGATAGACTCATTACAGATGGTATTCAAAAGTATGGGTCAAACACAAATTCAATCTCGCTGTTGATGCAACTATATCCCGAAAAAACTGAGCAAGAAATTCGATCATCGTTATCTGATTTTGGATTAAATCATCAACAAGCATCGACAAACATACAATTTTTAAGTGGAGGAGAACGCTCTCGGCTTTGTCTTGCAATGACTATGATCTCTGATCCCCACTGCTTAATTTTAGACGAACCAAGCAATCATTTGGATCCAGAAAGCGTCGAAGCACTCGCATACGGTATTCGCAATTGGAAAGGAACGTGCGTTCTGGTGTCACACGATGCCCATCTTATTAGAATGATTGGAGAAGAAGATGTGATTTGCTACGTTTTGATGCAAAAACGATTACGAAGATTGGCTGGTGGAATAGATTCCTATCTTAAAATGTTAGTGAGTTCAAAGCACGGGCTAGTTTAAAAAGAAAACAGTACCTTGACTCTTTTATAATGAGAACCGTTTCGATTCATGCTCGTTCTATCTCATTTAAAGAATAGTACACCAGCCTCCTTGACTTTTATGCCATGAATTCGTGTGATGGTAGCTTGACGAAAAAGGTTCCTCTTCACGTTCAGAATGTTCCACAATATCTTGACACGACACGCTCACTCTTTTCGCTTCCTTGTGTACTTCAAGCTCTTGCTCCAAACTTTTTAGCTCTTTCTCGACAATATTTAAAGTATCTTCTTCTTTGCTCATGTTGTTCTCACTTCGTTGAGGAGGAAATTGTGACTACTGTTGAGAAAGGATTGACGCTCGAAAATTCTGTCGATTGTTTGAAAATGCGCTGATTGCACTTTGAAAAAAGACTACGTGTTTCAAAACGCCATTTTCAGAAATATGATTCACACCACTCCATTGGTTAACAACAAACTACTTGACATTTATCATTCCCTTCTATCGAAGGATGAAGAATCCCTTTCTCATCGTCAAGAGTCGAACGTGATTCGATTTGATGAAACTTTTTTCGATTTCGGTATTAAATATAGAGTCGTTTCAACTGATTGTCGACTTTCTATTCATTTAAAGATTATAGGTTGGGATGTAGTAAAAGATGATGCATTACATTGTCTCGTGAAACATTTTGGGACTAATGGCGTCATTTCAGATATTGATCTATATGATCAAGATTATCCTCTCGATAATCGTTCCTCAGAGTTCAACGTTGCTCTCGTTTTGAAGGATGTATCCACGCAAAATATTAATGCTTCTCATCTGACAAATATTCGATCCCATGTTCTAGGATTTAGACTATCTGAAGTTTTCCAGTCCATCACTGAAGAGCACTCCGCTCTTACTCAAGAGTCGAGGTCCTTTCTTATTCCAATTCAACGGAATATAAAAATATCTGGCAAAGATCATATCTTTTTTACAGTTGTTTCCTATCAGATTGATCGTGTGACCGTTGTCATCCCTGTGCCATTTCAGGATGAGACGGAACGCGCATTCGCCAAGCTGTTTCTTCAGCAACTCCAACAAGAACAACGTAATTCGAATGGGAAAAGTGTCCCTTTATGTAACTACTGGCGAAGCTCTGAGCCACCCCTCGAAGCTCAGAATTGTTACAGACAAGACGAAGAAGAAGATGAAAATAAGATGAATGTACTAGCAGGTTATTTCTCCCTAACATTTCTGAAAATTAATGTGGACTCAAAGGAAAAAAGTGATAAGGCAGTGGAAAGCGTGCTCATGTTTTACGATTTTGTCGATTACCATGTGAAGAAAATGAAATCAGCGGTGAATGCAAACTTAAGGAAAAAATATTCAGAATTATTGTGGCAAATGAAAGGAGGTTGACATTGACAAATAACATACATATATACCATACCATAGTATCAATTTACTCGAAATGATGTTTTGATGTTTCATTTTCTCTTTTTTTTAAATTCATCATCCATGCCGAGTAGGGGGTTCTCTCTAGAGAGTGAGGTTTTGACAAGGATTTCCTTGGGAACCAGAACTGGGAACCGGGAGACGGGAGATCGATAGGAAAATGAAGTGAATCTTTTATGGTCTGTAACATTCATCTCATTAAATGGATAATAAATCATACGATGTCCAATCATAGGGCAGGCTCTGATACGAATGATATCGAAGACGGCAGTCACGCAGTCTTGAATGACTCTCACATCACGGAAACTCAAGACGACGATGTGATTTCGGCTTCTGGATCTTCTCAAGGCATCAGCAGCGCCAATGGAAATAGCTCATTGTTAACAGGGGACTTTCAGCTGTATCTTCCGGATTTTAACAACTTGATTGGGAGATTTGATCGGAAGGAGAGTACGAGTAGATCTTCCAACTACCAAAGTGCTTTTTCACATGAAAGTAATAGTGACATTTCCTATGATTCTGAAAATAGTGGCGAAGTATATCTCAACACTAAAAACAAGTCCAAGAGTCCCTCGAAATCCGATACTTCAGATGAATTAGTATATATGGACGCTGAAGAATTTGACGGTGAGAATGAGGATGAGGATGTGCGCATTTATGCTCAAATGTCTAGAGCAGCAAATGATGCTATCAATAGCAGTTATGAGATTTATGAAACGTCAGAGCAAGAATCGTCTTTCATCAAGAGATTGGATAAACCTCTTCAATTCGAAGAAGATGATAGTGTAAAAAACATGACATACGGAAGACGTTTAGCTTTACGATTGGCTAAATATTCTTGGTATAATCCAAGTATTCGCCTTCACAAGATGAAATATGAAAATTATGAAGGCGAGGAAGTAGAATTACGGCAGTGTAGCTCGTCTCGAGATACGGAAGCGCCAAGACTAGAATCTGCATGGGCATATTTTGAGCACATGACTCTCCCACGATATATTATTGGACCTAAAAAGAAGTTAACGTTTCAAGAAAGGCTGAAGCGTCTTCTCCCATTTACGGAGGGTAGAAAGATGAATGTTGCTGTGCCAGGAGAGACCATGTATTACACAAAACTGTACAGTCCTCTAAGTACACCTCTAAATCAAATGGGTGATTTTGGTCTGGGTATAGGACTTTACTTCGCAACACTACGGGGGTTGTTCGTTCTGATGATTGTTTGTTCACTTATGAACATCCCCAACATAATTTATTTTGCCTCGGAATCATATAGCAATGGCCAAGCAAATGTCAGTTGGTACTTAAAAGGAAGCGCAGTTTGTAATCTTCAATCGTGGGTTCCTTGTCCTGGATGTAATATGGATGATTTCCGAGATAAGAGTAGAATACAACTGTCCACAAGTGACGAACATTCAATGACGTTTGCTCTGAAGAATGATTGTGATGGTAGTATTTGGAGGGTTGGTATGGTGAACTTTGGTACAACTTTGTTGGTTCTCGTTGGGTTCGTTATTATCGCTTTTTACCTGGGTCATATGGAGGTTCAATTCGATGAAGACGAACAGACTGCTCAAGATTACTCAATTGCAATTAGAAACCCCCCCATCGATGCGATTGATCCACAGGAATGGATCAATTTCCTAAAAGAAGCATTTCCAGAATGCACGATAACTTGTTGCACTGTCGCAGTAGACAATGATGAATTGGTGCATTCCTTGGTAAAAAGGAGAGAAATTTTAAGGGCCATTAAAGACTCACTCCCTGATGAAAAGAAGGACCTGTCTTTGGAAAATATCAAAAAGGTTGCGGATCAAATTCGTAAAAACCGCAATTCTTTACAACGACTTTTTGCAAAGTTTATTAGTGGTATACCTGAATATGAGAAAGCATTGTTGGATCTGAATGATAGGATAGTCAAATTGTGTGACGAGACTTATCCTGCCTCGTCTGTTTTCTTTACTTTGGAGACTGAAAAGTGGCAGAGGTACATTTTGGATAACTTGGTTGTTGCTCCAGTACATATATCAAAAAATAACATAGGCGTTCTAAAGAACCCAAAGTATTTGTTCCGTGGAAAACATATGCTCAATGTCGTTGAGCCTGCAGAACCCAGTACCATACGTTGGTTAGATTTAGATGTGACTACGAAGGATCATGTTCTGAAACTCGTATTTACCGCAATTATGGTAGGAATCATAGCAGTTGTTGCTACTATATTGACAGTAATATATGACAAAGAACCGACTTCATTCGCAATTGCCAACTCTCTCACGAATGCAATTATTCCATCAGTAGCAAAGATACTATCGATATTTGAAAAACATCGGAATGAAGAAGATCGACAGGTGTGGCTCTTCATCAGAATCGCAATGTTCAGAATGTTCAATACGGTTATTCTTATCAATTGGTTCATCACACCATTTACTTCAAGTATCATGGATGGCCCGAGTAATCTTCTTGGTTCAGTGTATACAATTTTCTTTGCCGAAATTGTTACCTCTAACGTGCTTCAATTGCTAGATATTTCGGAAAATTTTAAGCGCCATTTTTTGGCACCAAGAGCGAAGACGCAAGAAAAAATGAATTTGCATATGAGAGGAGCAGAAATTTTCATTGCTGAGCGCTATACAAACATGGTGAAACTCTTGTTCTTAGCTCTTTGGTACTGTCCGCTGTATCCTAGTGTTCTCATCATGTGTGCGATAGCCCTATTTGTGAGCTATTATGTCGACCGTTTCAGCCTAATGAGAAGCTGGAAACCTGCACCAAAGCTTGGTCGATCCATATCGCGTTTTACAAGACGAATCATTTTCCCTCTCATGCTAGTGTTCATGGCCTTTGTTGCAAGTACAAGTTGGGCAGATTTTCCTTATGATAATCTATGCATATGTACCAATGCAGATGATTGTCCAATTTTTCCAGGAACATACAACTTCACGGCTATTGATTTTGCATATCCGAACGATCAGGTTACAATTGGAATGTTAGATCCAGTGTACAAGTTTTGTACAAATGAGCAAGAATGGATGACTGGACAGCAAAAGCGATTGACACAGTATTTTGCGAGATTAAATTTCAGTGTGGTTGGTCTCATTTCATTAGTGATTTTGACAGTGTTGGTATTATTTATCAGGCGTTACTACGTTCGAAACTTGGAGTTTGTAGGAGAACCACAAGCTCAGCGCTTTAGTGATGTTGCTTCTCGAACAGCATACATTCCTGAGATAAAGAGTGCTGCTTTTGCGTATCCGTTCATATGCTGTCCAGTTGACGATTTGGTTGATTGTGATTTATTTGAATGGGAAGATCACAATCGCAGCTATGAATATTACGACATCACAAAGGATTCTGAAGAATTGCTGAGAAACGCTGGAAAACCCATCAATAGGCACAGTGCTCTCTTCAGTAAAATGGTTCACAGTCCTCCGCCAATACTTGATTCTAGCAATTAAAAAGGGGATAATATATATAGTTTACGTTGTTACACAATTTCTTTTGCTTTACTACCTCTCGATGTCACGGAATCTTGGCTTGAAGACTTGGACGGCGTTATCATCGGAGTCCTTTCTTCATCATCATCTACACCCCTTTCCATCATCGTATTTGGCCCATGTTTATCTTCCTTTTTTGTATTACATGACTTCTCCTGCAAACAAACATAACTATATTGTGCAGATCCAACTAACACAACAACGATACCGCATCCATTTAAAAGCGTTATCGGTGTCTTGAAAATCAACGTACCCATGGCAATCATCAGTACTTGTTTCACGTTAGCGGCTATACAGAGTGTCAAGGGGCTTGTTAACTTGTTTGCCATCAGTGAGCAAATATTAAGAGAAAAGGCACAAAAGCCACTAAAGAAAATTATAAACATGGGGTACCAATGGACTGCAGGATCAAAATCCGCATCCCATCGCTCGCGAATCTGTTCAAATTCACCCAAAACTATAGATAAGAACAAACATTGCACCATTGCCAATGGAGCCATTTTTCCAAGTAAATCTACGGGGTGCATCTTTAAGTTCCCTGTTAACATTTCACCACTTGCAACAACCTTCAAGGCGGCTAAGAAAACACAGAAAATGGTGACAATTAATCCAAAAGTTGTGTATGTAATATCACCAAAGGTCGCCATAGCCACCCCCATAACGATTGGAAGCACGGCAATCTGCCTTCTCCTTGAAACAGGTTTTCCAAGGCACATGGACATCATGATTGTAATGGCAGGAACTAAGCTGCGCATAACTTGATTGAAATTTACAGACACATATCTAAGACTGGCATTTCCAACAGCAATATTCAGAGAAAATATAACACTGAACAGAACCACATAAATCCAATCTTTTCCCACAATCTGTTTGCGGGTAATAACCCCCAATATTGACTGAATTCCAGAAGACGTCGTAGGAGCTGCCACAGTGGCTTCTCTCGCAGAAGATTGAGATGTAAATGCGAATAGAATTAGGGATCCTATGGTATTGCAGAGCATATGAACGAATGAAAGAAAATAAGGATACTTGAAATCAACCGTTGCAAATGCTGTTTTGTTTAGGAGTGTCACTCCAATATTGTTCGCAGTCCAGATGAGAAGCCACGCGCTTTCGAATATATATATATGAACACGAGATGTGAGAATGATTTAGTCCTCAAGAAGTACTTTTTGCTCGATGATACGATTTGAAAACCAAAAACTCTTGAAAAACTTACGTGGCACTATTACTTGTAGACATGATGAGAAATGAAAATTTGATTCAAGTTAGATAAAGACAAGGAAGGTACAAAACTTGTTTCATATTATGAACTGCCTGCTGCCTGCAATTAAGAGATTCTCTTCGACCGTCGACCGTCGACCGTTTTCCGTTTTCCGTTTTCCGTTGTTCGTACCCGTATCATATCTCAAAGTACTATCAAGGCACACGTAGTGCATTTTGGAAATGACTTTATAAACCTCGTCAAGTAGGGTTCCGGAATCAAGTACGTGGCTACGTCGCACATTGAAAAAAAGATCGCGGAAAACAACACCCTTGTTCCTCCTTTTCTTTCCTTCAACCCAACGCAACAGCGAGCACCTGTTTCATCAGCTGTAACTACATTCCATTGGCGAGAGTTCCCTCAACAGTATTCAATATGGCACGTCTTTCTTCATTTCTACTTCTATCCATGGTTGGAACTGGAGCAGCTTTCGCTCCTACCTCTAACGTTGCCACTCGTTCATCGACTCCTTCTGTAACTCAATTGCAGGAGTCCTTTGGTTTTGATTTTGCGGAAGATCCTTTTGAGAATACCCCAACAGTTATTTTGGGAGAGGCTAACTACAAGCAATATGTTGCAGAGAAGACTCCTAATTCATTCTTGAATCGTCAGGTGGGTAAATGTCATTGTATCGTTCAAAGAAGATTTGTACATATTTAAATGCTATGAAACTATACATCTCGATGTTATTGTGAATGTATTTTCAAACATGCAACATTCTGACGTTTCCTTCTTTTATTCAGTATGATATTGTCAGACGTGTCCGCGAACTTGATCTTCTTGGTCTTACTGCTGAATACGGGATCTTATCCAAGCTAGAAAAGCAAGGACTTGATCTCCAGAAAATCGAAAGCTTTTTGCCTGCTGTTGAAGAGGCTGGCCTTCTTTCTATTGTTGGTTCCAACCAGCAGCTATTGATCAATGGAGTTGCTCCTCTTGTAGTTGAGGGTGCTCCTCTTTTATTGCCACTTGTTGCAGGAGCATTAGACATTGGAGCTCCTGCTTTCTTCGGTGGAGCTGCTGCATTGGCTGGACTTGATGCATATTTGATTGCCAACAATGTTGAGATTCCTTTCGTTGGACTTCCTGCTGGAGTTGTACTTGGGTTGCTTTTGGTTCCTGGATCTGTTGTTTTGGGTGGTGTAGGAGTGTTCTTCTCTGGACTTAAGAAGTAAAACATAGCTTCCTATATTTATTAAAAGAGCGAGTTACTTATGGATCTTTTGTTATATGTCATATCGTTCGATTGTATCTATAAAACATAGTATTCTTTGTCATATAGGATGTATCATTTCATTTACAAATTCAAAAAATCATGGTAACAAAAGAAGAAGAAGGAACAATTAGCGGAAAAGCAAGATTAGATTTTAGTGCCATTTCATCCAACGACTGATAGATTGAACGAATAAAGATGCATGTCATGTCTTATGTGTTCAACGGATACAGTCCATGAGGTGTGGCTTATACGAATGCCAAGAAATCACCGAACGCTTTTTCTAACTTCTCCAACTTGCCAAACATGATTTGCAGTCTCTTCTCACTTCTGGAAATACCTTCCTTTTGCTTGTTTGCAGTTTCCAATTCGGTAATATCTTGCATGATCAAACGAATAACACGATCAGTTCCCCTCTGAGTATCCTCGTCAAATGCAGTGTTAAGAGTATTTAGGTCGTTACGCAATTGAACAAAATCAAATTGTTTACGAATGATAGGCCCAATATCAGCCTGAGAATTTTTCTGAAGCTCAGATTTCATGGACTCAGTGGCAGCTTTATAAGTTTTGACTGCCTCAAAGGCCTTCTGTACAGGAGCAGACTTAAGGATCTCCTCGTCAACAATAGCTTCCTTGGGATCGATCACCTCTGGGGATCCTGCACCGAAGGAACCATATTTGGCTGCAAATGCATTTCCAGGGAGGATAGTCAATGCAGCAGCGGCAGCGACGGACTGCTGGATGAATTGAAGACGAGAGGTTTCTCCTTTGGTCATAGAAAGCTCAGTGTTTGCTGTATAGATATGATCAGTAGTAATTAGCGAATCAATAAGAGAGTCATCCAAGGTATGTAGTCATTATTAGAAGATGATAGAACTTACAACTTTTGAAAGTGGGAGCAGGAGCAAAAGCTGAGGCTGATGCGGCGATCGAAGCAATGGTAGCAAGTGATAGCTTCATGATGTTTAAATGTATGATTTCACAAGTGATGGAACTGTATATTGTGGCGACTCCCGATAACAAAACAAGGATTTGAGCTCTGACACCTCACACACCACGGCTTCTTCTGTTTGTCGA
>Ga0213868_10000454_pt1 | contig 38473 bp, 34 predicted proteins | sample PICome_9_FD_160087 | JGI IMG/M metagenome (GOLD analysis project Ga0213868, IMG submission 160087) | Coastal seawater microbial communities near Pivers Island, North Carolina, United States - PICO127 | ecosystem: Environmental > Aquatic > Marine > Coastal | place: USA: North Carolina...
CCGTAATCCGCGGGTTGCGTACATCGAGACCAATGACACCGTGACCATCGCCCAGTCGACGACCGGCCAGTCGACACCAACCGGGATCACGCGAATCTTGACCGACACGACCGCTGTCGATATCGACTCAAACGATGACTACCGCGTCGATGTCGATGTGGCAGTTATCGACACCGGTGTCGATTTCGAACACCTCGATCTCAATGTCGCTGGCGGCGTTACCTGTAGCCAGCCCAACAAGGGTCCACGGCGGTTGCGAACCGCGTCGTGCTCCCCCGGCGGCGACGACGATCACTATCACGGCACACACGTGGCCGGCACGATCGGTGCACTCGACAACAACTTTGGTGTGGTCGGGGTGGCCCCAGGGGCCCGCATCTGGGCGGTAAAGGTGCTCGATTCGAACGGGAGTGGCTCTGAGGCCATGGTGGTCGCTGGCATCGATTGGGTCACAGGGATGGCCGGCACGATCGAAGTGGCGAACATGAGTCTCGGCGGAAGTGGTGACAGCCGAGCTGAGTACGACGCCATCCAGGGTGCTGTTAACGCCGGGGTTGCATTCGCGGTTGCGGCCGGAAATAACGGCGCCGACGCCGATGGCTACAGCCCGGCCCGGTTCGACAATGTGTTGACCGTTTCGGCTCTCGCCGACTTCGATGGTCAGGCTGGCGGCTCCGCCGATCCATCCGGAACGCACTGCCGAGTTGATCAGGACGACACACTTGCCGACTTCTCCAACTGGGGCTCAGCGGTTGACCTTGCGGCACCGGGCGTGTGTATCGAGTCGACGTACCCGATCGAACGGGGCAGTTATGGCACGATCTCGGGAACATCGATGGCATCACCACACGCTGCCGGTGCGCTCGCTCTGCTCGCAAGTAATACCCTGCCGGCTCGCGACGCTGCCGCCGTCGACGCTCTCTATGCCACGGTGATCAGTGCTGGTAACGACGGCTGGACCGACGAGTCTGGCGACGGCACCACGGAGCCGCTGCTCGATGTGAGCAATGTGGACATCTTCGCCCCAACGCTGATTCCTACCGTTTCAACCGACGCCGCACCTACGGTCACCATCATCAGTCCATCGGAGGATGCTGTGTTCGAGTCCGGCGTCTCGATCTCGTTTGAAGCATCGGCGACCGACCTCGTAGACGGCGACCTCAGTGGAGATATCGTCTGGAGCTCATCCAGCTTTGCTATAACGACCGGAAGCTCGTTCAGCAGGGTTCTGCCTGCTGGTTCACACACCATCAACGCCACAGTCACCGACTCAGCCGGTAATACCGACTCTGACTCGGTCATCATCACCGTGCAACCGTTGAGTACCGGTCGTCTTGTACTCACGGTGAACGATTACAAGGTCAAAGGGATCCAGTGGGCGGAACTGACCTGGACGGGTGCAACAGGTAACACTGATCTGACTCGCGACGGTAAGTACGTTGCGACCTTCAACTCAACCAGCGGGAGTTTTGACGACACGACCGAACTCAAGGGCGGCGGCACTGCCACCTACAAATTGTGCGAGACTGACTCCGAGACTTGCGAAGAAGTCACCGCCACCTGGTGACCGTCTGAGCCGCAGTGCTGAGTCGACACGTGCGAAGTGTCATTCACCGGACTCCCATGTCACAACGGCGTATAAGCCCCCAAAGTACCGGTTGTTGTTATGCGCGACGTTCACGACGTGCAACGATTGAGATGTCTCGGCCAGTTGACGAGGTCCGAGTGAAGCCGGGGGGCGAAGACATGGCAGATGAAGCGGCAACGGCAGTGGGATCGCGCGTCATCGATCTGACCGTCCGACGTACCCACAGGCGGTGATCGGGTGGATCTCTTCTTGCAACGGTGCTTCGACGGGTTGTTCAACGGTGCGATCTACGCATCGCTTGCACTTGCACTCGTCATGTTGTTTCGGGCCACCGGGCTGTTGAACTTCGCCTTGGGCGAAATCGGTATGGTCGGTGGGTACACCTCACTCGTCATGCTGACCCCGGCCGCGGCGGCCGCGGGTGGTGGCGGTTTCGTTTTTCCCGTGGCCGGAACCTCGCTGGTCTCGTGGCTGCCGGGTCACCCGTACCCGGTGGTGGTCGCCATTGGCTTCGGTGTAATAGCCAGCGCGTTACTTGGTGTGCTGCTTCAACGGCTTGTGTTGTATCGACTACGCAATCGATCCGACTTCGTAAAAGTCAACGCAACTATTGCCCTGCTCCTCGCGCTTGCCGGTCTGGTGACCGAGGTATGGGGAGGCCTGTCACAGCGGTATCCGTCGGTGTTTCCCGATGATCCAGGCGACTATATAGACGTGTTCGGTGGCCGGCTTCGGTACACCACACTCGGCGCATGGGCAGTGCAATTAGCGTTGCTGTTGCTTCTCGGGGCACTCATCAACCGAACAAAAACCGGCCTGGCGTTCCGAGCAATTACCAGCAACGCCGAAGCCGCGTCGCTTATGGGTATCCCGGTGCAACGAACGCTGGCGATCGGGTGGGCGGTCTCGTGTGGCATCGGTGCACTTGCGGTTTCCATTGTTGCTGCGTCGACGATTCTGCGACCGGGGATGATGGTGACCGTGCTCATTCTGGCGTTCGCGGCAGCAACGATCGGCGGCCTGGACAGCCCCAAGGGTGCGGTGATGGGAGGTGTGATCGTCGGTCTCACCCAGTCGCTCGTACCGGGCTACACGCCGTTCCCCAGTGAACTCGCGGTCGTGCCGCCATTTCTTGCCATGACAATCCTGTTGATGTTCCGGCCAACCGGACTGTTTGGCACCGCACGAGTGGTCCGGGTATGAACCGCTACACCGGCGCCGCTGCGCTGACCGCCGCGGTGGTGCTGCCGATGATCGTGGATCGAGGCCTACTCGAGGACTTCTCCCGGGTATTCGTGCTCATACTGGCCGTGCTCGGCGTGCACCTCCTGACCGGTACCACTGGCCTCATCTCGCTTGGCCATGGCATCTTCGTTGGTATCGGCGCTTTTTCGATGGCCAATCTGCTTGACCAGAACCTCCCGGTTGTTGTGGCTCTGGTTATCGCCACCGCAATGGCTGGCATGGCTGGCGTGATCGTCGCGCTGCCTTCACTGCGGGTACGTGGGCCCTATCTCGCTCTAATCACGTTGGGTTTGGCGGTCATGTTCCCGCCAATCGGTCGACGGCTTGGCCGGTTCACCGGTTCCGCACTTGGCCGCACGGTGGATGTTGGCGGGTTCGACCCGCCCGACTTCCTGCGACTCGACGACCACCCCCATATCTGGAACTACGTGGTCTGCCTGATCGTGGTCGCGGGGTGGTTCCTGCTCACCAGGAATCTACTGAACAGTCGCATCGGCAGGGCGATCCGGGCAACCAAGGATCACGAACATGCCGCAGCTGCGTTTGGCATCAATGTCGCACTGGCAAAGACCGGCACCTTCGCCATTTCTGCAGCCATGGCGGGCACCGCGGGAGCGCTCCAAGCCATCATCGATCCGTATCTGAACACGAATGATTACGACTGGACGTTCTCACTCAAGCTGTACACGTCCGCAGTGATCGGTGGGCTCGGATCCTTGTTGGGTGCGGTCGTGGGCGCGGTGATCTATGTAGGACTGCCGTGGCTTAACGAGTTTCTGGGCTTACTCGATAGCCCGTCGCTGGCGTTTGGCCTTGGGCTCCTGATCGTGATCATGGTGGCGCCCAATGGCGTCGTTGGTCTCTTGCCCCGTTTCAGCAAGAAACCGAATTCGGAAACCAGCTAGTACGGATATATCTGTCAGAGCGGGATGGGTGCCGGTGCCGATAACCCACCCCCTCTGGTAGCTACAGCAGGTCGCCCAGTTGCTGGATCAAGTCGGTGCTGGTCACGATGCCAACAAGGTCGCCACCGTCGTCGACGACAAGCACGGAATGTACGGCACCGTTCGACATGTGATCGACAGCGATGCGGAGTGGTTCGTCTTGTTTCACCGTGATCAGCTCGGTAGACATGGCGTCTTCAAGCGTGAACTGGTGGTCAAGGAACGTGCGGAGCATACGGTCATCGCTGCCCTCAATGTCGTAGACCAACTTCAAGATGTCGGTAGCCGAGATCAACCCGACCGGCGTGGCGCCATTCACCACTGGCACATGATGGAATGATTGCGATTGCAGCATTCCGTACACATCAGAGATTGCTTGACCGATGTGAACCGTCACCGGGTCGGTGGTCATGACATCTGCGAGTTTTGGTTTGTTCTTCACCCCTTCACCATGGCGTGTTCCACACCATTCGCGCAGGGCACAAGGTCACAAAAACGGGGTGAATGACCTGCCATCTTCCTGTGGGGAAGATGTCGACCATTTGGGTGAGGTCCGGGTCAGCGATCCTGTCCCGTGCGAAACCACGCAGCGAGCCGGCCGAAGCCGTCGTCGATGGACACGGTTGGTGTCCAACCCAGCAGAGTGTGTGTTTCGCGTTGGTCGTACCAGTGGGCGGTGCTCAACTGTTCGGCCAGGAAACGAGTCATTGGCGGGTCCCTGGTGAGACGAGCTGCAGCCCACGCAGCGTCGACCATGCTTCCGCCAGCCTTGGCCACCCATGTCGGAACACCTCGGAGAGGAAGTTCGAAACCAGCGGCGTGGCACAACCCTCGCAGGAGTTCAGCAACTGGTCGAGGTTCGCCGTTGGAGATGACCAGGGCTCGACCGTCGATGATCTCGGCCTGTTCGAGTGATGCGGCGATGGCATCGGCGGCATTGTCGACATAGGTCGAGTCGACCAGAGCAGCGCCGGAACCGATCAGGCGTAGTGAGCCGGACGCAGCTCGACCAATGATCCGAGCTACGAGCTGTTCATCACCCGGGCCCCACACCAGATGGGGTCGTAGCGAAGCGACGAGCATGTCGCTGCCGGATTGCGTGAGTACGAGTTGTTCGGCTTCGGCCTTGCTCTGGGCGTAGTGCGTTTTGGTGGTGCTGGGGTCAGCAGGCAACGCACTCGTACCGACGTGGGCGGCACCGGAACTGGCGACAGCGGGAGACGACACATAGATGAATCGGGTGACACCAGCCTGGCGGCTGGCCTCGAGCAGGTTGCGGGTGCCTTCTACGTTGACATCCCAAAAGTCAGACCATCGGCCGGTAGGCGAGACCTTCGCAGCCAGATGGACGATCGCATCTTGACCTTTGACTGCAGCTTGTATCCCCTGGTGGTCAGTGATGTCGCCCAGGATCTCGGCACACGTGAGCCCACTCGGCCGACGTTGCAAGACGGTCACGGTGTGGCCGTTGCGTTCGATCGTCTGTGCAACCGAGCGGCCAAGCATGCCGCTCGCGCCAGTCACCAAAACCCTCATAGGCCCAGACGCTTCATAGACACTGGGATCTCATAAACACTGGGTTCTCATAAACACTGGGTTCTCATAAACGCGGTGGCCGGGCGCCGCGTAACACCGCGTCGGCCCATTGCTGGACCTTGGTGCGGTCGATCTTGGAGTTGTGGCGGCGGTCGACGGGCATCCTCGGCGCTACCAGCACGGCGGCAACGTCGGCGTTCACCGCGGCTCGTATCGCCTTGGTGATGGTCGGGTCGGCCACCATTGCGGAGCTGCCGGACTTCATAGATGCACCGGTGATCACCACTGCGAGTTGCTGGGTGCCTATCGGTCCAATGCCAACAGCTGCTGCATGGTCGACGCCGGGAACCGTCTCGGCCTGGAGCTCGGTCTGTACTGGGGCCACGGTGCCACTCGAACTGTGAATGAGATGGTCGACCCTGCCTTCGATCCACAATCGGCCGTGTGTATCGAGATGTCCAACGTCACCGGTTCGGTGCCAGCCGCCAACGAATGCATGATGCTGCTGGAACCAGAGGTGGTCATACCCGGTGCTCGCATGAGCGGCTCGGACCCAGACCTCACCCAGCTGGTCGGCATCAACCGGTGCCGGCATGGTGCCGGTTGGAGCGCTGACGGGACAGATGACAACGTCGACGCCTGGCAGCGGTTGGCCAACGCAAACACCAGTGGAACCGGGGTTGGTAGCGTCAGCTCCAATTTCGCCCGCCCCAATTTCCCGCGCCCCAATTTCGCGGGCAGAGGCCATGGTGACCGGCATAACTTCGGTCATGCCATAGGGCGTAAAGATATGGGCCGCGGGAAACACCGGCTGCGCTGCAACGAGGAGTTGTGGCGACACCGGAGCTCCGGCAGTCGCAACCGAGCGGATCTGCTGGAGCGCACTGCGGCCAACGGTGTCGAGATCAGGCGCGGTCGCGGCGATAGTGGCGACCACTGCTGGCGAGGCAAACACGATCGTGGCGTCGATGGCCCTTGCTGCATCGGCCAGCGTTTGCGCCACGAGTTTGCTGGGTTTGGTGACATTCATCGTGGGTACGACCGATGGAATGCCCAGTGCAGGAGCGAGCACTGCGAACGGAGCGAACGCCACCACCAGCTTGTCGTCTCGCGTGAGCTCGAAAGCATCTCGGACCGCGTCGCGTTGGGCTTCGAGCTGGGCATGCGTGTAGACGACGCCCTTGGAAGGGCCCGTTGATCCGGAAGTGAAAACAATCGCTGCCGTGTCCGTAAGCGATGGCTCAGGTGGCAGTGGCGCATGCTGGTCACCTTGCATCAGATCGTTGACTGACCATCGCGTCGCGGGCAAACGCAGTGCCTTGACGAGCAGCAGCCCACGCCGATCGCCAACGACATAGTCAGGACGCGACGAACGAAGCGCTCGCCGCAGGCCGCCGAGTCCGAGTGCAGCATCGGGCGCAACCACGATGATTCCGGCTCGTAGGCAGGCATACACAAGAACGGTGAGATCGATGCCCGGCGTAACCAAGGTTGCGAGCCGGTCGCCGTTGTTGATGCCAGCTGCAGCCAACCCACGGACCATGGCATGCACCCGGGAGTCGAGTTCGTCGAAGCTGACTCTGCGGGCGACGGTACCCGAGTCCTTCGCTGACATTTCGAGGATCGCGTCGGCGTCGTCGCCCCGTCGAGACTCGATCGCCGACCAGATGCGGGAACGCTGCGGAGCAGGTGCTGGGGGGGCTGCAGCCTCATCGTGATGCTGGGTCAGCCAGGTATCGATGACGTCCACCGCGTCGGTGTCTTCCATGATCTGGTGGCCAGCATCGGGATACCGATGTACGTCTGCTTGTGGAAGCCGCGCCATGAGATCGTGCAAGAACATGTCAGAGAAGACGATGTCCTTCGATCCCCACAACAGAAGCGCAGGAAGATGTTGCAGCTCCGTAAGCCCATCAGCAATCGATGCCAACGTGTCGAAGGACGGATGGGTGTCTTCGATCGGTATGTCTTCGACGAAGTCTCGGATACCTGTGCGTCGTGCCGCGGAGTCATAGGGCGACGCATAGCCGCGATATACATCGCGGGACATCTGCGGCCGGGCCATGCGCAGCGCACCGTGCAGAAACGTGGGTGTCAGCTCACACGTTACGCGAAGTGTTGCCCGAGCAATCGAGATCAGTGCGGGCACCTTGGCGGCCGCAGGTCGGGCCACGCCCGTATTCATCAACACGACACCAGCCATCTGGTCGACGTGCTGTTGGGCCCAGCCCATGGAGATGGGTCCGCCCCAGTCGTGGGCCACGGTGATGACCGGTCCCTTGACCTGCAGGGCGTTCGTGACTGAACCAAGATCTGCAACATGGTCGGCAAGGCGTCGGGGCTGGCCAGTCCGTTCGGAGAACCCCATATTCAGCGCGTCGACGGCAATCACTCGCCACCCGGTCAGACGTTTCGCCAGGCCCCGCCACATGTAGGACCAATTCGGGTTTCCGTGGACACAGAGCACCGTCCCCCGCACGGGACTATCGCTGTTATCTGGACCCGTTATGAGACCAGTATCAAGCACATGCCAGGTCCGTTCGACCCCGTTTACGTCGTTGGTGGTGACCAAACTCGACCATCTAGGGTCCAGGCCGGGCAAGTGAGGAGGTGGCAGGTGTGCTGCTGTGCTTCGGGGGTTCATTCGGAACGCCGTATAGTACCCGTCTGTCCGCGTACCCTGCCGAGTACCGGAAGCCGAAGGTGAGACTACGTGGCAGCCCCAATATCGAGATTCACCAATGTCGCCATCTCTGGACTGGCGCACGTTGACGCTGACGTCGTAGTTTCGTCGTCTGAGCTTGAGAACGAGATCACCACAACCATGGAGCGGCTCAATATGCCGCCCGGGTTGCTTGAAGGCCTAACCGGCATCAAGAATCGCCGTTTTTGGACCGCTGGCATGGCGCCAAGCGACGCGGCTGCGCTTGCGGCACAAAAAGTGCTGGACCAGACCACGATTGATCGCACAAAAGTCGGGGCGCTCATAAACACCTCGGTGAGCCGCGACTATCTCGAACCTTCGACTGCTGCCATCGTGCAGGGCAAGATTGGCCTGGGTCGCGACTGCATTAACTTCGATGTTGGTAGCGCCTGCTTGGGGTTTCTCCAGGGAGCATCGATTGCTGCATCGATGATCGAACGGGGTGAAATCGAACACGCGCTGATCGTGGCTGGCGAAGATGGCCGGCCGATTGTGGAAAAGACACTGAAAAATCTGCAAGACCCCGAGACCGACGATGCATCGTTTCGTGAGCAGTTCGCGTGTTTGACCTTGGGATCAGCTGCGGTGGCGATGGTGCTGTCGTTGGCCGAACCCGACGATGGTCAGCCTCGTTTCCTGGGTGGGTTGAGCGTGTCTGCCACCCAGCACTACGCTCTGAGTGTCGGTGACTACGACGGCGGTCGCACTGACTCGCAGGCGCTACTCATGGGTGGTCTTAATCTTGCCGAAGATGGTTGGGCCGAAGCGAGCCTCACGTTTGGGTGGCATGTGGCCGATGTCCATACCTTTGCGATCCATCAGGTGAGCAAGGTCCACACCGACATGCTTGTCGACCTGCTCAAGTTTGATCCAGAACGCACGCCCAAGATCTATCCCGAATTCGGCAACACTGGACCAGCATCGGTTCCGACGGTGTTGTCCAAAGAGGTCGATGCAGGACGCGTTGGTTCCGGGGATCAGATTCTGCTTGTTGGTATGGGCAGCGGTATCAACGCCGCAGCATTCGAAGTCCGCTGGTAAACCGGCTCGACGAAGCGAGTCCTCACTGGGGTTAGACCCGGCCGCCGCTCGCTCGAGCCTTCGCGAGTTCGCGTTTCATCAAGATTGCACATTCGCCACCGGCGAGCGTCGTAAGACCCACGGCTTCCCATCCCTGCATGCCATGTGCATTCAGATGAGCGACTGCTGCTGTTGCACCCGGCGTTGCCGTCGAGAGTTCAGAAGCAGCGATCGAGGTGACCCGATATTCCCAGTTGGTTGTGCTCATGGGGTTCTCTTTCGTGCCGAACCCTATGCACCTGCGTGATCGCAGTTCGCTCGGGCCGAACAGGCTGAGCGTACGGCGGAAAGTTCAGTAGTACGGTGCGGGCATGTCGGAATGGGATTCGTACGCATCAGACTGGGACGACGACCCGGCGGCCACTGCGTATGCCCAGGCAGCGTTCTCATCGGTCATTCCCGTGGTTGAGCAGGCGAACCTTGCACTCTCGAATACCCGGGTGTTGGACTTCGGATGTGGCACAGGGTTGCTCACGGAACTACTTGTCGATCGGGGTGTGCTTCAGTCATGGCAGTCGACACCTCCCAGGGGATGCTGGATGTGTTTCAGGCCAAGATGGTCGACCGAGGTTGGAGCGATGTGCGCTCGTCGACCGAACTCCCCACAACGCTGGCGTCCTTTGACCTGATTGTGTGTTCGTCGGTGTGTTCGTTCCTCGACGACTACCCGGCAACAGTCCAGGCGATGGCCGGATTGTTGGTGCCAGGCGGCTTCTTCGTGCAGTGGGATTGGGAACGCGACGATGACGGTGATGCCGAAGATCCTGAAGATGCCCATGGACTCTCTCGTGCCGAGATCACCGATGCGCTGCAATCAGCTGGGCTCGAACACGTGTCGGTCGATGTTGGGTTCGAAGCGGTCGTCGAAGACCAGGTCATGCGCCCGCTGATGGGGCATGGCCGCCGATCAACTAACTAACTGGTCCCCACCGGGAACACGCCAGGCATGATGGTGAAACCGGGCAGTGCCTTGACTCGATCAGTCCAACGGCGCAGCGCCGGATAGTCGAGTCGTGATACCCCACCCTCTTCGGACAACACCACATCGGGGAAGATGGCGATGTCGGCAATCGTGGGATGCGAGCCGGAGCACACCCAGTCCAAACCTTCGCGTTCTCGGAACCACAGGTGTTCGTCGAGCACTCGGAACAGCCGGTGGGCGCCCGCTCGGCACACATCGATGTCGAAGTCGTAACCCAGGTTCACGTACAACCGTGCTGCCGATGCGGTGTTGGTGGTGCCTTCGGCGAACAACAACCACGAGGCCGCCTCGCCCAATAGTTGGGGATCGCCGGTGGGATACCACTGGCCGCTGGGGTCGTACTTGGCCGCCAGGTACACCAGGATGGCGTGGGCGTCCCACAACACGTAGCCGTCGTCGTCGATGACCGGTATGTGTCCCAGCGGATTGATCTTCTTGAACTCGTCGCTCTTGTGTTCGAGTCCGGGAAAGAAGTCAACGGGTACCGATTCATACGGCACGTCGAGCAGGCTCAATATCAGTCGTTGCTTGTAGCAGTTGGCCGACAGTTCGTAGTCGTACAGCTTGATCATCGTGCGCCCCTGCCTAGATGTCGAGCACGAGGCGGTCGGACGTGGCCCGTGAAACACAGGTCATGATTTGATCGCCGGCGTCTCGCTCGGTCTGTTTCAGATGCACGTCTTGGTGATCGATGTCGCCTTCGATAACGGGGACGACGCAGGTGCCACAGGCACCCTGTTCACACGACGACGGCATAGCCACACCATGATCACGGAGCACCTCAAGAATCGTGGTGCCCGACGGCACCTGCAACGTGACCGCCGATCGAGCGAGTGCGATCTCGAAACTCGACGAGTCGTCGATTTCAGTTGTGTTCTTGAAGTACTCGAAGTGCACTGCCTGATCGGGCCAGCCAGCTTCGGCCGCAATCGTGCGGGCTGCTTCGAGCATGGGTCCGGGCCCACAGATGTAGGCCTGGTTGGCGTGGTCGTATCCCTGGAGCACCCGGGTGAGTTCAGCAGAGGTTTCGCCCGGCGATAGGCCGAGGTGCACGGTGACGTAGTCGCCGAGCGTGCTGCGTATTTCGTCGAACGCCAGGTGTTCTTCTGCCTGGGCGAAGTAGTGCAGCTCAAAAGCGAGCCCCATGGGTTGCAACGCCTGAGTCATGGCCAGCATGGGTGTCACGCCGATGCCGCCGGCGATGAACACGGTGCGAAGTGCGTCGCGCCGCAGCGGGAAGTTGTTGCGAGGTTCTGAGATCGCCAACACGTCTCCCTCGTTCACCGTGTCGTGTAGCGCCTGGGATCCACCGGTGGACTCGGCTTCGAGTTTGACGCCGATTCGGTAACAGGCTGTGTCGCCTGGCCCATTGGTGATGGAGTACTGGCGCACCAGGCCGTTGGGCAGATGGACATCGATATGTGCACCCGGCTGGAACGTGGGTAGCGGGTTACCGGTGGAGACCAGTTCGAACGCCATGATGTCGTGGGCGGTTTCCCACTTGCGGGCGACCTGCACTCGCAACGGCGCCGAACGATTGGTTTCGCGCTCGGGCATGACCGACAACGCCAGCGACACCTGGTCGATGGTTGCCACCATGGGTTCGGGAGCTGGCTGGTCGGTGGCCGCCGTTTCAGCCAAGGCCACGAGCTGGCCAAGTCGGGTCGCATGATGGCGGCGTACGGCGATCTGCTCGGAATCAGCAGGCGTGTCGGTGAGTACTGCGCGGATCACCGAACGGTCCGAGTCGACCGGTTGCACAAAGAACACCGCGGTACTGTGGTAGTTCGCACCGGTGGCTGTCAGGGCGAGCGCGAAGTCACCAAGCTCGGTCACGGCCATGGCGGCATGGTCGCCGTCGAGTGCTCCGACCGGCTGGAAGCGGTGATCTCGGAGCTGGGCGAGCACGATCTCGGCCGAGGCATTCACTGGCAAGCTGCGCAGAGTGAACGGTGTGCCATCGTCGAGCATGGGTACCAACGGAGGTTCACCCACGGGATCTTCGCCTGACCACACCAGGCCATACCGTTCGACGGCTGGAAAGGTGCGGTTGCAGATGGTGCGTGCCGGCGCATCGGCGGGGTGTGCCGGTATGTAGGTGCAGCCAGCGGAGCGGTTCGCATACCGCCAGCCGTGATAACGACACGTCAGTTCATTGCCGTCGTTGGTGCCGATGGACAGCCGAACACCACGGTGCAGGCAACGGTTCTCCCACACGTTTACGAAGTCGTCGTCGGCTCTCCACACCGCAACCTCGCGACCCAGTAGCTGGCCGTGAAAGATGTGGTGCTGGGGCAGGTCAATCGAGGTGGCAACCGGATGCCACAGGCTCCTTGGATCGCTCATGCTGCGGGGATGACGCCGTAGGTGACTCCGAGATCAGACAACCACCGTCGGTAGGCAATCGCGACCTTGTCGGCACGGATGGGTGTCTCGGCTCGAGGATCAAGCGGCAACAGCTTGGGGTATTGGTTCTCGAGGATTGGTTTGTCCTGACCAAAGATGGTCTGTTGGAACTTGCGGATCACGGTCTCGCTGTTGTCGGGATCCAGCAAACACAAGAACATGTGGGCCTCGATACGGTCCTCAGCTATCGGTCGGCAGAACAGCGCAATGACATCCATACGTTCGGCAGCCAGGGGTGTGGTTTTGTACAGAATCACGCAATACGGATGTGGCACCCGGTACAGATAGTCGCTCATCTGCCCTTCGGTCGAAGTGGTGGCCGCACGAGGCTGGTAAAAGACACACTCGGTCGCCCACACATCGTTGGTGTCAGGGTCGATGTGGACGTCGTATTCAGCGACCTCGGTATGGGGTTCGGCGCCGAGTACGTCGGTGTGGACATAGGGGAAGTGGCCCATGTCCAAGAAGTTCTCGATTGCACGGGGTGCGGATACGTGCACGCCGATGGTGCCTGCGTGAATATTGCGGCGATCGGGCTCGGCAAACTCGGGGATTGCGAACAGTGCTTCCGGCGGTGAACCCAAACAGACCCAGACATACAAGTACTCGACAAGCACCGGCAACGCGGTGGCGTCGGCATCGGCGGCTAACCACACGACCGGAGCACCATCAGTGTCGAGCTGGTAGCTGAGCTGTTCGCCCAACAAGATCGTGTGCCCGACGTTGTCTGCGGTCATTTCATCAAGTGGCAGCAGGGGGTGCCATTGGTCGAGAATGACCGGGTCTGCACATGTGGTTGCAACGGTTGGCGTCATGGTTGTCCTCAGTCACCTACGGCCAGGGCCGCAAACTTCTCTGCGAGATAGTCCATGGCCGCAATGGGTTCGTAACGAGCCGGATTTTCAGGGCTCACGCATGTCGGCAGAGGCACGATCACTGCATCTGCGTCGGGCTCGTGGAAGAAAATCAGGCTGATCAGTTCCTCGTTTGGAGCCCCCGCTGCTGGCGGCAAGACGCGGTGTTCATTGGAGCGCCAGCGGTCGTTGGTCCACTGTTTCAGCATGTCGCCGGTATTCACAATGAGGCTGCTGTCGATGCACGGTGCGTCGATCCAGTTGCCGGCATCGTCGAGTACTTGCAGACCGCCAACACCCGGTTGGCGATCAAGAATGGTGACGGTGCCAAAGTCGGTGTGGGGGCCAATCCGATACTGCCCTTCGACCGGGTCTTCTCGGGTGAATGGCCAGTACCAGTTGAGGGTTCCGGTTGATGTGGTGTTGCGGCAATGGTCGAGCAGGTGCTCCTGCTCCAGACCCAGCGCAAGAGCAAACAGCTGGAGCAACTCATCAGCAAGCTCGCGAGCGCCACGCCAGAAGAGCTCGGCGGCGGGTTGCAACGTGGAGGGCGTATCGGGCCACAGGTTCGGGGCGTACCACATGGGGTGCTGGTCCCGCAGCGACTCATCGGCGACGTCGACCGTTCCGTAGGCGAAGGTCTCCTTGAGATCGGGTGGTGTGTCGACGCCATAGGTCGCTGCGTTGGACTCTTTGCCGCCGCCGACCCAACCTCGGTACACATCATTGGTAGGCACCAGCTTGGCCTTCTCGGCTTCGGGCATGTGGAAGAAGTCGGCGCACGCAGCTCGCGTGTTGGCAAGCACTGTTGGGTCGATTCCATGGTTGATCACGACCAAAAAGCCGCACCGTCGAAGGTGGGAATCGACGGTGGCCGCGAGTTCGGCGCGCGCCGATGTGTCGCCGTTGAACCAGGGGGCGAGGTCGACGAGCGGGATGAAGTCGGCGTCTGAAGTGGTCATGGTTACTCCTGGGATCTACCGAGCTTCACGAGAATAGGGTTGGGCCAACGCTGCGGGAGCGGCAAGTCGTCGGGCCCGGTTCGGGCTGGCCGAGACCAGTATGACAACGAGATAGGCGGCGATGAACGGCATCATCTTCAAGAAGTCCGATGGCACGTTTACCTGCGCCAACTGCAACGTGAATCCCAGGCCGTTCAGGCCACCGAACGCAAACGCGCCGATCAACGCGAGCCATGGTCGCCATCCGGCCAAGATGACCAGTGCGACGGCGATCCAGCCAATGCCAGCGGTAAGCCCGTTCTGCCAGGTGCCAACGATGGCAACCGTGAGGTAGGCGCCGCCGGCACCCGCCCCGAACCCGCCGATTGCAGTGGCTAGGTAACGCATCTTGGTGACCGAGATGCCAGCAGCATCGGCAGAAGCGGGGTCTTCGCCAACCGCCCGCAATGCCAGACCGACCGACGTGCGGTTAAGCACATAGGTGGCAGTGATCACGGCGACCACGCCGAGATAGACGATTAGGTCGTGGCCGAACACGATTGGTCCGACGGCGGGAAGGTCACGCATCGAGCTCGGAAACAGGGGCGTGACCTCGACAGCATTGCGGGCCGAGAGCAAGCTTGGTTCACCACTGGTACCGATAAACGACGAGAACCCGGATCCGACGATCACGAGCGACAGTCCCGACACGGTCTGGTCCACTCGTAAGGTCACCGCGAGCACTGCATGAACGAGCGAGAGAGCGACACCGCCGAACCCACCGACGATGATGGCCACCATCAGACTGCCGGTGGTGTTGCCAGCCCAGAAACCAATGACCGCGCCTACGAGCATCATGCCCTCGATGCCCAGGTTCATGACCCCCGATCGATTCGTGATGATCTCGCCCAACGCTGCGAACAAAATGGGGGTTGAGGCGACGATGGCACTCGCAATCGAGAGGATCAGGACACTGTCGTTCATGCTGCTGCCTCGGTCTCTGTAGCCGTCGCGTCGGTGCGTGCGAGGCTGACGCTGTTGGTGACAAAGAACTCACCTGCGGTCACCGTCAGGAAGATCAGGCCCTGAAGTAACAGGACCACTTCGACATTGATACCGATCGATTGCAGCCGGCTTCCTGAGGTCGCTATCGCTGCCAGGAAGATCGAGACCGGAACGACACCCAACGGGTTGGACCGAGCCACTACCGCAACGATGATGCCGGTGAAACCAATATTGGTGGTCAGCGCTACTGGCTCGAGGCCCTTGGTCACACCGCTGACCTCGCTGACCCCGGCGATTGCTGCGAGCGCACCGGAGAGCGCAAGCACAGTCAAGGTCTTGAGCCGAACACTCATGCCCGCGTAACTCGCGGCCCTTGGTGAGTCGCCGATGGTGCGGATCTGAAACCCCCACGAGGTCTTACGCAACAGCCACCACAAAAATACGGCGGCAACAACCGCGATGATGATGCCGATATGCAGACGTCCTGAAATGCTGGGCATCACCGCGTTTTCGGGCAGACGTTTTCCACCTGGTACCGGACGTCGCGGATCGCGCCAGAAGCTCCGCGAACCAAAGATCAACCAGTTCATGAGCGACAGCGCAATGAAGTTGAGCATCAAGGTGGTGATGATCTCGTCGGCGTTGAAATACGCCTTGGGGATTGCGGCGAGGAGCGCCCATAAGGCACCGGCTAGAGCACCAACGATGAGCATGGCGCTGAGCATGAGTGGCATTGGCGTGCTTGCAGGCAACGCGAGTCCGACCCAGCTGGCGCCAATAGCTCCTAGGTAGAGCTGGCCTTCACCGCCGATGTTGTAGACCCGCATCTGAAACGCAACCGCCGCAGCGAGTCCGGTGAGAATCAATGGTGTGGCCAGTGCCAGCGTGCGTGACTGTGATTTCCAGCCGTTGAGGCTGGCATCGAACATTGTGCGATACGCCTCGATCGGATCATTGCCGGCGATGGCAAGGATGATCGCCCCCAATAACAGTGCAAACCCCAGGGCCCCCACCGGCACGCCGAAGCGCACCGACGGTCCAGTGACCCCTCGGGGCATGACCCGTATCGGGCTCCTCATGAGCTTGCCTGTATGGCGGGGTCTGGGGTGCCGGATCCGGTCATGAGTAAGCCGATCTCGTCGAGATCAAGTTCATCGCTAGCGAAGGATCCAACGATGCGGCCCTTAAACATCACCAGCACGACATCGGACATCTTGACGATTTCGTCGAGGTCCTCGGAGAAGACCAAGACACCTCGCTTGGCTCGTTCTTCGATGATGTGTGCACGCACCGCTTCAGCAGCTGCCATATCCAGGCCACGAGTTGGCGCTGCAGCCAGCAGTACCTGGTGATCCTCATTCAGCTCGCGCGCCAAGATGGCCTTTTGCAGATTGCCGCCCGACATCAGGCTTACTCGCATACCGCTGCGGTTACCGCGTACGTCGAACTTCTCGACCAGCTTGTTCATGGTCTTTTCGATCTCGGTGTTGGACAACACGCCTCGGCGAGAGTGGGGCGACCGGTCGTAACTCTTGAGCACGATGTTGTGTTCGAGTGGAAGCCCGGGGGCGAGCCCAACCCCCAGTCGGTCCTCGGGCACATAGGCCAGCCCGGCTTGGGCCGTCTTCTTTGGGCCCGCCGTGGTGCAGTCGGTGCCGGCGATCTCGATGGTGCCGTTCACCGGGGTTCGGAGTCCAGCGATCACCTCTTGCAGCTCTCGCTGACCGTTTCCGGCAACGCCCGCGACCCCCACGACTTGACCTCGGCGCACTGTAAAGCTGGCATCGTCGACCGCCATCAAGCCGTGGTCGCCCTGCACACTCACGCCTGATAACGACAGGACCGGCTCGCCGATGTCGTGGGCCGTTGCAAAGTTGGTTCTTTCTGCGGCGGCGCTGTCGCCGAACATCATCCTCGCCACCTCGGCTGGAGTTGTATCAGCAGTAGTGACAGAGCCAGCATTGACGCCCCGCCGCAGCACGGTGATGCGGTCGGTGTACGCCATGGTCTCAGCCATCTTGTGCGATACCAGTACGACAGAGTGTCCCTTGGCGACCATGGTCGAGACAGCTTCGAAGAGCCGGTCGGTTTCTTGGGCCGCCAACACTGCGGTGGGCTCGTCGAGGATGAGTATCCGGGCACCTCGGAAGAGCTGCTTCAGGATCTCGACCCGCTGTTGCTCACCCACGGAGAGTTGCCAGATCGATGCGGTTGGATTGACATGCAGCCCGAATTCCTCGGCAAGATCAGCGACCATCGATTCGACTTGTCGCATCGATCGCGGCCTCTGCCTCTTGTGCATGCCGAGCACGACGTTCTGCGCCACCGTGAAACTATCGACAAGACGAAAGTGTTGGTAGACCATGCCGACGCCATGGTTCGAGGCGTCTTGGGGCGAGCGAAACTGCACTGCTTGGCCGTCGATTGACACCGTGCCTGAGTTGGGTTTGTACAAACCCGACAGCACCGAACACAACGTGGACTTGCCAGCCCCGTTTTCGCCGAGCAGACCATGAATTTCACCACCCCGAAGATCGAAATCGACCGAGTCGATGGCAGGTACGCCATAGAACGACTTGGTTAGATTTCGAACCTCGAGGTGGGTGGCCGAATTCACCCGGCTGGGATCTCGCCGACGATTCCTTCTACTAGCCACTGGCAGCAGGCACCACGATCACCGAACGCAATGGTTTCGCCTTCGGCGATGACGATGTTGCCCTGGTTGTCCATGATTGGGCCAGCGAAGATGTCGAAGGTGCCGTCGATGATTCCGGCAACCCGCTCGTCGATGAGGTCAAGGGTTTCTTGGGTGACGTCGGGGCCGTAGGGAGCGAACTCGATCCAACCCTCTTTGAGACCACCATAGGAATTACCGGCCTCGAACTCGCCGGCCAGAATGTCCTCGATCTGTTCGATGTAGTACGTGCTCCAGTCGAAGAGCAGTGACGATGCCCATGCCTCGGGTTCGAAGTCAGACCAGTCGTTGGTGTAACCGATGACGTAGCCGTCGTTCTGTGCCATCACCGTGGCGTAGACCTGGGAGCCAACCTCGTGAGCGATCACGTCTGCGCCAGCGTTGGCCAGAGCTTCGGCAGCTTGTTGCTCGATCGCAGGATCGAACCAGGTGTTCAGGTAGACGGCGCGAACTTCGGCGTCGGGGTTCACTTCACGAGCACCGAGGGTGAAAGCGTTCAACGCACGGTTGACCTCTTCGAATGGGAAACCGACCGGGTAACCAATGATATTTGACTTGGTCAGGCTGCCGGCCACGATGCCGTCCATGTACCGGCCGTCTTCGGAGGCTTGGGCGAAGTGTCCAACGTTGGGCTGTGGCTCAAAGCCAGCCCAGGTCAAGAAGTAGACCTCAGGGTTTTCGTCGGCGACGTCCATCATGTCGAACTGGTAGAAGGTCGTACCGATCACCAGATCTGCACCGGCGTCGACAGCGTCTTGGAACGCGTTCGTAGCTGGCTGTCCTGGCTCGATCTCTTCAACGAAGCTGAAGTCGATACCGGGGAAGTTGGCTTCCATCTTGCGACCACTGCGCAAGTGGGTGGTGTTCCAACCGCCGTCTTCGGCGGAACCGTCGAGAATCATGACGACCTTGAAGTCGCTGTAGTCCTCGCCGCTGGCCTCGGTTTCGGCCGGCTCGGTTTCCGTGGACTCGGTGTCGGTCGCAGAGGTTTTGGTCTCGGTTGAGTCACTGCCGCCGCACGCTGCGGCAAGCATGCTCAGAGCAAGTAACAGAACTGTGAGTAGTCGGAAGTGGTGGCGGGGGCGCTTGTGCATAGTCAGCATTATGGCTTCTCGCTTGTTTCGGAAATGTTTCGTGAACGAAGTTCTCGGGACGCAAGCCAACGTTAGCAGTCGTGACTTCGCGACCATAGAAGAGGCGATGTGTACCGAGTACATCTTGCCTCTCTATGGTGGACCTTTCGGAGGCAGCCAATGACCAGTTTTTTGCTTGAAAACGCGATCGTCATCCCGTGTGAAGGTGATCGCACTGTGATCGACCCAGGATCCGTGCTCGTGGTCGACGGGCGCATCGAGGCGGTCGACCGCACCGACTTGTTGGCGACACATCCGGCGGCAGCCAACGTCGAACGTATTGATCTGACCGATCACCTGCTTATCCCGGGCCTGCACAACGCCCATCTGCACTCAGGTTTGTTGCGGGGCACTGCTGAGGGACTGGCGTTGTGGGAGTGGCTCGAACAACACGTTGATCCGGCGCATCGGGCGCTCACTCCTGAGATCGCCGAAGCTGCGTCGTGGATGGCCTACACGGAAGGACTCCGGACCGGCACCACCAGTGTGTTGGACATGTGGCGGTTCATGGAAGGGTCGGCCAACGCCGCCGAAAAGATCGGCATCCGAGCCACGCCCGCGCCGTACACCGCCGACAAGTACGACTGGTTCGACACCCTGGAAACCAATCGGCGCCTGCTCGAGACCCACCACAATGTGGCCAATGGTCGCGTCCGAGCCTGGGTCGGGCTCGAGCACATGTTTTATTGCTCACCGCAGATGTTCCGCGATGCTGCGGCGTTGGCCGAAGAGTTCGATGTTGGTGTGCATACCCATTCGAGCGAGACCGTGTGGGAAGTCGAAGAGAGTGTGCGGCAGTACGGCATGCGGCCAATCGAGGTCTTCGCCGACCGGGGCATCCTCGACGGCCGAGCGGTGATTGCCCATGGCGTGTGGCTCGATGAACGAGAGGTCGACGTCTGCGTCGAACGAGGAACCGCAGTTACCCACTGTCCGTGTTCGAACATGAAGCTCACGTCGGGTGCTGCACCCATAGGCGCCTATCGCGACGCGGGTATGACGGTCGCACTTGGCACCGACGGTGAAAAAGAAAACAACAATCTCGACATGATCGAAGAGCTCAAATTTGGCTCACTGTTGGCCAAGCTCTCTACCCAGGACCCCGCGGCTGGTGACCCATGGGATCTGCTCGAAATGGCGACTCGCGAGGGTGCCAAGGCACTCGGCCTCGACGACATCACCGGCACCATCGAGGTCGGCAAGGACGCCGATCTGGTCGCGGTCAATATGCGAGCGCTGCACTTTGTGCCACTGTTTCGCAACCAGGACTTCAACGCGGTGGCCCATCTGGTGTTCTCGGCATCGGGCCGGGATGTGACCGACGTGTGGGTGCAGGGCAATCGGCTCGTCGAAGCCGGCGAGGTCACCTCGGTCGATGTGGTCGAAGTAGCGAACCGAGCTCAGGAGGCAGCCGAGGACCTCTTCGCTCGCCGCCGGGCCATGGGGCCTCCAGTCGCCGGCCCAGCCGCCCAACTCGGCAAGACTGTCTAGTTATTGTGGTCTAAGGGTCACGGTCTAGACACGCTCATGACATGTCGTGCGCACGAAGATGCCAAACTGGATGCATGAGCCTTGCTTCCGTGCAAACCCGTATGCCTGTTGTTGCCGTGGCTGGCACCGCTGCCGACCGAGGACACCAACATGGTGAGCTTCTTCGTGATGCCATTGCCGAATGTGTCGCGATCTACGACGGCGTCTTCAAGCTGTCCGACGACGAGGTTGCACGCCGCTCCGCTCACTTCGAGGCGGTCACCCGTGCGTGGCATCCTGAGTTAGCCGCGGAAATTGATGCCATCGCTGAGAGTTCCGGGCAACCGCGACATTGGGTATGGGCCCTGAATGCTCGCAGCGAGATCATGTCATTCACCGGAGCCCAGGAGACCGAGTGCACCTCGGTGTGGTCGCCGTCGACCACGACGTTGGCGCAGAACTGGGACTGGTTGGCTTGCCTCGAACCACTCACGGTGGTTCTCGATGCAACCCACGAAGACGATCACCACGTGGTGACCGTGACCGAACCCGGCATGGTGGGCAAGGTCGGCATGTCGAGCGCTGGCACTGCGGTGGGTCTGAACTTCTTGTACTCACCAGAACCTCTGGACGGTGTGCCGGTGCATGTGCTGTTGCGAGCACTCCTTGATGCGCGGAGCCACGACGAGGTCGAACAGGTCGTTTCTACTGCAGGCACAGGACGTTCCGCGCATGTTTTCCTGGCAAAGTCAAACGGTGTCGGATCGAGCATCGAGTACACCGGGTCACAGATGTGGCGCCGTGACTCTGCGGGGGATCCACTGCTGCACACCAACCATTTTGTGAACGGTGGCGCGGCCGGCGCCGAGTTGCCTCAGGGTGCTGGTGGTCCAAACAGCGAGGCTCGATATGACCGGTCGGTTGCCTTGGTCGACGAACATGGAGTGGATTCTGCCGCTTCGGTCCTCCAGCTTCTCGACGACCGGGGCAACGACGAGTTTCCGATCTGTCGCTCGTGGGCGCCGTCACCCACCCTGGGTCTTGATTCGGGCACGGTGTGCGCCGTTGCCATGCGATTGAGTGACAACGAGATGGATGTGCGACTCGGTCCTGACCCCAGCGGTTCCTGGCAGACACATACGGTCTGACGTTCGCAAGGGAGCCCGAGCGGGTGACGGATACACACATAATCGATGACGCACGCGAACAGGCGCTGCTGCGCCGTTATTGGTATGCGGCCTCGTATTCGAGTGCGCTAGGCGCGGGCCCGGTCTCGGTCACGATCTTGGGCGAAGACATTGTGATCGTTCGCCTCGACGGCGAACTGGTAGCAAGTCGTGACCAATGCCCGCACCGAGGTGCGCCGTTATCGGGCGGCATCGTCGTCAATCACGAAGGTGGTGAGTGTCTGCGGTGCCCGTATCACGCGCTCCATTTCGACGGCACCGGTGCTGCTGTGCATCTGCCGGGCGCCCCCGGTGATCGATTGCCGTCGCGGGTCAATCTCGCCCTGCTGCCGTGCGAAGAACGACATGGCATTGTGTGGGTCTGCCTCGATGCGGCGCCACTCGGCGATATCCCAGCATGGCCAGCGTTTGATCGGCCAGATGTGGCGAGGTTCCAGAGCGATCTCGAAGTCTGGCAGGCGATGCCGTCTCGAATCTCCGAGAACTTCAACGACCTGGCCCACCTGTCGATCATCCACGCGGCCACGTTTGGTGATGCCTCAAACACCGCGGTGCCGGCCGAGACCTTGACCGTGTCCGACGACGGGCACACGATCACCCATTCGGTGACCATGCCCCAGCTCGATCGACAGACCCACGATGGGCCGCTGGTGCCGGTCAGGGTTGCGTACACCTATGTCCACGCGATGGCGTTCTCGACCGAGTTGTGCATTCAGTACGACGACGTGCGGACGGAGTGGATTCAGATGACAGCCACGCCACTGACCGCTACGTCGGCACTCGTCTTTCAGCAGAGCGCCCGCAACTTCGATATCGACGGTGACATCGCGGCCTGGCGAGAATTCCAGATCACGGTGAACGGCGAAGACCGTGATCTGCTCGAGGTGCTCAAGCCAAAACGTATTGCCATCGATGGTTCCGAGTCGGGCGAGATTGCCCTGTCGGTTGATGCGTTTACGATTGCGTACCGGCGACTGTGGCGACAGGTTCTGGGCCAGACCTAGTGCGGCGGGCTACGAAGATGCCCACGATCATGGCTCCGGCGGCAAAGAACAAGCCGGCGTTCGATGCGGCTCGAAAAGCCGACCGGCTTTCGTCGCTGGCGATGTCGCTGACAAGGGTCGACTGCCCTTCGTCGAGCTGTGCTTCGAAGACGATCCGTTGGATCGCCCCGAGCACGCCAACACCAATCGAGGCACCGAGCTCGATGGACATGTCGTTGAGGCTGGCGGCAGAACCAGCAAAGGCAGGTTCGACCTCGCCCACGACTCGGTCAACCGAGAGCGGAATGGCAAGACCGTTCCCTGCGCCAGCAACCAGCCCGGCCACGATGAACACAGGACGGTTGCCTTCGGGTACGAGGCCCATGCCGACATAACCCACGGCCATGATGACCAGCCCAAAGGTGATCACGTTTGACACGCCGAACCGTTCACTCAATGGCATGCAGGTGTTGGCCACAATGACTTCGATCACGCCGATGGGCACCAGGAGTAACCCGGTGACCAGTGCCGTCTCCTGCCAGCCGATCTGCAACAACAATGCGGCCACAAACAACACGCCGTTGAAACCAATCGCGGCGATGACCAGGGTGCCTGCTCCCGCAACACGATCGCGATCATCGAACAACGACAGTGGCAACAGGGGGTCGGGTGTCCGTCGCTCGTGGGCAATGAACGCGGCGATAAATACGAATGAGCCGATGACCGCAGAGATAGTGGTCACGGCGAGGGGGTGACCTGGACCCTCGATAGCGACGTAGACCAGACAACCAACGGCCGCAACTGAGAGCACGGTGCCAATGATGTCGAAGCGACCGGTGCGTTGTCCGGGAAGCACCGGCACCCAGACCCGAGCGCCCACCAGGCCAAGCACGGCGAGAGCTGCGTTCAACACGAACACGGCTTGCCATCCCGAGATGGTGATCAGCCAGCCACCAATGGCGGGGCCGAATGCTCCACCTGCGCCAGCCAGGCTTGCCCAGAGGGCGATGGCCCGTCCTCGATCTTGGTTGTTGAATACCTCGCTTATTGCCGACAGGGTTGCCGGCATCATGATCGCAGCGCCGAGACCAGCAATGACGCGAGCGATAATCATCACGTTGACTGAGCCGGCGGTGGCTCCGAAGCCATTTCCCGCAGCGAAGATTGCGAAGCCGAGGATCAGCGCAGCACGACGTCCGATGCGATCGCCGAGTGCACCTCCGGCGAGCAGGAGCCCGGCGAAGACCACGGCATAGGAGTCAACAATCCATTGCAGATCGTCGATCTCGGCGTCAAAGTCACCAGCGATTTCTGGCAGTGCAACATTGAGGGCGGTGAGCGCAACAACGAGCAGAAAGACACCAAGGCATGAAACTGCAAGCGTGCGCCGCCGGTCAGGATGACCCTGGCCAGGTAGTTCAGCTTGCGAAGTCAGAACGAAGCGCCGCCTTGTCACTGTCATCAAGCCAGGAAGCGGTGATCGCCGCATCGCGAATACTCATCATTGCAGCGTGGTCGAGGCCAAACGCGGCGGAGACCCGTTCGTATTCATCGGCGAGATCGAACTGGAAGAACGCTGGATCGTCGCTGTTGAGCGTGACCAACACACCCGCGTCGCGCTGAGCTGCGAATGGGTGATCAGCAAGCGTGTCGACGATCGACAACTCTACGTTGGACGTGGGGCAGTTGGTGAGAGGGATCTGCTCGTCGACCACCCGTTTGGTGAGTTCGGGATCTTCGAGCAGGCGAGTTCCATGGTCGATGCGGTCGATCCCGGCTTCGACCATGTGGCGGATGTTGTCGGCGGGGCCATCTTCGCCGCAGTGGAAACAGGTCTTGAGGCCGATGTTCTTGGCCTCGGCCATAAGTGGCGCAAACATGCGGTGGTCGAGACCTCGCTCGGTTGAGTCGCCACCGATACCAATCAGCAAATCGCGATCAAGACCACGTGCGACTTCGAGCAGGCCCATCGCTGGTCCGAGGCCCTTGGGCTTGTCGATATCCAGGATGAGCCGGGTACGTACACCGAAGTCGGCTTCGCCCTCGGCGACACCGGCTACTAGCCCTTGCCACATGGTCTCGAACGGCACACCACGATCCAGATGGAAACCGGGGGAGAAGAACATCTCGCGGTAGGTGATGCCGGCCTTCGCTCCGTCTTCGGCTGCTTCATACGCCAACCGATGGAAGTCATTTGGTTCGAGCAGAACCGAGCACACGGTGCCGAACGCAGCCAGAAAGTCGGCGAGCGACTCGTATTCGTAGAGGTCAGCGGGATCAGCGACGCCGATGTCGATGCCATGATGGGCGGCGAGTTCAGCAACCGTCTGAACCCGCGCCGTGCCTTCGACATGACAGTGGAGCTCAACTTTGGGAAGCAATCGCAATGGCGAGTCGGGCGCTGCAATCTTCGGGGCGGAGTTGGTTGCCATGAAGAGAATCTAGTTGTGACCGTTCATGGCTGCAGCATTGCCGTGTTGCCGGGGGATGAATTCGTGCCAGGCTGCTCGTATGACAAATCAGTTTTCGCTCGACGGTCGGGTGGTGCTGATCACCGGCTCATCACAAGGTATTGGTTTGGCGCTGGCCACAGCCTGCGCCGAAGCCGGTGCTCACATCGTGATCAATGCCCGCAGCACCGACAAGATCGAGGTTGCCGTTGCCATGTTGCGCGACCGCGGCCACCAGGCCACAGGGCATGCAGCCGACGTGACCGACCAGGAGCAGGTCGAGGACATGGTGGTTGCGACCAAACGCGACGTCGGCCCGATCGCAGGTCTAATCAACAATGCCGGGATCCAACGACGGGCCAAGTTTCTGGACTTTGCGCTCGACGACTATCGCCAGGTGATGGAGACCAACCTGGTGGCCCCGTTTCTGGTCGCTCAGTCAGTAGGCAGGCGTATGGCCGAACGTGGAGCTGGCCGCATCATCAATATTGGATCGGTGCAGTCACAACTCGGCCGCCCAACGATCGTGCCGTACGCCGCCAGCAAAGGTGGGCTGCTGATGATGACTCGAGGCATGTGTGCCGACCTTGGCCCGTTGGGTATCCAGGTGAACAGCATCGCGCCGGGTTACTTCGCCACCGAGTTAACCGAGGCGCTGGTGAACGACGAAACCTTCTCCCAGTGGGTCGCCGATCGAACTCCGGCTGGGCGCTGGGGTCAGATCGAAGAACTCGGTGGCGCCGCCGTCTTCTTACTCTCAGATGCTGCGAGTTTCATCAACGGCCAAACACTCTTCGTTGATGGAGGTATGACCGCGGTCGTGTAGCCGTGTCCATGTCTCAGCTTCACGAGGTTCTCGACTGTTGCCCCTGCTGTCGCACGTTCATCAACCAGATCGACGCCGGTTACAAAGCGCAGCCGGGCGCGTCCCAGACTGGTCAGATGAACGCCGATAACGAATCCAACGCAGACGAGACCGAGCCCACGCCCGAGGTGATGGCCGCGCTCGGGGGCGGCCGAGTGCTCGAAGCCGACGGCGAGCTCGGTCGGTCGCTGCTCGAATTCACCTGCAAACCCGAGATGTGCCACTCCGGAGGTGTGGCTCAAGGCGGGTTCGTCACCGGCTGGATCGACTCGGCAATGGCGCACGCTTGCGTCGCCCGCTACACCACCGCGTACTGGATCGCCACCCTGGAGATCAAGGTGAGCTTCTTCAAGCCGGCCACACCGGGGATTGTCATCGCCGAAGGGTGGATCGAACGGGCCGGCAAGCAGACGGTCTTCACCGAGGGTCGACTCCTTGACAGCGATGGTGAGGTGCTGGCGAAGGGAACGTCGACCATTCGTCTCGTGCCGAACCGGGCCGACTGACATTGTCGGCATCGGGAGTCGTCGCCGTGGCGCCCACATCCGACACGTCCTATGGGGCCACGGGTCACGAGGGAATAGTTGGGATGCTTCTACTGGGTGGTTTAGGGCTTCAGTATCGATGTCCTCGGTCACCCGATATTCGGCGATAGGTAGGTGATCGCGTAGACCAGTCGATGAGTGGCGTGACAGATATGGCAGTGCCTCTTGCTTTCGCAGCTCAGTCAAAGCGGCTCGCTGGCTCCTTCAACCCGTAGTGAGCGCGGAGAGTGTTGCCCTGGTAGCTGGTTCGGAAGATGCCGCGCTTTCGGAGCTCTGGGATGACTTCTTCGATGAATGCATCGAGCATTTTGGGTAGTACTGGCGGCATGAGGTTGAACCCATCTGCGGCCCCGTCGTTAACCCAATCTTCCATGAGGTCAGCAACTTGGTCAGGTGTTCCGGCAAACGTGTAGTGGCCCCGTGCGCCCGACAGCTTGAACAGCAACTCGCGTAACGTCGGCTTCTGATTCCGCACCAGATCAACGATCAGGCTTGGCCGGCTAATGCTTCCTTGAAGAGTGCGTGGATCGGGGAAGTCCTCTGGCGAGAGCGGCGTGTCCAGGTCTAAATGGGTCAGGTCAACGCCGCCGAATGCTCCGGATAGACGCGTCAACCCGACTTCTCGGTTGCCCAACTTGTCTAGGTCTCGCGCGTACTGGTTAGCTTCGGTTTCGGTCGAAGCAACAACAGGGCTCAGCCCGGGCATGATCAGGCATTGATCTGGGCTCCGCCCTAGAGCAACGACACGTGATTTGATGTCTCGATAAAAGTCTTGGGCGGCCGATTTCTCAAGAACTGCGGTGAAGATCGCTTCGCCATGTTTTGCGGCAAATGCTCGTCCCGGCTCAGACGACCCAGCCTGCACAAGCACTGGCCTGCCCTGTGGTGACCGCGGCACTGTCAACGGCCCACGGACATGATAGAAGTGGCCGTCGTGGTTCACCGGCTCGATGCGACCAGGCAAGGTGTACTGGCCGTTGGCACGATCGTCTAGAACAGCGTCCTTTGCCCAACTGTCCCAGAGACCATTAGCAACGGTCAGAAATTCGTCAGCGCGTGCATAACGTTCCTCGATCTGAGCTTGAGGATTCGCGCTGTAGTTTTCTGCGGCCGCAGCCGACGCAGTGGTCACGATGTTCCAGGCAGAACGACCATTACTAATATGATCAAGAGAGGCGAATTGACGGGCGAGATTGTACGGCTCGACGTATGTCGTCGACGCGGTTCCGATAATGCCTATCTTCTCGGTGATCGCAGCTAACGCTCCCGATAGAGGAATCGGATCGAGAACGGCACGGGGTGTGTGCTCGATATCGGAACCGAGCGCCAAGATGTCGGAGAGAAATATCGAATCGAAGGTCGCAGCCTCGGCCTTCTTTGCCAGATCCTCGTAATAGCGGAAGTCCGTGAGCAGGTACGGGGAAGCATCAGGATGCCTCCACGCGGCCTCATGATGACCCCGGCTGTGGATGAAAAGGTTCAGGTGTACTTGGCGCTTCGTCATCATTGCCTTCTTACCAGGAGGGGTTCCGCCTCGCCGAAACGACGGGTGCAGACGCGGGTCTTGCCGGAATCGGGTGTCGTCAGATCCCGATCTGCGATCGGTCCCCGTCGAGCAGCTCTACTAGCGTCGTCCGCAGAGGACCAAGAAGCCCAGAGGAACGATGATCGACATGACCTACGCAACGACGATTACCGAGATCGACCTGCAGACCGACGACGGAATAATGAACTGCCACGTCATCACGCCGGATCGGCCTGGCCCGCAGCGTGCGGTGATCGTGTACATGCCCGCATCGGGTATTCGGGCCGAGCTAGTCAGTATCGCCGCCCGGATCGCATCCTCCGGATACGTCGCCGTCCTCCCCAACTCCTTCTATCGGCTGGCGCGCCACGTTGACATCAACGCCAACCGGCTCGGGGACGACGACTACCTTCCTGTGCGTCAGTTCATGATGGAGCTCGCCGACAACATCACGAACGCCAGGATCATCCACGACACCGGCGTGATCCTCGATTGGCTCGATACTCAAGAGAGCATCGACTCGAGCATCGTTGGAGGCGTGGGCTACTGCATGGGTGGCCGGCTGGTCATGGCGGCGGCCGGCGCCTACCCCGACCGCATGATCGCAACGGCGTCGCTGTACGGCTCGGGCATTGTCACCGACGAATCGGACTCACCGCACCTGAAGTTGCACGAGGTCATCGGCGAGCTGTATTTCGGACTCGCGAGCGACGACATCTATGTGAGCGATGCGGAGATGGACGCGCTGAAGGCCCACATGGCGACCCTCGACGTCGCCCATACGATCGAGCTGTATCCGAACACCGAGCACGGCTTCGTCTTTCCCGAGCGGTACTGCTTCTCGCCCGAGGCCAGTGACCATCACTACGAGCGGCTGGCCGATCTCTTCGCCCGAAATCTCGGCTGATCCGCCAACATGCGCTGAATTTGCCTGGCACTGGAGGAGATGTGGCGACCGAACAGACCCCGGGCATGTCCCCGGGCTCCTCTCCGCTCGCCGAGGTTCGACAAGGCGTTGGGTGGAGAAGTACCACTAGCCGCCGATCTATATTCGATCAGTGAACACCGACCGTCCTCAGACGTCGAAGCGGTTGTAGGTCGGGGTGATCAGAATTTCGTTCAGCGTGACGTGAGCAGGTTGCTGAGCGACAAACAGGATCAGGTCACCGACATCTTCAGACTGCAGGATACGGGCCTTGTCCTCGTCGCTGACCGGAACGGGTCGGGCATCGAGGATTGGAGTGGCGACTTCGCCTGGGCAGATCGCTGTGGCCCGGATGCCATTGTTACGTTCCTCGACCAGCAGGCTCGCCGTCATCGCATTCATCGCATGTTTGGCCGACGTGTAGGCCGGGCCGGTGAGTGCGCTGACACCCTTGGCAGCCATCGAGGACACATTGATGATCAGCCCATCGCCCCGTTCGCGCATGCCCGGCACCAAGGCATGGCAGCAGTAGAAGGCACCGCTCAGGTCGATGTTGATCACGTCGTCCCACGCATCGGTTGTGACCACGGGCCAGTTCCGATTGTTCACGTTGATACCGGCGCTCAGTACCGCAATATCGACGAGACCATGCTCGGCGAGGATCCGATCCACGACCGACGCGACCGCGTGTTTGTCCGACACATCGAGAGGTTCAGCAGATGCGGTGCCACCACCAGCGGCGATCCGTTCGACCAAGGAGTCCAGCGGTTCGGCCCGCCTGCCCGATACCACCACGGTGCATCCGGCTTCGGCCAGCTTCAGTGCGGCTGACTCACCAATTCCAGTGCCCGCACCGGTAATCCACGCCACTTGTCCAGAAAGATCTCGCATGGCCATGACGCTAGTGCGCTGGCTACGGGCGATATGGATCGAGGTCCAGGTTGGGGTAACGACGTTGCACCCCGGCGAGTGTCTCGTCGTCCCAGTAGGGGTCTCCCACGCGGGGAAAGCCAAACAGATCCCGCTCTCGCAGACTTGCCTGTTCGATCATCGCCGCCCAACCTGGTTTGGTGGCATGATTCGGCCAGGCAACCTTGCCCATCCATGTTGGCCCTCGGGCCTGGTAGTCGGCGAGTAGTGCGAATCGGCTGCGGTTTGGTTCGGTGAAGTTCGTGCCCCGATGGAACACATCGGTTCGGTACAACAACATGGTGCCTGCTGGTCCAACGACAGGAACCTCGACATCAGCCAGCTCACCGGGAGCGAGCGAATTCGGCCACACACCAGCGGCGAGTTCGACACCTAGCGGAATGTGTCGGCTGTACTTAAGCGGCACAAGTTTGGTCGGGCCGTCGGCCTCGGTCACGTCACTCAAGAGCGTGAACGAAGTGAGTTGCCGCCCGACACCGTCGCTGCGAGGAACAACCAACGTGTGGTTGCCAAAGTCCCGGTGGAGCGGCTGGTCGTAGTCGACGGCGCCGCTGTACTTGGCCCACAACTCAACCTTGTACAGCTCTAAGTCGTCAGAACCCAGGAATCGTTCGGCAGCGTCGACCAGATTTGGATGGAACGCCAGCCGGTCGAGATCCCAGCCATACGAAGGCAGACGGATGCCGCTGAACTGACTGCACTCGAACTCAGGCCAGTTCTCGGGGCCGGCAAAGTACTGCTCGGGCGTCGGGAAGATCTCGAACATGACAGACCGAGCACGCTCGACCTCGTCGTTGGTCAAGAACCCTTCGACGATGACAAAACCTCGATGCTCGAGTTCGTCAAGGTGCGTCTGCTCCAATCGCATGACACCCGATAGTAACGGTGACGTCCGTGCCGGGGTTCTGTCGTCACCGGGTTCGGAAGTGAGCGACCAGGCTCCACACGCCGATGCATGCAGCACCGCTCGTAGGGACCACCAATCCTGCGTGCGCGCCGTAACCGAAACACGACCTACGCTGCGATGGTGGTCAAACGTAGTGGTGTCATGGTGTTGCCGGGTATGGGCGCTGGCGATGCATCAACCATTGCGATTCGGACCGCGCTGGCTTCGCAGGGATACCGAGTTCATCGGTGGAACTTGGGCCGCAACGTGCCGACACCCGAGTTGCAGAGTGCACTGCGTTCACGATTCTTCGATGTTGCCGAGCGATACGACGAGCCGGTAGCCCTTGTCGGCTGGAGCCTGGGTGGTCTGTATGCCCATCGGCTGGCCGAATTTGCGCCGAACATGGTGCGGTCGGTGATCACGCTGGGAAGCCCACTCAACGATGGCGAACAATTGCCGTCGCTTTCGGTACCTACAACATCTATCTATTCGCGCAACGATCGTGTGGTGTCATGGGCGCGGTCACTGGTCGACGACCGGCAACCGCGTCACGAGAACGTTGAGGTTCGGAGCACCCACCTCACGCTTGGTATCGATCCTTCGGTGATGGTGGTGATCAGCGATCGATTGCGGCGCGATCCCGATCGATGGAAACCATTTCGCACGCCGCCACTGATGGGTGCGGTGTATCCCGGTCAACCCCGCTCAGACGGCTAACGCTCGAACCCAGACACGGCCAAACTCAGACACGGGCGTACCTCAGTTGAATCACTTGGACAATGTGGTGTGTTCATGAACCAACCGTGCTGAAGGTGCGGGTAGTGAGCTAGTAGCTTCCGGACATTCAGGTGTCACAGAAACGAGGTGTCAACACGTGGAGTCGTAAAACGACCGGGCCTCGGCCAACGTTTCGTGGTTGCCGATGTCGTGGTACGCACCCACGATTGGCCGGGCCAGCACGGGTTGTTGACTGGCCAGCCATCCAACAAAACGGCCAGGTGAGTCGGCGTCGCCGGCAACCAGGTAACTGGCCAGCAGGCCAGCCGCTGCGGCTGGCAGGACATAACTGCACGTGGCTGCCAACGGAGACCCGGGCTTGGCAGGTTTCTCACGAAATCGGGTGATCATGTGGTCGTCATCGATGGTCACTTCGCCAAACCGTCCTGCAGGGACGGAGTCACCCAGGTCCCGGCACAGCACGACAGGCTGGTTCGCGTGGAGTGCCGCTGCTATGTGTGGGCCGAGCGGCTCGTCGAGCAGATTGTCGCCAGCCAAAACGATGATCCAGTCGGCATCACCAACCCGTTCGACACCCCGAGCAAGATCAGCGACCGCTCCGTGTCGTTCCTCGTTCGTGACAACGCCGTTGGATACCAACTCCACCGTCGGGTGGGACGGAACGTCCTGTTGCCAGTCGTTCCACTGATCGCGGTGGCGGTCATTAATCACCACAACAACACGATCGAGACCTGGCACCTGCGTGAGTCGGGCGAGAAGATGTGATGCCACCGGCTGGTGTCCAACGACGAGCAACGGTTTGGGTGTGCGGTCGGTGAGTGGTGCCAGCCGGGTGCCGAACCCGGCAGCAAGAATGACCGCAGCGATGGTGCCGGGTGCGTTCATTGATGCAGCACCAGGAAGCCAGCGTCGATCTCTCGATACGCCTGCGCGGCAGCGTCGAGCCGTTCTGGATCGGCAAGCGAACCAACAACTGCGCCGCCGGACCCAGCGAACGCAACACCAGCACCCGCTGCCTGGCCGGTCTCGACGAGCGCGTTGTCGACATCGGTGATGGTCCAGATCTGGCGGCGAAGCTCGAAGGCTTCGTTCATCAACGGTGGCCAATCCCGGCATGTTGTCCCGCCGTCGAGAGCATCTCGGCCAGCAACGGCGAGCTCGGCGAAGCGGGTCATAACCGTGGTCACGTGGGCATCTCCATCGAGCCAACGTTCGCGCACGTTTGTGTGTGCGATATCGGATGGCTGACCCGGGGACTGGTGCCAGGCCACGAACAGCGGGGGCAGTTTGTCGACCTCAAGTCGGTGGTACGCGTGTGCCTGCCACGGTGTGGAGAAGTCCATGTCGAGCACACCTTCGAACGCTTGCACGACCCGATCCTGTGGCCCGGCAGCCCAGCCCAACACATGGGTCTCGACCTCGAGGGTTATGCGAGCGAGTTCGACGAGGTCCCAGGTAAATTTGGCCCGACGAGCCAGCGCACGGAGCGCTGCCATGATGATCGCGCTGGAACCCGACAGGCCAACTTGTTGCGGAATCGAGGTCTCGAACGTGAATGCGGCGGGCTGTTCCACCAACTCGGGGCGTCGTTTTCGTAACGCCGCGACCGTGGCTTCGATCAGCTCGGTGTCGGCGTACTGCCATTGGTTGGCTGGCTGAACCGAAACTGTGGTTTCGAGCTGGGGAACGGTCATGGCGATCACTCGTCCGCCGTACCCATCAGATGGGTTCCCAACCAGGCCCACCCGAGCAAAGCAGTGACCCTCTATGGGCGTTTCCGGTGACGCGTCGATGGCTTCAGCCTAGGAAGAAACCTGTGGCTGGCACATGTTGCATCGAATTACCGGGTGGTGATCGATGCGATGCGGCCAGCTTCGAGTGTGATGACCTGGTCGGCCTGGTCGATCACGAATTGTCGATGTGACACCGCGATGACGGTACTGGTGCCATCGGCACTCAGCCGGGCCCATAGGTCGCGTTCGGTGGCGACATCGAGCGCGCTGGATAAGTCATCGACGACAAGGAGCTCGGGCTGAGTCAGCAGGCTGCGGGCGGTGGCGACTCGTTGTGCTTGGCCACCTGACAGGCGCAGGCCCCGTGAACCAACGGTCGTCCCGGATCCGTCGGGCATCTCGCCAAGGTCCTGGGTCAGTGTTGTCTGCTCGAGGACCACATCGAGTCGTGACCGGTCGCGCCCGAGCGCAATGTTCTCGGCCAGTGTCTCGCTGAAGAGTCGAGGGATCTGCGGCAGGTGGGCCGAATTCGGAGGCACGAACCATGCGGCCGCGTCGGTGACAGGTTCATCGTTCCATTCGATGTCACCGGTGCTCGGCTCGAGTCCAACGAGTGCCCGCAGCAGGGTGGACTTGCCAGCGCCGACCCCGCCGGTCACCACGGTGAAACTGCCAGCTGGCACATCGAAGCTGATGTCACGAACGCCAGCATCCGATGACGGATACACCGAGGTCAGATCGCGAACCCGCAACTGTTGGAGTGGGACACGATCAGGGTCTGGTTCGCGGACCCGCATGGTGTCGTGCGGTTCGATGGTGACCTCGCAGTCAGCGAAGACATCGTCAACTCGACCTTCGGCTACCAGTTGGCCCATTCGCCCATAGGACACAACTGCTTGTTCGCGGGCCGAGATCAGTCGAGCAACGAACCGGGGCACGGTCCCCAGTTCGATGGCATAAGCCACGAACAGGGCCAGGTCACCAACGGTGAAGTCGCCCGAACGCACGGCAGGCACGAGTGCGAGCAGGGTCAGGCCGATGGTCACGTCGGTGGTCGACGAGGAGATCCCGTCGATGGTCTGCTGCAGCACCGTGTCGCGCACCGCGGTGCGGCGACGGGTTTCGGTGTGGTGTTCGAGCCTGGTCAGTGCAGCCTCTTCACGCCCGGCCAGCCGGAAGGCGAGCAAACCAGCGAAGGTCTCACCAAGGAACGAAGTGACCTGACTGGTGGCCTCGCGGTCTGCCGCCCGGGCCTGGTAGAGCCGAGGTGTGAGGTACCGAGTAACGATGGTCACGAACGCAAGCGGCAGCAATACGACCAGCGCCGCTGACTTGCTGATCGTGGACATGATGATCAATGCACCGATTGCATAGGAGATGCTGGCCAGCCCGTCGAGCCACGAGTCGGACCACAACACACCGTCGCGGGCGTCCTGGTGGAAACGAGAGATGGCCTCGCTCGGACTCGACGGCAAGGTCGCCGCTCGGGGCCCGCCACTGACCGTTTGCGCGAACAACATATTGGTTCGCATCAGGGTCAAGCCCGCGACCCACCATCGCACGACAACCCAGATCGAACCTGCGAAGACAATCCAGCGCACGACTTCGATCACGCCGATCGAGATAAGGAGCCCGTTGATGGATTGGTCGGTGGCTAATGCGTCGAACGCCAGCTTGAGTAACCAGCCGGTCAACAATGGCATCAAAAAGTAGGCGGTCCAGCCAATCCAGCTCGCAAGCCATAAGCCCTTGCGGAAGGTGCCAGTGCGCCAGCCGAAGTTGAACGGACGTATTGAGGACCGAGAAGGCGGTGGTGTTGGCGGCGCGCTCATGAGACACCTTTCATGAGACGACCTCGTCGAGGGGAACGTCGATGCCAACGGCCAACAGTTGGGCGTAGCGACTGGTCGGGTCATCACGCAGTTCGGCGGTGGCGCCTCGTTCGGCCACGCGCCCGGCATCGAGCACCAGAATCTCGTCGAGCCGTTCCACCGTGGAGAGCCGGTGGGCGATCACGATGGCGGTTCGATCCTGGAGCAGCCGGTCGATCGCCCGAGTGACCCGGGCTTCGGTCAGCGGGTCGATACGCGACGAGGCTTCGTCGAGCAGTACGAAGTCGGGGGACCGAAGGAACAACCGGGTAAGTGCAATGAGCTGGCCTTCGCCTGCGGACAGGCCGCTGCCGGCTGGGCCAAGTTTGGTGTCGAGTCCATCAGGCATTGCTTCGACCCAGGTGAGTAAGTCGAGTTCAGCCAGTGCAGCCCGCACGTCGTCGTCGCTGATGGTCTCGTCGTACAGCGTGAGGTTATCTCGCAGTGTCGTTCCGAATAGATGCACGTCTTGGGAGACAACGCCGGTGCGAGCTCGCAGGTCGGCGAGCTGAATATCACTCAACGCCACGCCACCAAGACGCACGGTGCCCTCGGTGGGTTCCACCAGCCGCAAAAGCAGTCGGGCCAACGTGGTCTTGCCGCTGCCGGTGCGGCCGAGCACACCTATCGATGTACCGGCCTTCAGCGACAGGGTGAGATCGTCGATGACCGCGACGGGAAGGTCTTCGTCGTCATAGTTAAACGTGACGTGATCGAGTTCCAGGCTCAGTGGACCGTCGGGGAGTCGGGCCGTGCCGACGTTACCAATGGTTGATTCTTCGCCAAGCAGCTCCAGGGTGCGGGCCATACCCCCAGCTGCTCGTTGGACACGTTCGGTCTCGTCGGACAGGGCGCTCAGCGGCGCCCGAAGCAGCTGGGTGTACTGGAAGATCAGGTATGCGGTGCCGAGCGTGATGGAACCGCGGCGAAGCAGCGCAACATCGATGGCCAAGGCGATGAGCCCACCGAGCACAAAGACCGCGTTGGACATGATCCACAGAGCCACACCCTGTCTCTCTCGCCCGAGTGCGGATCGAAGGACTGCGGCGCTTGCCACTTGAAACGTAGCGACAGCATGGCTGCCGCCGCCATTGCTACGTAGGTCGTCGGCGCCGGTCAGGCGTTCTTCGACCTCGCCTAGCATCCGCCCGGTTGCGGCCTGTTCCGTTGCGGCTTCGTCGACGGCCTTATTGCGCATCAGGAACATCACGCCAATAGCCAGGCCCAGGTAGACAGCGAGGCCGACACCAACCTGCCAATCTCGGACCAGCAGCACGGCCACAAGACCGAGCAAGGTTACGAACGCTGCTGCTGCCTTCACCGCGAAGCTGGCCACAAAGTCACTGAGTGCGGTGACATCACCGTCGACTCGGCTGACCAATTCGCCGGGGCTCGTCGAACGATGGAAGGCCAGGTCTAGGTTCAACACGTGGCGGGTCAAGGTAGAACGAAGTTCGTTGGTCACTCGCCACGCCAGGTCGGTGGCGGTCCAGGCGACCGCGATCGAAATCACCTGGCGGGCAATACCAACACCGACGTAGATGCCGGCGATCGTGAGCAGCTGGCTACGTACGGCGTCGCCCTGGGCTTCGTCGATGAAGCTGGCGATGAGTAACGGGCCGAGCAGAGGAAGCGCACCCGCAACTGCGAGCACGCTGATCATGACCGTCAACCGTTTCCGGTGCGGCGTAACGAGGCCAAGTAAGGCCCGCCAGTGAGACTGCCCACCCATCCCTGAGACGCTACAACCTTGAACTGGTCGAACCGGCTGGGTTTCTTTTCAGGTGGTCTGAGTCGGGTTGGGGAGCCGGGTTTGGGAGGAGAGGGCCACGACTAGTTCGTTGGTTGGCAGGGTCGCATCGAGTTGATAGTCGGCGACAGCCGCAAACAGCGGTGTTCGTCGTTCGACAAGTGCAACCAGCTCGGCCCGATCCATGGAGCGACGATGTGCCCCGGTTGCCATGCGGCGGAGGATCTCGTCGACGGGTGCAGTGAGCACGGCGACTTGAGCGCGGCGCGCCAGCGCTTCGCCGCAGCGGGGATCTTCGACAATCCACGCAGCCGCAGAGATCACCGACGGCTGTTCGTTTGCCAACCGTCCAAGCAACACGGCCGACTCGATGCGATGCAACTCATCGATGCTGCGTTCGGCCGCGATCTCGCCGCCGGTCATACCGAAGAGCGTTTCGATGTCGTCATCAGAGTCATACGCGGGAACATGATGCTGCGCCGCAATCGCTTTGGCGGTTGTCGACTTACCAACACCCATCATCCCGAGCACGACCAGATGTGGACGCACCGGGGTGAGTAGCTGCTGCATCAGCCTTTGGCGCGCTGGGGTTGCATTGCCTCGATGATGCCTGGTGGCACGAAGTTGTTCTCGTCGGTGGCATCGGCTTCAACCAACTCAACCAGGCGATCGACGACTTCGACAGGATCCATCTGATCGGTCTTGACCATGGTGCCGATCATCTGGAACAGCTCGGTCGCAGGTGCGTTCAGCGAGTCTTCGTCGAACCATTCCCACATGGAGTCGGCCATGCTGTCGTTGAAGCCGGTGTTGTAGGGGCCGGGGTTGATCAGCGTGACGTCGATGCCTTGGGGAGCAAGTTCGACTCGCATGGCCTTACCCATGGCTTCGAGTGCATGTTTCGACATGGAGTACGGCCCGAACGATGGACCAGACATCACGCCGGCGATCGACGACACGATGATGATGCGACCTGAGCCCTTTGCGATCATCTTGGGTGCCGCTGCCTGGGTGACTGCCAACGTGCCGAACACATTGACCTCGAACACATGTCGCACGACATCAAGTGGCACATCGACCATCGGGCCGGTCTTGCCAGCGCCGGCGTTGTTGATCAGCACGTCGATGTCCCAGTCGCCGATCTTGGCCACGTCGGTGGCATTGGTGATATCGACCTTCTCAACCCGGAGCTGTGGTGCTTCGGCTCGCAGAGCAGTCGCTTGATCGTCGGTCTCGGTCGTGGCGATAACTGCATGGCCTCGTGCCGCCAACGCCAAGGCAGCGCCCTTGCCAAATCCTGACCCAGCGCCCGTGATCATCACTGTCTTAGCCATTACATGCTCCCCGGTGGTGTGCGCTCACACTAGTGCTCTATCTCTCCCCGAAAAGTTACGTCCCCTGGGGAAGTAACTTTTCGCCGGTAGTAGTTTGAGCGCATGACATTGGGTGCAGAGTCAGTGGGTGCAGAGTCAGTGGGTGCAGAGACAGTGGGTGCAGAG
>Ga0213868_10000459_pt1 | contig 38298 bp, 30 predicted proteins | sample PICome_9_FD_160087 | JGI IMG/M metagenome (GOLD analysis project Ga0213868, IMG submission 160087) | Coastal seawater microbial communities near Pivers Island, North Carolina, United States - PICO127 | ecosystem: Environmental > Aquatic > Marine > Coastal | place: USA: North Carolina...
ACGCCAAGCAAATTAAAACAGGTACTTATATTCTTAAAATAAAAACTGAGTACGGTAAAATATCTAAAAAAGTATTAATACATTAACCAGTTGAGTTCGAATAAGTTTTTTTATTAAAACCCAAATATTTTTCATACTTAATAAGACTATATCTCTGAATTAACCTTCTTTATTTTCTTTTTATCGTGTTTTTTTGCTTTTAATCGAGTTTATTGCAAATTTAATTGTATATTAGCACTATAATCAATTGATATTTAGTCAGAAACTAAAATATTAATAATAAAAAATGAGACATTATACTACTAAAAGGTATTACAAAATAAGTATTGATAGATTAATTAATTATTTGAGTTAGTCACTTTAAAATTAACACTCCAAATCTGAAATACTAAACAGGTCCTGAATTGACGTTCAGGACTTCTTTATTTTAGAAGTTAATGCGTCGAGCGACACGTTATCTTGCTCACCAGAAACCATATTCTTTAAAGTATAAGTATTCGATTCTATTTCTTGATCGCCCACTAATACCACAAATGGAATAGCACGCTTATTGGCATGATTCATTTGCTTTTTCATTTTAGCCAAATCAGGATATAATTCAGCATGAATACCTTGCAAACGTAAATGCTTAATGGCTTTTAAACTGAATAAAGCTTCTTTATCTCCAAAATTTATAAAAAGTACTTCAACATTTTTGCTTACCGTTTTTGGGAATAAATCCAGTTCTTCTAGCACCAAATAAATACGGTCTAAACCAAAACTAATACCAACACCACTTACATCTTTCATTCCAAAAATGCCAGTTAAGTCATCGTAACGACCTCCGCCTCCAATGGAACCCATCTTTACCGTTTTTGGTGCAGCAACTTCAAAAATAGCCCCTGTATAGTAGTTTAAACCTCTTGCTAGAGTAACATCTAATTGTAATGTTGCGGTTGATAAGCCTAATTCTGAGATGGCATTGTTTATAAATTCTAATTCTTGAATCCCTTTTTGGCCTTCTTCAGAAGCATTTAGAATTCCTTTTAAACTTTCAATTTGAGATTCAAAAGAACCAGATAGAGTAAATAAGGGTTGTAATTTTGAAATCCCTTCTTCTGAAATGCCTTTAGATAGCATGTCCTCTTTTACCTTCTCCTCGCCTATTTTATCTAGTTTATCTAGAGCGACCGTAAAATCGATTAACTTATCACTAGCGCCAATAACTTCAGCTATTCCAGAAAGTATTTTACGGTTATTTATTTTAATGGTAATACCTTCAAGTTTTAAAGCTGAAAAAACAGTATCGTATAGTTGAATAAACTCCACTTCTTGCCAAAGGGATGTACTTCCAACCACATCAGCATCACATTGAAAAAATTCTCTAAAGCGACCTTTTTGCGGTCTATCAGCGCGCCAAACCGGTTGAATTTGGTAACGCTTAAATGGAAATTCTATGTCGTTTTGGTGTTGCACTACATAACGCGCAAATGGAACGGTTAGGTCGTAACGCAACGCCTTCTCTGAGATACTCGCAGTAAGTTTGTTTGAGTCTTTTTCAGAATAAGCATGATCGTTTGATTTAGATAAATAATCTCCCGAATTCAAAATCTTGAAAATAAGTCTATCCCCTTCATCGCCATATTTCCCCATCAACGTATCCGAGTTTTCAAAACTCGGAGTTTCAATAGGTTGAAATCCGAACGTTTCAAAAGCACCACGAATGGTATTAAAAATATAGTTTCGTTTAGCTACTTGTTCTGGATTAAAATCTCTGGTTCCCTTTGGGATGCTTGGTTTTTGAGCCATATTAACTACCTGACAGGCAAGTGTTTTTTTAATGATTGTTTTAAATCTGCTTCTAGTTGGTGTATTCAGCATCATGTGCGGAATGACAAAATACACACAAAAATAATTAATGCATTCGTCATTGCGAGCTTTTTCATTATAAAAAAGCATGGTACTCTCTTAAATCCAGATTAATTTATTTAAAATTCAATAATCAATAAACAGATTACTTCGTTCTTCGTCCTTGTAATGACGCTTAATTTATCAGCTTATCAAAATACCTAAACAAATCACCTTTAGTAATGCTGGCACCTTGTTCAATCATCTTAAACTTATCCATGTTTTTATCTGCACTATAATCTTTATCAGCTTGTAAAAACTCAACATTATCGTCCATTAAGTTTTCACGCAGCCAATTATAGCCTTCCGTAGTTGTAATATCTACATCATTTTTTATATTTAAAACTATAGCTTGCATTTTTTCTTCGCCCAAATGAAACAAATACATGTGTTGTGGAGAAATATTCTCTAAATAGTCAGCCTTATTTAAAGCCCCTTCCCAAATTAAATCGCTAAACACATCTAGTTCCATTTCAGCCATTTCTGGCTTATTGGCTTTTAAATTTTCCCATTCATCGGCAGTAACCGATTGTGTTGCTAAAAAATTGATGAATTCTTGGTGTAATTCTTCAAATTGTTCTTTTGTAAGTCTACTGTACTTCATTGAAAATTATTTTTTTTGATTTCCCTAAAAACCGAAACCTTATAATTTTAAACTATTGTGACTTTTTAGATTTCTAAAAATCTAAAAAGTTTGAATAAAAAAGCCCCAACTAGGTTGAGGCTTCTAAACTATATCTATTTAAGGTTTATGCTTGAGCAATAACTTCAAATTCTAAATCAACTGATACTTCTCTGTGTAAACGCACTACGGCAGTATATTTACCTAAACGTTTAACAGTCGTAACTGTAATGAATTTTTTATCTATTGCTTGTCCTTCTTTTTCTAAAGCAGCAGCAACATTAATGTTGTTTACAGATCCAAATAATTTATCTCCAGTACCAACTTTAGCAGGTATTTTAATTTCTAATGCTTTAATTGCTTCTGCAATTTTGTTAGCATCATCAACTATTTTCTTTTCTTTATAAGCACGTTGCTTTAAGTTTTCAGCTAAAACTTTCTTTGCAGAAATTGTTGCTAAAATTGCTTGGCCTTGAGGAATTAAAAAATTTCTACCATAACCGTTCTTAACCGTTACAACATCGTCTTTAAATCCTAAATTGTCAACGTCTTGTTTTAATATAAGTTCCATTGTTATCGGTATTTTATTTTAATAAATCTGCTACATAAGGCATTAAAGCTAAGTGACGTGCTCTTTTAACAGCTACAGCAACTTTTCTTTGATACTTTAATGATGTACCTGTTAAACGTCTTGGTAAAATTTTACCTTGCTCGTTTATAAATCGCATTAAAAAATCTGGATCTTTATAATCAACATACTTGATTCCAGACTTTTGAAACATACAATATTTCTTTGCCTTGTTTGTATCAATATTTAGAGGCGTTAAATATCTAATTTCGCCGTCTTTTTTTCCTTTTGATTGTTGTTCTATTGATGACATAATTAAGCTTTTTGTTTAAGTTTAACTCTTCTTCTCTCTGCCCATGAAATTGCATGTTTATCTAACGCAACCGTTAAATAACGCATAAAACGCTCATCACGTTTAAACTCAACTTCTAATGGATTGATTACCTCTCCATCTACAGTGTACTCAAATAAGTGATAAAAGCCACTTTTCTTGTTTTGTATTGGGTAAGCTAACTTTTTTAGCCCCCAATCCTCTTTTGATACCATCTTAGCGCCGTTGGAAACAAGAAAATCTTCGTATTTCTTTACTGTCTCCTTTATCTGATCTTCAGATAAAACGGGATTTAAGATGAAAACAGTTTCATAATGATTCATAAAAATCGTTTTTATTGTTAAAATTTGGCTGCAAAAATAATTAAATTCTCTATATTAAACAACAATAAGTCTTCCTATTTTTAACCTAATATATATCCGGTTCGAAATGTTAAAATTATGTTAAAACAAGCATTTTAACGATGATTTTTGGTTTTTAACCGAATTATTCGTACTATTGTCGATATCTTAACCGAAATATATAAAATGTTATGACTTTAAACTGTGTAGTAGTAGACGATTCAGCAATACAACGTCTCTCTATCGTTAAGCTTGTAGAGAATCACCCCTCTCTCAACTTAATTGCAGAGTACAGTAGTGCTTTAGAAACTAAAAATGGCTTAAATAGCCATCAAGTTGACTTAATCTTTTTAGACATTGAAATGCCAGTGCTAAATGGATTTGAACTTTTAGACGTCTTAAACAACAAACCCCAAATTATTTTTGTAACCGGTAAAACTGAATATGCTTTTAAAGCATTTAATTACGATGCTACCGATTACTTACATAAACCCATTACAAGAGAACGTTTTAATACTTCTGTAGATAAAGCCCTAGAGCAACATAGATTGACTTTAGACTTTAACGAAGAAGAAGGCGAGCATATATTTGTAAAGAGTAATCTTAAAAAACGTAAAGTTTATATTAAGGACATCAAATGGATTGAAGCTCTTGGTGATTATGTAAAACTTGTTACAGAAGAAAACAGCTTAGTAGTACTTTCTACAATGAAATCTTTTGAAGCTGAATTACCTGAAGGGAAATTTTTAAGAATTCATAAATCTTACATCGTGAATCTTGATAAGATTGACAGATTCAACAGTAAAAATGTTGAAGTTGGCGCTTACGAAATTCCTTTAAGTAGAAATAAAAAGACCCAATTAGTTGATGCTTTAAATAACATTTAAAACTCAACGAACAAGACTAAATTAAAAGTTATCGACATTTAAAATTACTTTAACCGCCCGAAAATCTTTTATACTCAAGAAGCTATTATTAATTTTAATAATGGCTTCTTTTGTTTTTGCTAACGATTGTTGTTTTGGAATTTTTACCAAAATATTTTTGTGAAACTGATTTCTAATTCTAGCTATTGGTGGTGATTCTGGTCCTAAAACATGGTCTTGAAATACTTGCCGTAAAGATTTGGCATACCAAATTGAAGCCATTTCTACCCTATTATAATCCTTATGCTTTAATGTGATTTTTATTTGCTTGTAAACTGGTGGATACTTAAAATTATGGCGATCGTTCATTTGCTCCTTGAACATATCACTATAATTATTAGTAGATACTTGTTGCAATATATTATGATGTGGATTATAGGTTTGAATTAATACTTTCCCTCGTTCTTCAGTACGTCCTGCCCTACCCGAAACTTGCAGCATGAGTTGAAAACTACGTTCATGTGCTCTAAAATCCGGAAAGTTTAGCATGTTATCAGCATTCATTATTCCAACCAGCTTAACATGTCTAAAATCTAATCCTTTGGTTAGCATTTGCGTGCCCACCAAAATATCGATCTCCTGCTGTTCTAAAGCTGTAATAATTTTTTCATAACCATATTTCCCCCGTGTAGTATCTAAATCCATACGCGCTACTTTATGCTCTGGAAATAATAGTTTCACCTCTTCTTCTATTTGCTCTGTACCAAAACCTTTGCTATCTATATTTTGACTTCCGCATGCCATACAATCTTGTATCATGGACGAATTATAACCACAGTAGTGGCAGCGTAATTGATTCCTATACTGATGATAGGTTAAACTTACATCGCAATTTGGACATTGAGGTGAATGCCCGCAAGTCTTACATTCTACAATAGGCGAAAAACCTCGCCGATTTTGAAACAATATAATTTGATGTCCAGCCTTAAGCGTTTCGGTCATTTCTTCAATAAGCCTATCGCTAAAATGCCCTTTCATACGCTTCTTTTTCAGCTTATCTTTTATATCAACCAATTCAATATCTGGCATCAATACATCATTATAACGCTTTGTTATTTCAACAAAACCATACTTATTTTGTTGCGCATTAAAGTAGCTCTCCAAACTTGGAGTTGCAGACCCCAAAAGAGTTTTGGCGTGATGCATATGTGCCAATACAACGGCTGTATCTCGCGCATGATAACGTGGTGCGGGATCAAATTGCTTAAACGATTGCTCATGCTCTTCATCAATAATTATCAATCCTAAGTTATTAAAAGGCAAAAATATAGATGAGCGCGCTCCTAAAACTATTTTCGCTTTCGCGGAATTGTGCAGAACATTATTCCAAACCTCAACACGTTCATGAGTTGAGTATTTAGAATGAAAAACAGCTACTTGTTCTCCGAAGTAATTCTGAAGCCTTGTGACTAATTGTGTTGTTAAAGCTATTTCTGGAAGTAGATACAAAACTTGTTTCCCTTCTTTTATTACATCTTCAATAAGCTTTACATATACTTCTGTTTTCCCTGAAGACGTTACACCATGCAATAACGTAACATGATGCTTTTCAAAAGATTCTTTTATTTCATTTAATGCTGCTTTTTGGTAGTCATTAAGCCGTTTAGAAGCTTCCGTTTCTTCACCCGAATATTGAACCCTATCCATTTGGATATGGTATTCTTCAAGAACACATTTATCTATTAAAGATTTTATAATAGATGGAGATGCGCCACTTTCATTTGAAAGGTCTGAAACCTTGATAGGTTTTTTTGTTTTAGCTGAAATTGAAAATAAAGTCATCACTACTTCGCGTTGCTTTGGCGCTCTACTTAATTCATCTAATAAGTTTTGAAGCCCATTTTCAGAAGAAAAATTAGTATGCAATTTTACATAACGCACCAATTTAGGCTTGTACTTTTCATAAACTTCTTCTTCAACCGTAATAACTTCTTTTTCAATAAGTCTTTTAATAACGGAAAGCACATTCTTTTTATCAAGAATGTTGGAAATATCGTGAATCTTTAAATTCGATTGATGCTGCAGTGCTTCATAAACTAAAAATTCATCATCTTTTAAAATAGATTCATCAATAGTTTTAATAGTATTTTTTGCGATTACAGTTTCACTTTCTAAAATAAAAGCACTAGGCAGCGCAGCGCGCATAACATCCCCTAAAGTACACATATAGTAGCTTGCTATCCATTGCCATAACTGCAATTGAATTTCATTTACAATAGGTGTATCATCTAATATTTGTTGAATATCTTTTGCTTCATAAGCGGTTGGCTCATTACTATGGATATTATAAACAATACCTGTGTAGATTTTAGACTTCCCAAAAGGAACTGCAACACGCATGCCTACTTTCAAAAAATCCGCCTCAGAAGCCGTGATACTATAGGTGAATAGTTTTTGAAGTGGAACTGGAATAATAACATCGATAAAATAAGCCATAAATTATCTAGTTTTTCTAAGCTTATTCAAAGAAGCATTCAATTCATACCCAAGTAAAAGAATATTTGCATTAAGCCACATATAAAACAAGAGAATCAATAAAGCTCCAATAGACCCATACAGTTTGTTGAATTGACCAAAATTCTCAATATAAACACCAAACAAATACGATGTGAGCATAATTAACAACGTCGTAAATATGGCTCCAACAGAAAAGAATTTAGAGTCTCTCCCCTCTCTTGTTCCAAAATAATATAAAGTTGCCGTAGCTATATATACCATAATTACAAAAAACATATATGTAACGACACTGGCCCAAAACACGCCATCTGAATCTACTTGATACCCTCTGTCTTCAAGAGCATTTAACAACTCTTGCACCACATAAATTTGAATATATCCTAGGACTATTATGGTTATAATGAGAAGAAAAGCTAATATTAAAGCAATACTCATCGCATACATGTATTGTTTAAAAACGTTTCGTGCTAATTGTTCATGATAAGAATTCTCAAAACCAGAAAAAACGGCATTCACGCCATTAGCCATTAAAATAATTGATAATATAAAAACTGAAGACAACAAACCTCCACGCTGAGACTGATCTATATTTTCAAAAATATTTTTAAAGAAAAAATCTGAAGTACTTGCGGGTAAAAAGGATTCTAAAAACTGCAGGAATTCTATTTTAAAATCATCAATCGGCACATAGGGAATGATAATTAAAACAAATAACAAAAATGGAAATATAGCAGTAAAAAAACTAAATGCAATAGCACTTGCTCTGGTTGTTAGAGCTCCTTTAACAATACCTGTTATGTAAAGCACTAATAAATCATAAAACGTTAAACCTCCAAGACCAGGTAATTTTAACCGCTTAAAAAAACGCACGAAAATATTTAGTACCGGGATTTTATCGAGTTTTTCGTCAAGCAAATTAGACATTAATACTTTGCGTTTTTATTAAAGCGAAGTTATTAAATTTAAAAAGTATTAAAGCAATTAGTAAAGCCTTAAATTATTTTATAGCTTTTAAACTTAAATCCATATTATGCACAGAATGTGTTAAGGCACCACATGAAATATAATTTACACCACACTCCGCATAATGCCTAATAGTAGTTTCATTTATGTTTCCAGAAGATTCTGTTAAACATTTATCACCAATTAGCTTTACGGCTTTTCTGGTGTCTTCATAATCAAAATTATCTAATAATATTCTGTAAACACCGTCATTATTTAGGATTTCTTGGACTTCAAACAAATCTCTGGCTTCAACCATAATTTGCAAGTTTCTTCCAGTCTCATTTAAATAGTGTTTAGTAGTTTCAATAGCTTTTGTAATACCACCAGCAAAATCTATGTGATTATCTTTAAGCATAATCATATCATAAAGCGCAAATCTATGATTTTCGCCTCCACCAATTTTAACTGCCCATTTCTCTAAAACACGAATGCCAGGAGTTGTTTTTCTGGTATCTAAAATTCTTGTCTTAGTCCCTTCTATTAAATCAACAAACATTCTTGTTTTGGTTGCAATAGCACTCATACGTTGCATCGCGTTTAAAACCGTGCGCTCTGCTTTTAATATAGATTGCGATGGTCCTTCAACATACATGACAATATCTCCATAAGTGACTTCAGATCCATCTTCAATAAGTACATCTAATTTCAAATCTTTATCAACGTAAGCAAATACTTTTTTCGCAAAATTAACACCACCTATAATACCTTTATCTTTGACTAAAAGTTTTGCTTTACCTCTTGCATTCGCTGGGATACAAGCCAAAGAACTGTGATCACCATCACCAACGTCTTCGCGAATCGCATTTTCAATAATCATCTTCACTTCTGTATCAAACTGCTCTTGTGTAATCATAATAGATAGTTAGTTAATTCGAACAAAAATAAGAAATAGATTGGCTAAATTAAATTTTACATTTACGAATTTTTTAATTTTTTCTTATTTAAATGTATTATTCATAAATACGAAATAGTAATTTTGCTTTTATGACTATAAAACTAATTACTATTGGCAAGACTGATAATAAACAGCTTACGTCGTTGATTGATGACTATATAAAGCGCTTGGGCTATTATATTAAACTCTCTTTAGATATCATTCCAGATATAAAAAACTCTAAAAATTTAAGTGAAGTACAGCAAAAACAGAAAGAAGGTGAACTTATTTTGAAAAAAATAAGCACTACAGATACTTTAATATTACTAGATGAAAACGGAAAACAGTTCGACTCAGTTGATTTTTCATCTTATTTACAAAAGCACATGAATTCAGGAATAAAACAATTAGTTTTTGTTATTGGTGGTCCTTATGGTTTTTCTAAAGATGTATACAAAAAATCAAATGGGAAACTATCATTATCAAAAATGACATTTTCCCATCAAATGATTCGCTTATTTTTTATTGAACAACTGTATAGAGGCTTCACTATTTTAAGGAATGAGCCCTATCATCACAAGTAAAACAAACACTATTTTTTTTTGAAAATAAGCAACTATAAAATAACTTTAATAAAAATTAACCCTTTTTATGGTGTCTTGATGATTTAATTTGCTTTCCCCCTGGCGCTATTGTATTTACAAGACCAGTCTCTAGAGTTTTCCAAATAAAATTACCTAATCCTTTATCTTTATTTCTTTCAAAATCCATAATCACTTCTCTTGCTTGTTTTTTATGCTTTGGATTTGATTTATGAATTAATGTATTAACAGTCCATGATAAAAACTTATTTTTTTCTAAGCTATGAGATTTAAAAACTTTTGCTTCTAAATCATGGTAAAGCATGATCATCCTTCCAGTAGCTTTCACACTATTGGCTTCTCCATTAAAACTTAACCTATCCACTTCCCCACTTAAAACTTTCAAACCCATAACTGGAAAAAGAGCTCTGTCAAAATAATGCATTTGAGCAGTACCCATACCCCCTTTAAAATAAAAAGTATTACTAGTTCTTTTTAATGGGAAATTAGCTTGAAAAGTTACTTTACCAGCATTCATTAAAATTGCATCCATATTAAATTTTAACTGCTCGTTCGCCGATTCTATTAAAGAGTTAATATTTGAAATTTCTATATTAATTTTACTTATTGGAATTTTAATTGTTTGATTTTTACCTTTTAATTTTTCTTCAATTAATACATTACTATTTTTTACTATTAATTTTTTAATCAGTAATGGATGCTTTAGATTTTTTAATGCCACATGGGGAAGTATTTTGTTCTCTGAATTCTCACTAGGCTTATTTTTATCTTTAAATAAATTTAAATTCAATTGCGATATTTCTAAACTATCAATATAAAGTCCATCATTTTTAATAAGTTTTGCTAGATTTAAATTATAAATGCTTAAAGTATCTAAAGAACCTTCGAATAGATTTTTTAAGTACGGATAATTATTTGCGAGTTTTGGCAATTCAATACTCGATTTAATATTAAAATCAGTAATGACAATTGGATTTGTATTTATACCATATGAAATTGAACCTATAAAAAAATCATATGGAGACCTATTAATTTGAAAATGTAAGTTTTCGATTTTCGAATTTTTATGACTTCGTTTAAGTTTAAATTTACCTAAACCACTAGAAACCATCTCCAAATAAGGTAATTCGAAATTTATTGGATTTAATTTTACTTCAATTTTTTTCGTTTCTGGATCAAATAATTGATAGTTAAAATTATTAAATACAATATGCTCTATTTGTAAACCATTTAAATTATTTAACTCTATCGAATCCAAATCAAAGTTAACTTTGGGGACCTTTTTTGTTTTTACTTTACTTATTTTGTATTGAAAAATGTTAACATCATTAAATGTGACTTCCTCAATAATTATTTTTTTTGTCAACGCAAAACTCAAAAGCCCTAAGCCCTTAAAACTAACTTCCTGAATACTTATATTTTCAGTTATATTATTTGATAAAGTATCTGATTTAACATCACTAAAACTTTCTCTCTTAAAATCGAATCGAATTCCTTCTAGAGTAATAGATTTACTAAATAAATTAGAATTAATATTATGAACTTTAATGGAATATTTTTGTGATTGATTATTTAAAATCAAATCTCTAATTTTCTGGTTAACTAGATTGGAAAAAAAATATTGACCAATAAGACCTATTACAAATATAATAAGCACTAATAAAAGTGATTTCAGTATTTTAATGGGCATTTTATATATGAAACTTTATGGCTATTTTAATGCGTTTTATAAACTTGTTTACGTTTTTTAAGTTGACGATCTAAATCACTTATCGTTTCTCTAACTGACACTTCAAAGTTACGCTCATTTGCAGTCGCAAAAATTCTTGGTCCAGGTAAACTCAATTCTATATTACAAATTTTGCCATCATTATGATCTTTTTCATCTTGCTTAAAGTGCACCGAGGCATTTATTAAAAACTCATATCTGTTAAACAATTTTTCTAATTTCTCTTTTGTGAAAGCTGAAAGTGTATCACTTACATCGACACCTACGTATTGAATGTTTACTGTCATATTCGTTCTTTTAATTTTTAAATTCTATCCTAATATACAAGTTTTTTGAATAACTAAAAGTAACAAAAATCATAAAATGATGATAATTTATTTTTTAAAAATTAAATATCCTCTATTTCATTTAAAATCAATTAATAGTACTTTTGAAATTACAAATTATAAATATATGGAACTCGTTTTTGCAACTAACAACTTAAATAAACTGAAAGAGGTTCAGGCATTAATACCATCAAGCATTAAGTTGATTAGTCTAAAAGATATTGGTTGTTTTGAAGACATTCCTGAGACACAAAATAGTATTGAAGGAAATGCTATTCAAAAAGCAGAATATATAAAAAAACATTATGGTTATGATTGTTTTGCAGATGATACGGGTTTGGAAGTTGAAGCATTACATGGTGCTCCTGGTGTATATTCTGCTCGTTATGCTGGGGAGCAGCGTGACACGCATGATAACATGAATAAATTATTAGATGAATTGGCTAATACCGAAAACAGAAACGCTCAATTTAAAACAGTAGTTGCGCTTCACTTAAACAATAAATTTCAAACGTTTAATGGAATTTGCAAAGGAAGCATTACTAAAACTAAACATGGCAAAAAAGGTTTTGGTTACGATCCCATTTTTAAACCAAATGATTACGGTATGACTTTTGCTGAAATGGATCTAAATGTAAAAAATGTGATAGGACATCGAGGAAAAGCTGTTTCGAAATTAGTTGATTTTTTAAAAACTATTCAAACAAATATTTAGTAATAAAAATAAAAATCAGGTTGGCTGTTAATATTCTTTATGTTACTTTTAATCTATGACAGAGGAAGCTATCGAAAAAGAGAATGCAGCCATTACTCAAGCCTACAAGGAACTACTTAAGGTAAGTTACACCGCGCTTTCAAAAGAAGACATAAAACTAATCCGCAGTGCTTTTGAAGTTGCTTTAGATGGTCACAAAGACCAACGCAGAAAATCTGGAGAAGCTTATATTTTCCATCCATTAGCTGTGGCTAAAATTGTGGCTCAAGAAATTGGTTTAGATGCGACGTCTATCGCAGCTGCTCTGCTTCATGATGTGGTTGAAGATAGCCCTGATTACGAAATAAAGGACATTGAAAAACGCTTCGGTAAAACCATTGCAACTATTGTTGATGGGCTTACAAAAATATCATCCTTAAGTAAGGAAAAGGATATGGATGTGTCTTTACAAGCAGAGAACTTCCGTAAAATGCTTCTAACCCTTAATGATGATGTTAGGGTTATTATTATCAAAATTGCAGACAGACTCCATAATATGCAAACCATGGACTCGATGCGCCCTGATAAACAGATTAAAATCGCATCTGAAACGTTATATATTTATGCGCCTTTAGCACATAGGATTGGACTTTACAATATAAAAAGTGAACTTGAAGATTTAGGTTTAAAATATACCGAACCTGATGTTTACAAAGATATTTTTGACAAGATAAAGGAAAGCAAAGAAGAGCAAGATAATTACATTGTCCAATTTAGTGACGTTATAAAAAACTCACTCGACAAAGAGAATCTCAGTTACACTATAAAAGGGAGACCAAAATCTATTTTTTCAATTCGAAAAAAAATGATAGATCAAGGAGTTTCTTTTGATGAAGTTTACGATAAGTTTGCTATTCGCATTATTTACAAAAGCGATTCAGACGCTCAAAATGAGAAATTCATAGCTTGGAAAATTTATTCAATTGTAACAGATCATTTTAGACCAAATCCAATTCGATTACGAGACTGGATATCCTCTCCAAAATCTACAGGTTATGAGGCTTTACATATTACAGTAATGGGTCCAAAAGGCAGGTGGGTTGAGGTTCAAATACGCAGTGAAAAGATGCATGAAATTGCAGAAAAGGGCTATGCAGCACACTACAAATACAAGCAAGGCAGCGAGAAAGAGGATAATCTAGAAAGCTGGATTAATAGACTGCAAGAAGCGCTTGAAGGATCAGACATGAACGCTGTTGATTTTGTTGAAGAATTTAAATTAAACCTATACTCCAAAGAAATATTTGTGTTTACACCCGGTGGAGATTTAAAATCGCTCCCAAAAGGAGCTACAGCACTTGATTTTGCTTTCAGTATTCACACAGAAGTTGGTTTAAAAACGCGAGGCGCCAAAGTTAATGGCAAGCTAAAACCATTAAGTCATGCGCTAAAAAGTGGTGACCAGGTTGATATTATGACTTCTGAAAGCGTAAAACCAAACTCGAACTGGTTAGATTATACGACTACCGCTCGTGCGAGAAGTAAAATAAAATCAGCCCTCAAAGAAGATAAAAAACGTATTGGTGAAGATGGAAAAGAGATTCTTCGTCGTAAATTAAAACAACTAAAAATTACGCTTGATGAAAAAACCATTAATGAAATGGTTAATTATTTCAAACTAAAAACCAGTTTAGATTTATTTTACAGAATTGGAATTGGCTCTATTGATAATATCATGTTAAAAAATTATGCTTCTTCAAGAAGTAATGCTTTAATGAGTTATATCAAGAATAAAATATCCAGGAAACAAACCATAACAAAAGAGGAATTAGGAAAACAAGAAGTTACTTTAAAATATGATTCTCTTGTTTTTAGTAAAGAAGAAGAAAAACTAGATTATAAACTGGCTAATTGTTGCAACCCAATACCTGGAGATAGTGTATTTGGTTTTTTAACGGTAAATGAAGGCATTAAAGTTCATAAAAAGAACTGCCCTAATGCAGTGAGTTTGCAATCTAATTATGCTTACAGAATCATGCCTGCAAAATGGATAGATTCTACACAACAAGAGTTTTTTGTAAAAATTGAAATTACAGGAATAGACCATATTGGTTTAGTTAACGATATTACCAATATTATTTCAGAAAACATGCTTGTAAATATGAAAAGTATAAGTTTTGAAAGTAATGACGGGCTTTTTTCTGGCAAGATTAATGTGGTTGTTAAGAACAACACCATAATAAAAAAGCTTTTAGATAAACTTAAAAAAATTAATGGTATCGATAAGGTAAGAAGAGTATAATATAAAAAAACACATAAAACAGTCTAACAATGACTTTCTTCCGTCCTGCCTTGATGTTAAATTTCTAGAAATAGGTTCTATTATAACTGTGATTTCACCTAAATACAGAAAAATATATTCCAAATTATTTTAGATTCTTTTATATATTCTTTTGATATAAAAGTGTAGATTTGCGAAGCAATTATGGACGGAAAGGCAGATTCAAAAAATCAAGAGATTGTTAAAAGCGTATTTACAAGCTTTTTAGAAAGCAACGGGCACCGCAAAACACCCGAACGCTATGCCATACTTCAGGAAATCTATAATAATACAGAGCATTTTGATATAGAATCCCTATATCTTAGCATGAAAAACAAAAAATATCGTGTATCTCGTGCAACGCTTTACAACACCATAGAATTACTTCTAGAATGTAAATTAGTTAGAAAACACCAATTTGGAAAAAATCAAGCACACTATGAAAAGTCTTATTTTGATAGACAGCACGATCACGTTATTCTTACTGATACAGGGGAAGTCATTGAGTTTTGCGACCCACGAATTCAATCTATAAAAAAAACAATCGAAGAAGTTTTCGATATTGAAATAAATAACCACTCACTCTATTTTTACGGAAATAGAAAATCAACAACTAATAACTAATTTTTTACAATGGCAGTAGATTTACTACTAGGACTACAATGGGGAGACGAAGGCAAAGGGAAAATTGTTGACGTACTAACTTCAAACTATAATATTATAGCACGTTTTCAAGGCGGTCCAAATGCAGGACACACCTTAGTTTTTAATGGCAGAAAACATGTGTTACATACAATTCCTTCAGGGATTTTTCATGATGATGCTACTAATTTAGTAGGTAACGGCGTAGTTATTGACCCAGTGATTTTTAAAGGCGAACTTGATAAATTAGAAGAACAAGATGTAGATTATAGAAAATCTTTAATGATTTCTAGAAAGGCACATATTATTTTACCAACTCACAGATTACTCGATGCTGCTAGTGAAGCTTCAAAAGGAAAAGCTAAAATTGGTTCTACTCTAAAAGGAATTGGACCAACATACATGGATAAAACCGGAAGAAACGGTATTCGTGTAGGTGATTTAGAATTAAGTGATTGGAAAGAAAAATATAGAGCTCTAGCTGATAAGCATGAATCTATGATTGCTTTTTATAATGTAGAAATTGAATATGATTTAAAAGAATTAGAAGAAGAATTCTTTAAAGCAGTGAAGGTTTTAAAATCTTTAAAATTTATTGATTCAGAAGAATACATTTACCAAGCACAAAAATCTGGACAAACTATTTTAGCCGAAGGTGCTCAAGGTTCTTTATTAGATATTGATTTTGGAACTTACCCATTTGTTACTTCTAGTAATACAACAGCAGCTGGTGCATGCACTGGATTAGGTGTTGCACCTAATCAAATTGGAGAAGTATTTGGTATTTTCAAAGCGTACACAACTCGTGTTGGTTCTGGCCCATTCCCAACTGAGCTTTTTGATAAAGATGGTGAAATGATGGCTAAGATTGGTAATGAATTTGGTGCTACTACAGGTCGCCCAAGACGTTGCGGTTGGTTAGATTTAGTAGCTTTAAAATACGCATGTCAAGTAAATGGTGTTACCCAACTTATGATGATGAAAGGCGACGTGCTTTCTGGCTTTAAAACCTTGAAAGTTTGTACAGCTTATAAATACAAAGGTGAAGTTATTTCTCATTTACCATACAATATTGAACCTGAAAATGTAGAACCTATCTATTCTGATTTTAGTGGATGGAATGAAGACTTAACAGAAATGTCTGAAGCTTCACAATTACCAAAAACATTAAATGAATACATTGAGTTTTTAGAAAAAGAATTAGAAATTCCTATAACCATAGTATCTGTTGGACCAGACAGAAAACAGACTATTTTTAGGAATAATTGATTTTCTTGAAATTCAAGGAATAAAAAAACGCTCCAAAACATTTTGGAGCGTTTTTTGTTTGAAAACAATTATACATTATAATTATCGTTATTTTTACGACAAACTTTTTACATTTTGAACAAACTACAAGCTCTATTTTTTATTCTGTTAATTGGTTTTGTATCAACTATTGATTTATTTGCGCAATCAAAAAAGCAAATTCAAATTGAATATGCTGGTAAATTAACTATTGATGAAGAGAATTACCCTGGAGCTAAAATATTAACTCGAGATGATGCCGAACAAGTTCATATTGAACATGGTGGGGCAAACTTGTGGTGCGACAAAGCCATACATTATAGTAAAGAAAATTTCATTGAAGCGTATGGAAATGTTATCTTAAAACAGGGCGACACGATAAACATGACTTCAAAATACATTGAATATAGTGGCATTACTGAATTTGCTTTTGCAAGTGGTGATGTCGTTATGAAAGACCAAAATTCGACTATTTCTTCTGATACCTTATACTTTGACCGAGCTAAAGAACAAGCGTATTATAAAAGTGGTGGTAATGTTGTAAAAGATTCTTCTGGCACGATTACTAGTAAGATAGGAAGGTATTATATGAATCTTAAAAAATATCAGTTTGTTGAGGACGTAGTGTTAGTGAGTGATGAAACTACAATAAATTCAGATTACTTTGATTTTTATTCTGACACAGGCTATGCTTATCTTTTTGGCCCTTCAACGATTACAACAGAAACTAGTAAAACATATTGCGAAAAAGGGTTTTATGATACTGAAAACAAAGTTGGTTATGCACTTAAAAAAGCAAGAATTGATTATGACAGTAGAATTATTGAAGGGGATAGTTTATACTTTGATAACAATTCAAGTTTTGCTTCAGCAACAAATAATATAACGGTAACAGACACAATAAATAAAAGTATTGTAAAAGGTCATTACGCTGAAGTGTTTAAGGAAAAAGACTCTTTATTTATTACAAAACGCGCTTTGGCTATAACTGTTCAAGAGAAAGATTCTGTTTATATACACGCTGACAAGATTATGGTTACTGGTAAGCCAGACAACCGTATTATTAAAGCGTATTACAATGCTAAAATTTTTAAAACGGATTTAAGCGGTAAATCAGACTCAATCCATTCAGATCAAAATACAGGTATCACTAAACTATTAAATATTCCAACTTTATCTTCGGGAGATAAGTTTTCTGTTATACAAAAACCCATTCTTTGGAATTTAGGAAATCAAATGACAGGTGATACTATTCATTTACTATCCAATAAAGAAACAGAAAAAATTGACTCGCTTCTTGTTTTTGATAATGCCTTTATTATCAGCAAGGACACCATCAGCAAAAATGGATATAATCAAATTTCTGGTAAACGACTAGTTGGGTTATTTGATGAAGAAAATCGATTAAAGCAAGTTGATGTTACCAAAAATGCAGAATCTATTTTCTATGCTAGAAATGACAAACAAGAACTTATAGGTATCGATAAGTCAAAATCTGGGAGCATTACCATTTTATTTGACGATGGAGGTATTGATGAATATACGAGATATAATCAAATTGACGGAAATTTATATCCTGAATCTAAGTTTCCAGAAAAAGAAAGAATTCTTAAAGGTTTTGATTGGCGAGAAGAAGAACGGCCAAGAAGTGTTGACGATTTATTTAAAGATGATCCGCCTTTAGAATTACCAATAATTAAAGGCTTGGATGATTACATCCCGCAAGAAGATTTTGTAGACGAGACTTTAATTAAAAGAATTAAGAAAGCTGATGAAAAGGCAAAATTTAAGAAAGGTACCATTTCAAAAGCTTCAAGAAATTTACCAAAAAATACATTTAAAGCAAAAGGGGTTTCTAAAAATAAAACACTTAAAAAAAGTAAACCAAAAAAATTCCTTCTTGAAAAACCAGTCCCAAAAAAATAGTTAACCATGAAGGCTGATTTTTTTAAATACCAAGCTCAAACTACACCACATCCATTGGCTATGGAAATTTCTCATGCAAAAGGGTCATATATATTTGATACCAACAAAAAAAGATATTTAGATTTTGTTGCAGGAGTTTCAGCTTGTCCTTTAGGTCACAATCATCCAAAAGTTATAAGTGCCATAAAGAATCAGCTAGATAGCTACATGCATGTTATGGTTTATGGCGAATACATTCAAAAACCAGCTGTTGAACTTACGAAGCTATTAGCAAAACATCTGCCCGAATCATTAGAAAAAACGTATTTAACTAATTCTGGAACCGAAGCTATTGAAGGCGCATTAAAGTTAGCCAAAAGAGCAACAGGAAGAAGTGAAATTATTGCAGCGAATAAAGCATATCATGGCAGTACTATGGGGGCTTTAAGCGTAATGGGCTACGAAGAACGAAAACAAGCATTCAGACCACTTTTACCAGATGTTAAATTCATTAGCTTTAATAGTGAAGAAGATTTAGATCAAATAACAACTAGAACAGCTTGTGTTATTTTAGAAACTATACAAGGTGGCGCTGGGTTTATTGAACCAAAGGATGGCTATTTAGAAAACGTTCAAAAACGGTGTAATAAAGTTGGAGCACTTTTAATTTTGGATGAAATACAACCCGGTATGGGACGTACAGGTAAACTTTTTGGTTTTGAAAACTACAACTGCATACCAGATATTTTAGTTACAGGTAAAGGTTTAGGAGGCGGCATGCCTATTGGTGCTTTTACGGCATCAAGTAAATTAATGAATGTACTTCAAGACAATCCTAAACTAGGTCATATAACAACCTTTGGTGGTCACCCCGTTATTGCTGCATCGGCATTAGCGACTCTAAAAGAAATTACCGAAAGTAATTTAATGCAAGAAGCTCTAGAAAAGGAAAAACTTTTTAGAAAGCATTTAGTACATCCTTTAATTTCTGAAATAAGAGGTATAGGACTTATGCTTGCTATTATTACTTCCTCTGAAACTATAACAAATTCTTTAATTCTTAAATCTCAAAACCGTGGTTTAATACTTTTTTGGTTACTTTTTGAACCGAAAGCAGTAAGGATAACACCGCCTTTAAACATCTCTAATGTCGAAATCATCGAAGGATGTCAGATAATTATTGCCATTTTAGACGAAATACAACATAACTAACACCTATTCAAAATACTTTAAATCAACACAATAGCAACTAAAATCTTCAAAAATATGCATATGTTGATTACTTTGTTAAAAACAATTGTTTGATCTTCAGTAGAAAAGCAAATAGAAGCTTAAATTTAGTCAAGTATAAACTTACAAATGTGCTTATGGAGTTTAGTCATAATGACAACAACAATTTGCCTCTTACCAAGTTTGAATCGATGTTAAAAACAAATCATGTTTTGTTCTTCGATTCAGAAGAATTCGAAAACATTATTCACCATTACCTAAATCAAGGTAAAATAGCCTTAGCTAAAAAAGCGATTAAATTAGGTTTAGATCAGCATCCAACTTCTATTCATTTAAAACTTTTTAAAGTAGAAATTTATGTCTTTGAAGACAAACTTTCTGAAGCTGATAAACTCTTAAATGAATTGTATGTTATTAACCCTATGAATGAGGAAATATACATTCAGAAGGCTAATATTTTTTCGAAAAAGGATAATCATGAGCAAGCCATAGATGTACTTAAAAAAGCTTTAGAACTTACTGATGATGTTGTAGATATATATTCACTTATTGGCATGGAATATTTATTTCTAGATAAGTATGAAGATGCTAAAACTTATTTCATGAAATGTTTAGAGTCTGACACTAATGATTATTCTGCGCTCTATAATATTATTTACTGCTTTGAATTTTTAAATCAAAATGAAGACGCTATATCTTATTTAAATCTGTTTTTAGATAAAAGCCCATACTGTGAAGTGGCATGGCATCAATTAGGTAAACAATATTTCACTTTAAAAGATTACAACAAAGCATTAACATCTTTTGATTTTGCTATCATATCTGATGATACATTTGTTGGAGCATATCTTGAACGTGGTAAAGTATTAGAAAAACTTAAGCGTTATAAAGATGCCATTGAAAACTATACCATTACCTTAAAATTAGATGAACCATCTTCTTTTGCTTTATTGCGTATTGGGATCTGTCACGAAAAATTAGGGCATGACGATTTAGCGATTCAGTACTACGACAGAACAGTTCATGAAGATCCTTTATTAGACAAAGGCTGGATTGCTATAACAAAGTTCTATAATAAAAAGGGCGATTATCAAAGAGCACTTTTCTTTATAAATAAAGCTATAAACATAGATTCTGAAAATATTATTTATTGGAAATTATATGCTCAAATCAACCAACGATTAAAGTTTTATGAAGAAGCTGAACGCGGATATAAAAAGACTTTAGAGCTAGGTAATTATGAGTTAAATACTTGGTTAGACCGGGGAGACTTATTAATTAAATTAGGAGAGCCTGAAGCCGCAATTTTTAACTTTGAGCAAGCTCTTGATTTTTATCCTGAAAATGCTGAATTAGAGTATCGTTTAGCGGGATCCTATTTTACTTTAAAGGAACATGATAAAGCAACATTTTATCTTAAAAACGGCTTAAAACACAACGAAGACTATGCTTTTATTATTGAAGAACTTTTTCCTAAAGTTTCAAAAGAAATACTAGTAAAAAATATACTTAAACAAATCTGTAAGTAAGTTTTCATATTCTTAGATAAATTTTTTTTTAGTGACCAAATGTATACCTTTGGATTTCATATAAAATTAAAATATGCAAAGAAGTCTTAAAGATTACTTGATCATTTCACTTAAAGGATTAGCCATGGGAGCTGCAGATGCTGTACCAGGCGTTTCTGGAGGCACCATCGCTTTTATTTCTGGTATTTATGAAGAGCTCATAACTTCAATTAGTAATGTAAATGTTTCACTTTTTAAAACACTTTTCAGCAAAGGCTTTAAAGCTTTTTGGCAACAGGTAAATGGTAGTTTTTTATTGGCGCTTCTTTCTGGTATTATAATCAGTTTTGTGTCGTTTATGAAACTAGCCAAATATTTACTTGAGCATCATCCCGTTTTAATTTGGTCGTTCTTTTTTGGTCTTATTGTAGCCAGTATCTATTTTGTTGGAAAACAAATTACAAAATGGAATCTTGTTTCCATAATTGTATTAATTATTGGTGCAGGTATTGCTTTTTACATAAGCAAATTGCCCTCTTTAGGAACAAATGAAAGTCCGTGGTTTCTATTTTTAGCTGGAGCTATAGCAATTTGCGCTATGATATTACCAGGTATTTCTGGCTCTTTTATTCTTATCATTCTTGGAGCATACAAGACACTTAGCAATGCCATTCATGACATTGATATTAAAAAAATCATGATTTTTGTAGCAGGAGCGCTATTAGGTATACTAAGCTTTAGCCATCTTTTAAAATGGCTTTTCAAACATTACCATAATGTTACATTAGCCCTATTAACTGGTTTCATTTTTGGGTCGTTAAATAAAGTCTGGCCATGGAAAGAAACGTTAACATGGCATACTAACTCTAAAGGTATAAAATCTCCTTTACTACAAGAAAGTGTATCACCTTTGTCATTTGATGGAGAAAATCAAATTCTACTTGCAGTAGTTTTAATGATTTTAGGGTTTTTAACTATTTTAATTTTGGAAAGACTAGGCTCTAAAAAATAGTAATGGAAAGTACCAGAACACTTACAGATAAAATTTTTATAATCTTAAAAGGATTAGGTATGGGGGCAGCAAATAAAGTTCCTGGAGTTTCTGGTGGGGTTGTGGCTTTTGTTGCTGGCTTTTATGAGGAGTTTATTTATTCGCTTAGAAAAGTAAATAAAAAAGCTTTTAAATTACTATTTAATGGCCGTTTTAAAAGTTTTTACCAATATATTAATGGTCGTTTTCTAGCTTTGCTATTCTTTGGGATGATTGTTAGCTATTTTAGTGTTTCGAAAGTTTTAGATTATTTAATAAAGCATTATGAACTTTATGTTTGGAGTGTGTTTTTTGGAATGATTCTTGGCTCAATTTATTACATCAATAAAGACTTTAAAGATTGGAACTATAAAACCTATATATCTCTAGCCATAGGAATCTTGTTAGGAGTCAGCATTAGTTTTTTAAATCCTGCAAAAGAAAATGATAATCTTTGGTTTGTTTTTTTCTGTGGAATCATTAGCGTTTCTGGTATGACCTTACCCGGTTTTTCTGGATCTTTCATCCTTATTATTTTAGGAAATTACGTCTTGCTTTTAGTCGATTCTGTAAATGCCCTATATGATACCTTTTTTGAAATCATCAGTGGAGATTTTAGTTTTATTGAAAATAGTGAACGATTAAGAATACTGAAAGTTTTAGTAGTTTTCACTTTAGGGTCGGTAACAGGTTTAGTTACCTTCTCACATGTGTTAAGTTATATTTTAAATCATTATAAAAGTATTACACTTTCTACAATTATAGGATTTATTATAGGATCACTAGGTGTCGTATGGCCTTGGAAAAACACCATATACAAATTAAGGGATGACGGCAGTTTTCTATTAGATTCAACAGGAGAAAAAGTAATAGAAAATTATCAACGTTTTAGACCAGAATTAAATATTGAAACTTACTACGCTATTGGTTTCATTATTATAGGAATTGCAATAGTTTTGGCCTTAGAGTGGTACGGACAAAAAACAAGAAGAGTAACATGAACAAACTAGGCCTTTTAGGTAAAGATATATCTTATTCGTTTTCTAGAACATACTTTAAAAAAAAGTTTGAAAATGAAAATATTAAAAATACGTCTTATGAAAATTTCGATATTGAAAATATTGATTTATTTCCGTCTATAATAAGAAACACTAAAGATTTAAAAGGTCTCAATGTTACCATTCCCTATAAAGAGCAAGTTATTCCGTTTCTAGATAAAGTTAATAAAAAAGCTAAAGCTATTGGAGCCGTAAATACGATACGAATAACAAAAAAAGGAAAATTAGTAGGCTATAATACAGATTGTTATGGATTTAAAAAAACACTAAAACCATTTATCAAATCGCATCATAAAAAGGCATTAATTTTGGGTACTGGTGGTGCTAGTAAAGCCATTGCGTATACTTTAGATGAAATGGGAATAACATATCTATACGTTTCTAGAAAATTATCTGATGGTGTTGGTTTTTCTTATGAGACATTAACTGAAGATGATATTAGTGACAATCAAATTATTATCAATTCAACACCCTTAGGAACATTTCCTAATATTGAAGATTGTCCAAATATTCCATACCATGCTATAAATGAAAAACATATTCTTTTCGATTTAATTTATAACCCAGAAGAAACTAAATTTTTAAAACTTGGAAACAAAAATCAAGCTACAACGATTAACGGATTGCGTATGCTTGAGTTTCAAGCCGAGAAAGCTTGGTCTATCTGGAATCTAAAATAAAACTTCCATAGCACAATTAAAATCTTATAGTGCTTTGTAAATACTATACTTGTTAGTATCTTTAATTTTTAAAGTAATTTTTACGAACCTTAACATTTTTTAAAATGTCTGATATTAATAAATCTGAAGAAGTAGACGGAACTGAAGAAGTAAAATCTAATGATAATTCCGCTCAATTAAATGACAATCAAAATACAGAAGATACATCTAGCGATTTAGAAGTAATTGATGAATCTACTGAACCAGATCAGGTTATAGAAGAAGAAAATGTTGAAAACACGCCTAGTGATGCTGCAGAAACAACCGATGAAGCTAGTGCAACAGATAAAACTATCAATAACGAAAAAATTGTGGACTCAGCAACTGCTGAAGAACACGATGAAATTATCAATGAAATAGAAGAATCAAATGCTGAAGATGCTGAAGATGAAGGCAATAAGGATAGACACACTATTGAAGTAAAAGCTTACGATACTATGTCTTTAGAAGCACTAGTCATAGAGTTAGAAAAACTTTTAAAGAACGAAAAAGTTCAAGCTATTAAATCTCACATTGATCATATTAACTCAGAATTTAAAACAAAACTTCAAGCTTTAGTTGATGAAAAGAAAGAGGATTTCATAAATGAAGGAGGTAATGAAATAGACTTTCATTACTCCTCACCTGTTCAAAAAAGATATAAAGAAGCTTATAGACAATATAGAAAAAAGGTTAATGAGCATTACCAAGGTTTAGAAAAAAACTTAAAGCAAAATTTAGTTGATAAACTTGAAATCATAGAGGAATTAAAAGGTTTAATTAATGTTGAAGAAAATATTAATACAACCTATAAGCACTTTAAAGAATTACAAGAACGATGGAGAAATACCGGGCCTATTCCAAGAGATAAATACAATAATGCATGGAATAGTTATCACCACCATGTAGAACGGTTCTACGATTTTTTACATATCAATAGAGATTTACGCGATTTAGATTTTAAACATAATCTAGAAAAGAAATTATTAATCATTGAGCGCGCTGAAGAGTTAGCTAAAGATGACGATATAATGCGTGCTTTTAGAGAGTTACAAGAACTGCACAAAATGTGGAAAGAAGAACTTGGACCAGTTGGTAGAGAACATCGAGAAGCTATTTGGGAACGTTTTAAAGTAGCTACAAAAACAATTAACGACAAACGCCAAGTCTATTACAAAGAAATAGATAAAGTTTACGAAAAAAATCTTGAACATAAACTAGAGATTATTTTAAAAATTGAACAAATTGCTATTCAGGAAAACAGTTCTCATGGTGCATTGCAAAATAAAATCAAAGAAGTTGAAGTGCTCCGAGACGCATTCTTTAATGCTGGTAAAGTACCAATAAAAGTTAATGAAGCCACTTGGGCGAAATTTAAAGAATCTGTTAGGTTATTCAACAGAAAAAAGAATGTCTTTTATAAAGATCTAAAAAAAGACCAATATAAAAATCTACAGCTTAAGCTTGATTTAATAAAAATTGCTGAAGACAATAAAGAGAATGATGACTTTGAATCTGTTACACCTTTAATGAAAAAAATTCAAGGTGATTGGAAAAAAATTGGTCATGTTCCTAGAAAAGACAGTGATAAAATCTGGAAGCGTTTTAAAGCGGCATGCAATCAATATTTTGATAGAATTCATGCCAAAAGAAATGCAGCAAGCGAAGAGCAAGTTGAAGCTTACAATAAAAAGAATGAACTTTTAAAAAGCTTAAAAGATTTAAAACTGCCAGAAGACAAAAAAGAAGGGGTTGAAGCCATAAAAGATCAAATTAAGCAATGGCAAGCTTTAGGTCGTGTACCAAGTGACAAACGCTATATTGACGGGAAATTTCAAAAAACGATCGATAGCTTGTTAACAGATTTAAAAGTTGACAAAACTGAAGCGGAAATGATTAAGTACGAAAATAAACTTGATAGTCTGAATGCAACAGATGACTCTAGAAACTTAGACAATGAACACTCTTTTATTCGCAAAAAAATAGATGAGGTAAAAGGACAAATAAATCAACTAGAAAATAACTTGCAATTTTTCACAAATGTTGATGAAGATAATCCTCTTGTAAAGGAAGTTCATGGCAATATTAAAAATCATAAAGAAGCTTTAGACTTATGGAAAGCAAAACTTCAAAAGATTAAAAAGCTTTATTAATTTTATACTAACAAAAGCTGAGTAACTAGTTTGCTCAGCTTTTTTCTTTATACTTACTTAAAATTATTACCTAATTAAGCTAAAATGTCCTCTAAATGTTTTAATATTCCCTGTTGTTATATCTACTAATTCTGCTATAAACCAATAATCTGAAACAGGTAGTAATTCTCCATTAAACTTTCCATTCCATTCACCATTTTTAGCATTTATCTGTTTAATTAATTTCCCATAACGGTCATAAACACTAACAGTCGAAGCGTTTGAAAAATCTAAACCTAAACCTTTAATTTTCCAAACATCATTCCTACCATCTCCGTTTGGGGTGAAAAACTTTGGGAATCCAAGAATAAAGACTTCTAAAGATTGAATACCACAACCATTTTTATCTCTAACATAAATGGTATGAGCCCCTGCACCTACTCTATCAAAAGAAGGTTGATCGCGATAAGGTCCGTTTATTTCATTTAAAGAAAATTCATAATCACCAATACCTAGATTATTATTCTCATTATTTATTGTAATACTATTGTTATCTGAAAGTTCTACAATAGTAATATCGTTTAGATCAATTTCTGCAATAGAAGATTCAACTACAGAGAATGTGATAGGAAAAGATTTACAATTAAAACTTGAAGTGGCAACAACCGTATAGGAACCACCAGAAACAACCTCTGCAAAAGAAAAATTACTAACGATATCTCCATTTGCATTTTTCCACTCATAATTATAATTACCACGAGGATTAAATGTGGTTAAGGTAATAGGATTGTTGTCTAAACAATATATTTCAGAATTATCCACTTCAAACTCAGGTCTAGGATGAACAGTTAGAAGTAAATGAGGTCCTATACCAAAACACGCTCCATTATCATCACTTTCTACACGAACATATAAAATTTGAGAAAAAGGTGTTTTGTTTACATAATTTTCTGGTTGAGGTATTTCATTTTGCTCTAATTGTGCGTCGTTTAAATTTTCAAAATAATGAACACTTAAATTTTGCCCCAATGGGAATTGATTTAAAAATAATGTTGAAACTTGAGATAAATCAAAAGCACGTAAGCCATCTATAATATCGTCATCATCACACTCCTCTAGCTCTTGAAGATAGCCTTGTGGGAATGATGTTGTAGATACTTGTAAATTAATAGTTGAAACTCTATAACAGCCAGCAGAATTTTCAACACGTGTATAAACAGTATTAGCAGTTTGGTTATTAAATATTGGCGCTATTTGATTTTTGGGCGTATTAGCATCTATCATTGACAAATAATAAGTTATGGTTAAACCAGAAGTGTTATTGCTTGTAATAATACTATTTACCTCATTTAAATTAAAATCTGTAAAACCATCTGCAGCCCCATCTTCATCACAATTTTTAAAGATAATAGAATTTGAAATTATTGGTAATTCATTAACAATAATTTCAAATGAAGTATCCGTAAAACAGGAATTATTTATATTATTCTCAATTCTAATATAAACCGTTTGCCCAACGGCAATACTGTTCGTAAAGTTACTTGGTGTTAAAATTGGATTTGAATATGCTGAATCAATAAAGTAATTAAACGAAAAATCTGATGCATTTTTTCCATTTAATAAAGTAGTTTCATTTGAGGTTAAATCAAAAGTAGAAAAGCCATTGGTATCATCTCCATCTGCGTTTGTATCGCATACAATTAAAACAGGAATATCAGCTGATGGAAGCACTACAGCAGTTTCATAAACTTCTACACTAATAGGTAGCCTTAATACACTCTCACAATTATTAACTGTTTGAGTTGCATAATAAGTAGTATTGTTGATTAACGTTTCAGTACTATTTATTGGTGTTCCTCCTGTACTCGTTCTATACCATTGTATATTATCGCCTGTAACAAGTAAATCTAAAATTGTTGCATTTTGAATATCACAAAATGTCTGTAAAGGATTAGCCGAAGGTAGTGGTGTTTTTTGAACTGTTAAGGTAACTGGTATTCTAGATAATGTTGTACAACCATCAAATGTTGCATCAACATAGTAAGTCGTGGTATTTGAAAGCGATGGTGTTGCAAAATCATTTCCCGGAAAAAGGAGTGAACCTCCAATTAAAGAATCATACCAATTAATAGTTCCTGCTGATGCTGTTGCTTTTAAAACTCCTGACCCAGATTCGCATACCATTTCATCATCAACAGATAATATCGTTGGAATTACTTTAACAGTAGCAGTAACAGCTGTTCTAGCACCTTCAAAACATCCATTAATAGACGCATAAGCGTAATATGTTGTTGTTGCGTTTATTGTTGGTGTTGTAAAAAAGTTTCCAAAATCTAATTGATTGCCGGCAGTTGCTGAATCATACCAAAATACAGTAGCACCTGTTGTAGGTATCGCTTCAATAGTTACGGTTCCATCTCCACATCTAGAATCTCCTTTACTATCTGCAATCCTAGCAGTATAAATACTTGTACTTGCTGATATATCAAGACTTGGTTCACTAGGCGATCCATATTCCACGATATACCCTTTTGGCTGATAGTCTCCAAAAGAAGCACCTGTATTACTTAAATCATTCCAAGAACCTGGTATACCAATACCTGGTGCGGTTACATGAGCATAATCTTCATTTCCAGATTGATTAGGTTCTCCAATATTCCAATTGGCATAATTTGGGGTTGAGCCATTACTTAAACCATTCCAAAAAACAATTCCTGCTTCGGGGCCAGTAACCCATTTCCATACGCCTTCTGTTTCTGCATCACTCCCTCCTATCCATCCTGCACCAGCAGCTTGTTCTCCAGATAACTGTGCTTCTTCTGGCGATGTTATTGTTGCCAAATATCCTTTAAGCCCAAAATACTCTAGGGCTTCTGCAGCAACTTGAGCCTCAGTCCAAGTAATTCCTATATTGGGTACATACTCATAGTAATGTCCAGTACTAGGTAAAAAGTTAGCATCTCCTATTGTTATTGAAAATGATTTATCTAAAGGATTAGTACTTGTACTCATAAACACAACTTCTTTTATTGCTGCGATTAAATCTATATAGCTAGCAGTTGCAGATGAGTTTCCTCTTAATGTTAATTTTCCTTCTGATGCATTCCATGTCGTTATAATATTAGGATGAACACCAGTAAGAGTTAAAGAATCTTCACCTTGAACATATCCAGTAGAAATTTGAACAAAAAGGGCTTCAATTTCAGTATCATCTGCATCAAAGATATTGAAGTAGGTGACAATATTAATTTGACTTAGAGGACAATATGCTTGATTACCTGTTGCTGTTAATATTGGTGCACTATTTTGAGCCCAACAAAAGCTAGTTGTTAATACTAAAACATAATATAAAATACTATGTAATTTGGTTTTTTGCACGCTAATTAATAATAAAGATTTATATAAATAAAATGAATATTTTTTAGACTATCTAATTTTCAAATAATGTTTAAGACAAACAACAATATTATAACGCCTAAAGGTTTTTAGCTTCTTCCCAAAACACATCCATTTCGGCTAAAGTCATATCTTTAAGTGGTTTATTTAATCCTTTCGCTTTACTTTCTAAATATTGAAAACGTTTAGTGAATTTTTTATTGGTACGTTCTAAAGCATTCTCTGGATTGATGTTTAAAAAGCGCGCATAATTTACCATAGAAAATATAACATCTCCAAATTCGCTTTCCATTTTATCTTGATTGCCAGACTGTACTTCAACTTTAAACTCGTTTAACTCCTCTTCTACTTTTTCCCAAACTTGGCTTGGCTCTTCCCAGTCAAAACCAACGCCTGCAACTTTTTCTTGAATTCTATTCGCTTTTACTAAAGCAGGCAAACTTTTTGGTACACCTTCTAGAACACTTGTTTTCCCTTCTTTAAGTTTTAAATTTTCCCAATTTCTTTTTACATCTTCTTCATTTTCCACTTTAACATCACCGTAAATATGTGGATGTCTATGTATTAATTTTTCACAAATACTATTACATACATCGGCAATATCAAAATCCTTGGATTCGCTTCCTATTTTAGAGTAAAAGACAATGTGCAAGAGTACATCGCCAAGTTCTTTTTTAACCTCTTCTAAATCCATATCTAGAATAGCATCACCCAATTCATAAGTCTCCTCAATAGTAAGATGACGCAGGGTTTCCATAGTTTGCTTTTTATCCCAAGGACATTGCTCTCGCAACTCATCCATTATGGTTAATAATCTATCAAATGCCTTTAGTTGGTTTGTTCTGGAATTCATTTATGTAATTTTTGTAAAAGTACGATATTTGATTTTTTTGAAATGCAAATATTAACTTCAATAATGGCTTTAAAAGTTATAAGCATACTTTAAAAATTTCTATAATTTAGACAATTGCTCCATGCTCCTTATATATCTATATTGTTTTAAATTCGTATAAGTTCGTGAAAGTAGTTTAGCTGATAATTTGACTTTGTTGTATAATTCAACTAACTTAGTTTAACGTAGGATTTAAATAATATCAATACCATTTATATCCGCAAACAACATTGGCAAACAGCACCATAAATGAAAAAGGCAATTATTATTGGAGCATCTACGGGTATTGGACGTGCCTTAGCCAGAGTACTATTACATAATAATTATAAAGTAGGGATAACAGGTATAGAAAAAAATATTCTAAATGAATTAAATCATATATCCAATAATAATCTAATTGTCAAACACTTAGATTGTACGTCTCATGGAAATTCTGAGGTCATTAATGATTTAATAAACCGGTTAGGTGGCCTAGATTTGTTAGTTTTTTCTGCTGGAATTGGGCATTTGGACAAAAACCTGGGTTTTAAAATAGAAAATGAGGCTAATCAATTAAATGTTTTAGGTTTTACAGAAATAGCTGATAAAGCTTACAAGTATTTTGAAAGTAATGAACATGGGCACTTTGTGACTATTACTTCAATAGCTGGTCTTAGAGGAAATAGAATAGCTCCTGCATATCATGCGGCTAAATCATACCAAATAAGTTATTTACAAGGCCTAAGACAGAAGGCGGTAAAATCAAATATTTCCATAACTATAACTGATATAAGACCTGGTTTTGTAGATACAGGACTTGTAAACAAAAAACACTTTTGGATGGCTCCAAAAGAAAAAGCAGCTCAACAAATTTTTAATATTATTAGAAAAAAGCAAAATGTTGGATATGTAACAAGGCGATGGTATATAATTGCATTGATCTTAAGAATTATCCCTAACTGGATTTATAATCGGGTTTGACTATCAGTTGCCAATAACGTGTAATATTAATTGCAATAAAACAAACTAAACGGTCTTAAAACGCAGTTTAATAAGACGTTAAACGTACCATCCAAAATTAAATTAACTTTCATTTTAAACACCAGCCAGTTGACGAATAATTACTTTAGGGACTGAAGGGTTATACTGTACTCACCGAAGGCTAATTGCTGGGTATCGTCGTATAAGAGGAACGATTATTGAAAGCCCAACCCTTAGGTAATACTGAAAAATAGTACTTTAATGAATAAAAAAATCCAGCTATAAAGCTGGATTTTTAAATATATAATTATGGAAAACTATGCGTTTTGCTTCTTAATCAAATTAAGTGCAGAACCTTCGTTATACCATACAATTTGTGCATCATTATAAGTATGATTCAATTTGATAATATCTTTAGATCCATCTTCATGAACTGCCTCTAGCGTTAATTGCTTTCCTGGAGCAAACTCGTTTAAATCTACAAAATTAAATGTATCATTCTCTTGAATTAAATCGTAATCGCTTTCGCTAGCAAACGTTAAACCTAACATCCCTTGTTTTTTAAGGTTTGTTTCATGAATACGTGCAAAAGATTTTACGATAACCGCAGCTACACCTAAGTGCCTTGGTTGCATTGCAGCATGTTCACGAGAAGATCCTTCTCCGTAGTTATGATCTCCAACTACTATGGTGTTTATCCCTGCTTTTTTATACTCACGTTGCACATCTGGGACTCCTCCGTAATCACCAGTCAATTGATTTTTAACAAAATTTGTTTTTTCGTTATATGCATTAATAGCACCAATTAAAGTATTGTTTGCGATATTATCTAAATGTCCTCTAAAACGCAACCATGGACCAGCCATAGAAATATGATCTGTTGTACATTTACCAAGCGCTTTAATTAATAATTTAGCACCATTGATTGTATTCCCTAAAGGTTGGAAAGGTGTTAATAATTGTAAACGCTCTGAATCATCCTTAACTGATACTTGAACGTGGCTACCATCTGCTTCTGGCGCGAGATATCCGTTATCTTTTACCTCAAAACCTTTTGGTGGTAATTCCCATCCTGTTGGTTCATCAAACATGACTTCTTCGCCATTTTCATTAATTAACTTATCCGTTAATGGATTGAAATCTAAACGACCCGCAACTGCAATTGCAGCTGTTAATTCTGGAGATGCTACGAAGGCATGAGTATTAGGATTACCATCAGCACGCTTAGCAAAGTTTCTATTAAAAGAATGTACTATACTGTTTTTTGGTGCGTTTTTAGGGTCACTATACCTCGCCCATTGCCCAATACAGGGACCACAAGCATTAGTAAATATTTTAGCGTCTAAGTTTTCAAAAATTCCAAGAATGCCATCGCGCTCTGCTGTGTAGCGTACTTGTTCAGAACCAGGGTTAATCCCTAATTCTGATTTCATTTTTAAACCTTTATCTAAAGCTTGTTGTGCAATTGATGATGCCCGCGATAAATCTTCGTATGAAGAGTTTGTACAAGAACCAATCAATCCCCATTCTACTTTTATTGGCCAATCATTAGCTTTTGCTTTCTCGGTCATCGCAGATCCTACTTCAGTAGATAAATCTGGAGTAAAAGGTCCGTTTAATAATGGTCCTAATTCAGATAAATTAATTTCAATAACTTGATCAAAATACTGTTCTGGATTTGCATACACTTCTGCATCAGCAGTTAAATGTTGTTTTACTTCATTCGCTGCATCAGCAACATCTGCTCTATCAGTAGCACGTAAATAACGTTCCATAGATTCATCATAGCCAAATGTTGAAGTTGTTGCTCCTATTTCAGCTCCCATGTTACAGATTGTTCCTTTTCCTGTACAAGACATTGAAGTTGCTCCAGGGCCAAAATATTCAACAATAGCTCCTGTTCCTCCTTTTGCAGTAAGAATTCCAGCTACTTTTAAAATCACATCTTTGGGTGCAGTCCAACCAGATAGTTTACCTGTTAACTTAACACCTATTAATTTTGGGAATTTAAGTTCCCAAGCCATACCTGCCATAACATCTACAGCATCAGCACCACCAACACCGATAGCTACCATACCTAATCCACCAGCATTTACTGTATGTGAATCCGTACCAATCATCATTCCACCTGGAAATGCATAATTTTCTAAAACTACTTGATGAATAATACCAGCTCCCGGTTTCCAGAAACCAATACCATATTTATTTGAAACTGACTCTAAGAAATTAAAAACTTCGCTACTTACATTATTAGCGTGTTTTAAATCTGTCGCTGCTCCTTCTTTAGCCTGAATCAAGTGATCACAATGAACAGTTGTAGGAACAGCTACTTTAGTTTTTCCTGCTTGCATAAACTGCAATAAAGCCATTTGAGCTGTTGCATCTTGACATGCAATTCTATCTGGTGCAAAATCGACATAGTCCTTTCCTCTTACAAATGCTTTTGAAGGATTACCATCCCATAAATGAGAATATAAAATCTTTTCAGATAATGTTAATGGTTTCCCTACAATTTCACGTGCTTTATCTACGCGATCAGCCATTTTGGTGTAAACACCTTTTATCATATTGATGTCAAATGCCATAAAATATATTTTAAGTATTGGTTTTTTAAAAAGTAATGCAAAATACGAAATTAATGTAAAGTTCTAAAAATAAAACGTGCAATACAGTCCTGCCTCATATTAAATTATTATAGTCACATTATAATTTAATATGATTTGAGTTTTATTAGTAATTTTAATGGAAATTGATAATTTAACAAGCTATATCATAATATAAAAAATAATCAATTAAATTATAACAAAAACGAGTTCATTCACTTTTAATAGAGCAGATCTCGTTACCATAAATTTAGCTATTAAAAACATCAAACTGAGTAGGACTTAATCCTTTAAAAAAAACATAATTGGAATTATGAACCGTTAGAGTTTCATTAAAACAAACTTTTAATAATTTGTTCTTCCGAAATTCCTTCTGCTTCCGCTTTGTAATTTTTAATAATTCTATGGCGCAGTATACTTTGAGCCACTGCTTGCACATTTTCTATATCTGGAGAAAATTTTCCATGAATTGCAGCATGTGTTTTAGCCGCTAAAATTAAATTCTGAGATGCTCTTGGACCTGCTCCCCAATCAATATAGGTTTTTACAATTTCTGGAGCTACATCAGAATTCGGCCTTGTTTTAGAAACCATAGATACCGCATACTCTATAACATTATCAGCAACTGGAATACGACGAATTAAATGTTGAAAATCTACAATTTGTTCTGCAGAAAGTAGTGAATTCACTTTAACTTTATTATCATTTGTTGTTGCTTTTACAACCTGAACTTCTTCTTGGTAAGTTGGATAATCCAAGTTTATTGCGAACATAAACCTATCTAATTGTGCTTCAGGTAAAGGATATGTTCCTTCTTGCTCAATTGGATTTTGTGTAGCCAAAACAAAATAAGGTAAGTCTAGCTTATAATTATGACCTGCAACTGTTACAGAGCGTTCTTGCATAGCTTCTAATAAAGCAGCTTGTGTTTTTGGAGGCGTTCTATTGATTTCATCTGCCAAAATAATATTGGCAAAAATAGGGCCTTTAATAAATTTGAAGTGGCGATCTTCATCTAGAATCTCACTTCCCAAAATATCACTAGGCATTAAATCCGGAGTAAATTGAATACGCTTAAAATCTAACCCTAAAGCTTGAGCTATCGTATTAACCATCAACGTTTTTGCTAGACCCGGAACACCAATTAGTAATGAATGTCCACCTGAGAATATTGAAATAAGTATTTGGGTTACAACCTCATCTTGACCAATAATAACTTTGGCAATTTCCGTTTTTAAAACTTTAAACTTTTTTACAAATTCTTCAATGGCAGCAACATCAGACATACTAACTATTTTTTTAACCAGTTACCAGAAAAATCACAAGCTCTGTGTTCTTTGCTCACTTTTATATAAGTGTCAAGTATTTTTTCATCTTGCCACGCTTCAATAGCTCTAATTTTCTTTTCTTCTAAAGCTAAGTCTTTAATTTTTATAAAGTCACGAGCGTAGTCTGCTTTATGGTCTTCAATTCTATCAGTAACCATTAAAATTTTAAATTTAACATTACCTGTTCTATCTTCTTCGTTTAAAACCAAGCTCACATCATCATCTTTTAAATTTTGAATTTGTGCATAAAGCTCTGGATCCATTCTCGTCAACTCAAAATTATAATCTTGTGTTGTTGGGTTTATCAACTGCCCACCATCATTTTTTGTTTCTTTTTCATCACTCACTTCTTTTGCAGCATCAGCGAAAGAAATATCACCATCAACAATTCGCTTTCTAACATTTTCTAAGCGGTCTTTGGCTTCTTGAATAGCTTCACTAGAAATTTTAGGCGTTAACAAAATATGGGCAACATCATATTCTTGACCTCTTATTTTTTCTAAAGTAACAATATGATAACCAAAATCGGATTTAAAAGGTTCTGAAATTTCCCCTTCTTGTAATGCAAATGCAACTTGCCTAAACTCTTTAACCATTCTTGGTTGTTTTCTGTTTAGCGTATACTTACCGCCTTTACTTGCTGAACCTGGATCTTGAGAGTATAAAACAGCCTTAGAACGGAAACTTGCTCCTCTTTCAATAATATCTGCTTTAAATTGTTTTAAACGATCAATTAATTTTTGATTTTCTTCTTCTGAAACCTTAGGTTCAGCTACAATTTGAGCCACTTTAAGTTCTGTCCCAAAAGTTGGTCGTTCATCTTCAGGAATTTTATTATAAAATGTTCTTACTTCTTCTGGAGTAATTTCAATCTCCTCAACAATTTTAGCTTGCATTCTCTGCGCAAGTAGATTTGACTTATTAATTTCAAACATTTCATCTCTAAAACCTTGCTCATCGTCTTTATTATAAAATTCTAAAAGACGCTCCATTGAACCATTTGTTTGTTGAAGAAACTGTTGGATTTGATAATCTACATTTTGTCTTATTTCAGCATCAGACACAGGAATACTGTCTTGAATAGCATGATGTGCGTATAGTTTTCTTTCCAACATTAAACCAAATAATTGGCAATCATCTACACCTTCAAGAGATCCACCGCTTGCTTCAACTTGATCTCTTTCTTTTTGAATATCAGATTCTAAAACAATAAAATCTCCTACTACCGCAGCAACACCATCCACTTTTCGTGCCTTTGAAGTATCAACAGAATCTACTTTTTTAGTAACTTCCTTTACTTCATCTTTAATAATTTCTTGAGCATATGCAGCATTCACTGTTACGAAAGCTAAAAATAAAGCCAATACGTATTTTAGGTTAATCGTAAATTTCAAATTGTTTGTTTTTAATAGCATCTTTTGTGATATCTTTTTCTAATTCTTTAATAAGTTCTAGCTTACGTTTGTTAATGACTATTTGATCAATAGTTGGCTTAACATATTCCAACGGCGCCGTGTCATTTCTAACTAAAACATCATTAATTTGCATCAAATATACTCCTAATGAATCTTTGAGTTGTACAAAATTAGATTTTTTTAACAGTTGATTTTTGTTTTCTGAATTAACAGCTGGAATTTTCTTTATAACTTGAGTTAATTTAATCCAAATGGAGTCATTAAAAGAATAAGATTTAAACTGTATAGAAATAGAATCCAGAATCTTTTTATCTGTTTTGTTGTAACGCCTAAATTGTTTTCTAATATTCGAATAGTTGATAATATTTTCATCTAAATGAATGTAGCGAAACTTAATAAGTTCTTCGTTTAATTTAAATACCTCTTTGTTATTGGTATAATACGCTTCAGCTTCATCAATAGAAACGGCGGTATTTATACTTCGCTTTACTAGAGCTTCAATATAGGCTTTGGAATACAAATCATTTTTATACTGAACCACTAATTTATCGAAAGCTGCTTGCTTTTCTTCGCTTAAATTTAGTTTAGCACCATCAACAAATAACTGTTGTGTCGCCCATCTATTTATGAAATTTTGAATTAAAAGTATACTATCCTGTTTTGATGTACCTTCAGATACCAAGCCAATTATATCATCTCCATAAAGATAATTTTCATTAACTCGCGCTATAGGGGTATTGCCATCTGATTTTTTTATAAAATCACATGAATTTACCATAACTAACAATCCTATTAAAAAGACTTTAATGCGCACGTATTATTTTTTAAGTTTAGACTTAACCTTTTCTAGTACGTCTTGATTAACTTCAATGTTATACTTTCCTCTTAAATCTTTCAGCCAATTTTCTTCTTTATAATTTTGATAATCGCTAATTACAGTTCCCTTAGCTTCTTCTAAAGTTTTTTGTTCTTGTGGTAAAATGTCTTTTACATTAACAACTACATAAGCATCATTATGTTTATGTATTTTTGAAATCCCTTTTTTGAAATCAAAACTTTCTGGAAGGGCTTGGTGTTCAGCTTCCATGATACCAGAAGTAAAAATAACATCTACTTTATCATTGCTATTTACAAGAGATTTAATCTGATCTAACGCCATGTTCTCGCTTAAAAGCCTAGATACTTTTTTAAGTGTTTTTTGTTTTATTGAAGACGCCACAATAGCATCAAGTCTTTTAGGCTTTACATAATTAGCTTTATTACTTTCATAAAATTCCTTTATGGCTGTTGAATCTGTTTTTGCAGCATTCCAAATAGTGGTTTCCATAAGATCGAATAACAATAATCCATCTCTATATTCTGCAACTATATTTGCGTAATCTTCATTTTCCGTCTCTAAATTATCCTCTTGATATTTAACTAAGCTATCATTTAAAAAAGAGTCATATTTCTTCGATACTAAGGATTCTATAGATTCTTTTTTCGGTTCATTACGTTGGGAGTTGATTAAGAATACACCGAAATCATTATAA
>Ga0213868_10000461_pt1 | contig 38291 bp, 27 predicted proteins | sample PICome_9_FD_160087 | JGI IMG/M metagenome (GOLD analysis project Ga0213868, IMG submission 160087) | Coastal seawater microbial communities near Pivers Island, North Carolina, United States - PICO127 | ecosystem: Environmental > Aquatic > Marine > Coastal | place: USA: North Carolina...
GTTGTTGGTTTTTCGGCACCGGCAGGTGGTGTGAAATTTTCAAAAATCTAACTTCAACCGAGGAGGCTATTTTACTTAAGGGGAGGTTAAAAAATCGTTAAAAGTTGGAGAAAGTTAAGAGCTCCCAAAAGTTGGAGAAAGTTTAAGACCTCCCTTTCATTTCGCCAACACGGATAACCCCATGCCACCATCATACGCAAGACGCAAGCCATGAGCCATACAAACGGTAACATGTAACATTAAAACGTGCTTCAATTCTTCTTACTTATCAACATATTACATCTCTCTATCTCTACATAATGACGACGATCCTACTACTAGTAGTAATAGTGATTCTTTATCAATTAGGAACTTGGTCACTTGCCTTTGTGCCATCGTCACCGTACCGAAGAACAAAACACAACTTATCACAAATACGAGATCCACAATACTATCTTGATTGCCGCGTTCCATCTCTATTATTGCATGCTACATTACACTTTCATGGATCCAAAACTTTTCACTCGAAAACACTTCCTATAGAATCCATGGATATATTTCATATATTGTACGGTCCGGCATTGAAAGATCTTGCCAAGATTGCGATAGGAGGTTCAGGTACAGACAACGTTGTCATCAATCCTAATCCAATCAATTCTTCACTCATGGAAGATTGGATAATTTCATCCAAAAAAGTAAATGCCACCATGCCGGATGAGCAGGGTTTTATATGTAAAGTTCAAACAAGTGGATTGAATTTTTCAGGATTGCATGTGAAAACTGTAGCGAATATTGGAGCACAAATTGTACATCAGAGTGAACAAGATGATGTTACTGAAACGCAGTTGGAGTTTACATATATTGACGATGAACAAATTGTACAAGGACCAAAGATTCTTGTGTTTATATTCAATGCTCTTACTGGTAAAGATTTAGAGGGATCTAGTAGCAGAGGAAAGGGTCAAAGAGTACAATCCTTATCTCGTCTATATACAACAGTATCCAATAACACAGTTGTGTTTCATATCGATACCAATTTAGATATTTCGATTCAGTTCCCAACTCTTCTTTTGAAATTATTACCTGTTAGTAAAGAAAAGGCAGAAGAACAGGGTAGTGAAGTAATTATGAACACTTTAACCAAAGATACAGAAGCCATGATTCCCAAGTTGGAAGAGTTTTATTTACAAACGCGTGAAAAGCAAAAGAATTGGACTGTACATTCATAGCCTATAGATATGTACAAATTTTATTACTAAACAATGACTTTGTCTCTATCTATTGTTCTCTCTAGTCTTCTATGATCCCCACAAACGGATCGGGTGCAATGAAACATTTTGGTTTTCCCTCTGTGAGAGGAATGGTCAATTTATGAGCATGCAGGCACATTCTATGAAATGCAGATGTATCAGCATATGCAACGTCTCCTAATATTGGATGACCCGTAATGGCCATATGTACACGGAGTTGATGTCTTCGTCCAGTCCTTGGTTGGAGCAAGACTTTTGTTGCTTTTATATCTCCCCACGTACCATTTAAAAGTACGACACAACGAGTTAAGGATGGTCTAGCATCAGAGATGACTCCTCCCTTCCCATGTCGTTCGGCTGAGAAATCATTTTTGATAGGGGAGGGGACATCTACTAAATGATCGTCTTTCACAAATACACGAAACATATTGGACGATTCTACAAGCGGAGCTTGTATGTAATATGCATCCTGACTTTCTCCTCGCAAACGGAATCGTATGGGAAGTTTGATTGTACCCATAGACGTTGTTGGATCTATACCACCTATTTCGTTAGACTCGAGTGCCTGAGAGTGAATGATTAAACTTGCTTCGTTGTATTGTTTGGTTAAATCTGTAAAGGCATCCATGTACTTTGGAATGGATTTAATATCTTTCCATGTCATATTAAGTATTTTTTTTTCCTCTTCGGTTTCAATGGAAGTAATGGGTTGCATAAGTAAATGTTTCATACTTTCAGCTTGTTCATGAAATGATTCTTCTGATTCTTCTTTCCATTTACGTTTTCTAAGTCTAACACCTTTCCACTTTCCAAATACAGAATGAGCAGGCATATATCCTGGAAAGGTTTTTCCTTTTCGATTGGTCGCATCTCGACGTGACTTTCTATACCTCCTTTCGACAGTCCCATCCAACCATTCATGAAAAATAGACTCTTGTTCATCTGTCAAAATGGGTATATCATTGGCATTGATATGATTTCTGACAATTGCAAGGTATTCCTTTTTTGTAGATCTATCTTCAAATGCACGACATGCCACCGCAGCAGCGGCTTTGGATTTGGCCATGAGCAGAACCCCACTCGTCGCATAGTCCAGTTGATGTGTGGGTCTAATAATATTATCAGCGAGACTTGCGTGAGTGTCTAATTTTTCTATCCGTTGTATAAGAGATTTTTTATCTCTTGTACCGATTCCTAAGAGTAAGGACGGAGGCGGATAATAATATGTGACGAGTTTGTGCACCGTGGCTGGCTGTGGTCCGTCCATTCTGAGATCGGGTGGCTTGTTCAGTACAAGGTACTTATCGCAATCGTGCAGTATGATCGTGCTGTCTTGATCGTCGGGATTGCAACTGAATTCCCCGGATCCTATGCGGAATAGGAGTGACATTAAGTCTTGCTCGTGACGTTCGTTTCCTCCCCAGCAAGGGTTGTCCTTTGGAGGTGGCTTTCCGTCGATGTGATGATCATCTTCCATTATACTACTCATAGTATTTTGTATGATGTTAAGATTTCTTGGAAAGTTTGAAAATTTGAATGAGAATGAAAGCTTTGAAAATAGAATATGGTGTATTTCAAATGCTTGTAATTCTTGTTTTCTTTTTGGTCGAGTTGTAGACCAGAAACCAGAAACCAAAAACACACGTGTGAGCAAATTGATGATTGGTTCGTCGACATCGGGCTAGTGGGCCTATGCTTCTCGTAACATAAAATGCCTGAGTCAGTTAGTGCATGACGCAAACACACGTGCGCGAGAGGAGGAGGATGAATCTCTCTTGAATATATATGAATAAATAAGTCACCTTATAAGAAGTTACCTATATTGTATGTATGTCATTTGCTTTTTTTATTTCTCTATTTTCTTGTAGTGATATTCTAAGTATATCGTCCTCCAAAGATAAATGTCGCTCAAACCATCTATGGAGGCGGTCTGGGTCATTTTATTTTTTCTTATTAATCCGATACATCACCTAAAATGGCTCCTAAACATTCACACATTTGAAAGAGACAACATGCAACAATGGCAACTTCAAGTAAACTTTCAAAATCAAAATTGCTAACCCGATGCATTTGGTCTCCATCCGCAGTAAATCTATACGGAAGATCCAATACAGTTCCACTGTGACAACAATCCATTAGACAAGTGACAAGCACTCCTTTTGGCATTGGTTTAACCAAAACATTGAACAAATCATCATCTATGATTTGCCCTGCTCTCTTAAAATCTACTGGTATCAATGTTTCATCGTATCCATCATCTTCGTCTCCGTTCAAATCACGTACTCGACCTCCATGACCACTATAATGACAAAAGACAGTATCTCCCGGCTGTGACTGACGAACCAATTGTTGGTAGGCAAATAGAATATTAGCCTTGGTGGGTGACTGATGACGACCATCGTCCATAAGAACCGTCATATTATGCTCTTGGAAACCATGCACTCTCATCAGATACTTTTTCATGTTCATGGCATCATTGTGACATCCACTTAACTCTCCCTGTTGACCACGATAGTTAATCCCAATCAACACAGCTCGTTTGGTTCCATTGCTAGGGTTGACCAATTCAAACGATTTATTCACGTCAATCATTCGAGAGCTTGTCAACTGAGGCACTTGATCAAATCCCTTGTGTAGTAAATTCGTCCTCATACTACGAAGTAAATTTACCCAGGACATGGATGTGATAGCTCCAGATTCATGCGCATCGTAGAGAGTTTGCAGAAGGGCGGCGGTACAGGCACCCCCCGAACGTCCATTTGGATTGGGGAGGGAAAAGTTCCCAACGTTTGATACGTCTGCCGATGTTTGAGAATCATGACAGCCAGAAATCATATGGAATTCTGCTGGAATGGCCTTTTCAGCTTGACGATCAAAGTCAAAGGTGTTCATCGTTCGTTTTGTTGTTGGAGTTAGTTGAATTATACCACCTTCCTATCTCTACTGGTAGAAAGAGTAGAATAGAATAGTTGAGAAACAAAGTTTTGTCCTCCTTGAATCTTGAAAATGCGTTGAGTGTCTTCCAACGAACATTGTTATCCGTGTCAGATTCGAAACGAAGGGAGCATCACTTCGATCTCGAACCAAGAAAAGGAAAAAAGACTACAAACTACAGAGCGTCATTGTATCTGTCTACAGTAAGATATTGGTTCCTTACATTATACTTTTTTTGTTTTATGTATGTTGTATATTTCTACCCATTTTCTATTCCAGTTGCAGTTCTACTCAGTTCGTGTTTCTTTTCCTCCTTCCTCTAACTGTGACAAAACAAACTTACTCTCGTCCAAATATAATAAAATGGATCATGTTTCGTTTCATGAGAAAAAGAGACCTTTTAAAAGCACTTTCTGTGTACAATGGAAGGACCAGATTCATCATACTCTTCCTTCGAGATCCACATACTCTGGAAAGTAGAAAGAGAGGCAAGAATAGATCCTCCAATCCATACAGAGTACTTACGCTCAGGGGGAGCAACAATCTTGACCTTGATGGAAGCAGGTGCAAGAGCGGTAATCTCCTTGGACATACGTTCGGAGATTCCAGGGAACATTGTGGTTCCTCCAGAGAGTACAATGTTAGCATAAAGATCCTTACGAATGTCAACATCACACTTCATGATGGTCTGGAAGGTAGAGTCGGCAATACCATCCATTTCAAGTCCAGTAAGGTTGGGCTGGAAGAGTACCTCGGGACAGCGGAATCTCTCATTTCCAATGACAATGATATTTCCATCAGGCAACTCAAAGGACTTTTCAAGGGCAGAAGATTCGGCGGCCTTCTTCATTTCCTCTTCAAAGTCCACAGCTACGAAACAAAGAGACTCCTTGATATCACGAACGATTTCACGCTCGGCAGTGGTGGTAAGGGAATATCCACGTTCGGTGAGGATCTTCATCAAGTAATCGGTCAAATCACGACCGGCAAGGTCAAGACGTACAACGGCATGGGGAAGTGCATAACCTTCGTAGATGGGTACAGTGTGGGTCACTCCATCTCCAGAATCAAGGACACAACCGGTAGTTCTTCCAGATGCGTACAAGGAAAGTACGGCCTGGATGTTCACGTACATGGCAGGAACATTGAATGTCTCAAACATAATTTGAGTCATTCGCTCACGGTTGGCCTTGGGGTTCTGAGGAGCCTCAGTAAGGAGTACGGGGTGGGCTTCAGGTGCAACACGTAGCTCATTGTAAAAGGTGTGGTGCCAGATCTTCTCCATGTCGTCCCAGTTGGTAACGATTCCGTGCTCAATGGGGTACTTGAGGGTGAGAACTCCACGCTTTGCCTGAGCCTCATCTCCAACGTATGCATCACGTTGCTCCATGCCAACCATGATGCCAGGCTGACGGGCACGACCAATGAGGGAGGGAAAGACGGAACGGGGGGCATCGTCTCCAGCGAATCCGGCTGTAAGTGAAGCACAAGTAAAATAAAAAAAGATGATGATATAGGTCAGACAATATCTTTCAGTGCACATGTGTGTTAACAATCATGTAATGGCGTGAGGAGGGGAAGGAGAATCCAATGGGATCCATCGTTTCTAGGCCCTCTCTCTAAAGATACCTTCGACTGAATTCTCTTTCTTTCTTTCTCTTTTAGACAATCTTCTTTTTTTTTAATATAAAAAATAAAGAATTCGTCCATGTGATAAATTCTAGAGAGAGGCAGAGTAGTCCAACAGGGAAAGGATGGATGATCCTTCTTTTTTGTCTTCATGTTCCTCGTTGTATCGTGTCAAATCTTGGAAACTCCGGCTCCTTTTTTTTGTTTCAAAAGTAAAATCAAAACACACAGCACGCCCACCACTTTCTTCTTACCTTTGCACATTCCAGATCCGTTATCAATTACGAGGGCAGCGATATCTTCTTCGTCAGACATGATTGGAAGCTATTGGGTAGTTAGTATTTTCTGAGTTTTGTGATACCAAACGTGCGGTTCAGTGGGAGTTGTGTAACAAAAAAAAGCAACGGCTCTTGGCAAAAGCACGAAGCATCACACGCAAAACCAGCCAGCGTGGCTTCTTCACGCGGTCCAAAAAATTCAAACGGTCTTTGAGTCTTGGCGGGCGTTTTTGCGCGAAAAAACACGTTTCAAATCGTTTGAGTTGTTTTATGAAATTACTTTATTATCTTCCTTTTCACTCACTCGCTCACTCGTACTTTGGCATCATGGAATATCTCCACTTGTCACAATTCAAATACAAACATCGAATCCAACCACGTTCGACCAGTTGATGGAACAATTCACCCTCTTCACAAATCACATTGGTCCACTCTAATGTGCGTTGAATGATATGAGAAATTTTTATATTCGATTCCTTTTTGGTCGATTCAACTGCAGCACCTTGTTGTTTTTCTTGTTCAAGATAGCATTGTAACATCATGCCATGTACATATGCTTTTAAAATGTCATCATCTGTAACGCTCTCATGCAAACATATATATATTATCTTGAAATCATGATTCAAGAATAGTTCATGTCTTTGATTGTCATGAAACATCCAATTCTCTTCCTCAGGTTCCTTTCCTACTATAATACTACTTCTTTCCATCACCGTTGACAATCTTACTCCCAATCGAATAGAATCAGGCCGTATGACACTGTAACAGGCATCCCAAAGACTTTCATCACAATCTTGAGGTGAAATCAAATACTGTCGAAATTCAGAACCAGAGATCGAACCCTTTGTGGATGTGTACTTCATCATACTCTTTACTCCTTCCTCTACCACCTTGTGCAAAGCTACTTTCAACCGTGCTCGATTCAATGTACACAGTTTTAACATCTTTACAGCAAGGTAATTGGACCATATATGAATCCACGTAAGAATTCCAAATATCAACCAGGTAGCTATCGTGGGAGAATGAATATACCACGAATCACTCGGCATATCACTTCCCATCAATACATTGCTGCTCTTTTGCATCGTTTGCAAGGATTTTGCCAAGGATATACCAAGTACCATGCCAATCAAACTCACAAACGTCTCTTGAATACTTTCCTTTGCTGTTACATCGGCGATGTTGTCCTTGGCAAAATGTTGAGTGATACAACTCTTGGTAGCACCTGCTGCGATACCACACATGACTTTGCACAATGTAGCAATGATTGAAATGACAATTATGTATGACTTATCAAGATAAGGTAGTATCATCTCAAGGGTGAGACCCACATCATTGATTACATCGGCGAAAAGTCTCCATTCCTTCACGTTGGAATCAAAATATCCACTTGCGTAATAACTGAAAATGAGACCGCCAATCATGGCACACCCATCATTGGCGGCCCATGTGATAACGGCACTCGTGACTGTGGCTTCGGAATCACCGACACCTGCTACAGATAAGACTGCTGTTGTTGATGCGATGGAACGAAGATAGCTGCATAATCCTTGAAGACTGTCAAAGAATTGGTATTGGATGTACCCGGGATGGACACTATCCGGATAATTCAATGGGAGGAATATATTCTTTAGAGTGCTTCTTATGTTATGAAATAATTGAGCACTCTGTCTGGTGGTTGCGAATTTTGTGTTATCATGATCAATATTGTATTTTTTCCTCTGATCCGTGTGAATTATATTATTTGACAAGATATTGGAATGGATGACAGAGACAGTGATTTCAGTCGTTTGTGAAGATATTGTATCATGCTCCAAGACTTTGAATGATTTCATCGTTTTTGGTACCATCCATCAAGAAGCGAGTAAGTAGATAGACGAAGAACGACTCCCTCACTCGTAATGCGAAAAATGATCTCTCCAAATATGGCGTTGTAAATGCATCAGGCGTCAGCACAGCACAAGAAAACTATAACCGCGTGTGTTGGAAACAATGATACAAGTAATGCAGTCCTTAGATAGACAAGAATGCACCATGCAGTCGTTTTATTCTTGTGCAAAGGGATGAACTAAGTAAGTACTGAAAATAGAAAAGAAAATGAATGCGGAATTATTACGCGGTTGATGTTTGATTGCTGATGTTTGATTGTTGATGATTGATAGTTACGTAATTATTGGGCAGAACTTGTGCGTTAGGGTTAGGGTTACCGTCGGGGAGATAAGAATTCAAATTACTACTCCTTACTTAGATTCAAACAAACAGTGTTTTTTTACTTTAGAAGCCTCCTCACGATCTACATAAGGCTTTGTTATAGGTCAAGGATCTCCTACTGTAATATCTTACATACGTTATCTAATTACTGTGACAATCAGAGATCCTCATCACAATCATCATGGTAACAGTCAGCACATCGCGACATCGCTCGAAACGTTCTCTTTCTTCTTGTTGTCTTAAGATAATACTTCCATTTGTTAGCCTCTTATCGTTGTTCAAGGTCGTTGCAGTACAATATTATTATGCATGGAACTCTTCAAACAAAAACATCGTACAACTCAATGATCTTGCCGGCAATCCCAGTAACGCCGATGTTCAGGTTTATCATCAAGAAGAAGAAGTGAGGAATTATCATACTGATGATAATGGCGATGATAACGATGATGATGATGATGATCATGAAAAAGAAGATCAGGAACGAGGATTACTGCCAAACAGTGAACATTTTGGGGCTTTCCAAAACATTGACCGTATCTACTACATCAATCTTGATAAGAGGAAGGATAAGAGGGATTTCATGGAATCATGGTTAAAGCCATTTTCTGAAGAATATTCAATACCCTATCACAGGATATCAGCTAAGTCATGGGATGACTCATGCAATAACATATTGGGTGGCGAAGAAGCCATGCTACGATGCCGAGGAGAAATGGGTCTGCGAAATTCAAATCTCCACATCATGGATACTTACAACACGACAGGATACACTCTTGTCCTTGAAGATGATTTTAAAATTTTTAATTATACTCGGCTTCTTGACGGAGTTAAGAAGGTACCGGATGATTGGGATGTCATTCGATTGGATTGCAAGAACGGAAAACATGGTGATAAATTGGGATTCCCACAGTTTGAATTCGGCTACCAAACTAATAAGAAAGGTTACTGTGGAGGCACACATGCTACTTTGTGGAGAAGTGATCGGCTTCATATTTTGCGTAAAATTTGGGAGTATCCTAGAAAAATCTACTTGGGGATTGACTGTCTTTTATCAGATGACAACATTAAAAGCTATTGTGTGCAAGTGAAAACTGGCCGTCTGTTTAAACACGATTTGTCGTCGGATATACCCAAGACGGAAAAAGTGATTGCAAAAGAAATTCGTTGAAGATACTGGATAATTTTGTCTGTGTTTCTATTGATCGATTTTAGAATAGTTCCAATCGATTCTTCTTACTTAGTAACTTTAATTCTTACTAAGTAGTACTAAAACATGTCGTGGATACTGCTACTAGTAGAACTCGCACAAGAACACACAGAACACAAAGCCAAGGACAGCTATTTTTACCTTGAATTAGTAAACGTGTAATGTAACTGTAACTGAATGGTGCACTAGTATGGATTGATTGGAAGTTTCAATAAGGACGTGTGGTGGTGTTGATGGCAATGAGCAATGACCGACAGGATAACTCAGAACCGATAACCGGTTACATAATGATATTTTCATGAATGACGGCGCGTGAGGCGTGACACATAGCATGTCAAAACATAACATGTCAAAACAACCTCGAGTGTCACTCAACATTCCCATCGCACAATTCGATTCAACAGATATCGCAATGGTTAGGGTTAGGGTCTATCCTGTGTCCACTACTCGTATGGAACATGGAACATGGAACACTTTTCTAGTGCTAACGTGGTCTTTCCGTAGGAAGTTTCATAGCCGTTACCGGGCCGTCATTCAAGGCCTTAAGCAAGCGTCAAGCGTGAGGGTATCCATTATCCATGTGTATGTAATAAAATCGTTTTCGGTATGACTGAAAAGACTAAAGCTATTCTAGACGAATGGATATCGTCGCTTCAAATTCCAGGAATACAGTATATTGTTACTAATGCCCATGGTATCATTTTCGAATATGCCAATGGAGCTTGCGATGTGAAACAACTATGCACACTGGTGTCATCCGGAACGTGCTTTTTGACATCCTCTTCTACTAAAGTTCTAACAGCAGCTGCAGTAATAAGACTTGTGGATCAGAATTTGATTGAGTTAGATGAACCCTTGTCCAAATACTTTCGAGAACATCCATATGGCGAACTTATAAAAATTCGTCATCTACTGAATCATTCTTCAGGAATACCTAACCCAATGCCTCTGAAGTGACTTCATAGGGAAAAGGAACATTCCACTTTTTCCGAAAGTGATGCACTTTGCAATGTTATGAAAGATAATCCATATCTCCTCTTTTCTCCGGGTCAGAAGAATGCTTATTCGAACATTTCGTACTGGTTATTGGGTAAAGTCATTGAGCAGGTTTCTGGAAAGACTTAACAAGAGTTTCTCCATGATGAGATATGCAAACCTTTAAATATTGAGCAGGATCAGATGTACTGCGATATACCCTCCAACGCAGAAATTACACGCGGTCATCAACCACGCTTTAGCATACTAACACTCATCTTCAAGTTCTTGACGAATCGAAAAATATGGGAGTCATCCTTTGACCATTGGTCACGTTTCAAAATGCTTTATATGAATGGTTCGGCGTACGGTGGTGTCTTTGCAAGTGCTAAAAATGGCTTTGCAAAGTTTGTGCAAGATATGCTAAAAGATAATCCAAAACTCTTTTCAGCTTCGGCCAAACAATGCTTCTTCTCAGATCAGGTAGATTCATCAGGTCATATTTTACCTACAACATTAGGTTGGCATCGAGGGCACCTCGTCGTTGATAATCATGGACCGTCAAAGGTTTTGTACTTTGGAAAGCCAGGTGGTGGCCCAGGATACCATAGCAACGTACGTATTTATCCTGAGTTGGGAATTCGAACGATATTTTTTGCAAATAAAACAGAGGTGAGCGCTGACAAAATAAATTCTCTTTCTGATCGTTTGGATGAAGAGTCTTTGATAGAGGCCATGCAAGAGGATTCATTGGCTGGCAATCGTTTATGAATAGAATATGTGTGTTATATTTGATTTTATTGTGCATTTCTTTAAATGTATTCATTCTCAGTTCCTGAGACGGATGGTATGACTTATTTGAAGTAATTGATGTACCCGTGCAAAGCTGCGCTACCCCCAGTATGAAGAAATACAATTGTTTCTCCTTTTTTGAAGATACCATTCCTGCAATAATCAATTAGACCAGCTGCTCCTTTCCCAGAATAAACAGGATCCAGTAAAATACCTTCCTTTTGAGCAAATAGCCTGATTGCCTCAATGGTACTTTCAGCTGGCTTACCATATCCTTGGCCGACGTAATTAGTATCAGCTATGACATCTTCTCGTTTCACACAATCTGGACGGCCAATCTTTTCAGCTGTACGCTGAGCAACTTTATATACATTATCCTCTTGTTTCTCCTTCGCAACCCTGACTCCAAAGCCCAAGAGTTTAATATCAGATTCAACACTCTTCAACCCAATAATCATACCAGCTTGAGTACCTGCACTTCCAGTCGCATGAACAATATGATCAACGTCAAGAGCTTTCTCATCAAACTGCTGAAGCATTTCATAAGCACAGTTGACATAACCGAGAGCTCCAATTTCATTGGACCCTCCACCCACAATAGTGTACACCTTTTTACCTTCAGCACGATACTTGTTCGCAACATCTTCCAGTTCTTGATTCATATCCAAACCAGAGGGTCTATATTCCATGGTGGCCCCAAATAAGTCATCGAGTAGAACATTTCCATTTTCGTAGTAATTAGAATCTTTGGAACCAAGACGATCTTCCAAAAGAATGTGACACTTAAGTCCAAACTTAGCACACGCAGCAGCGGTTTGCCTGGCATGATTGGATTGGGTTGCACCTTGAGTCATGACATATTCGGCACATTGTTCAATAGCATCAGCAATGAGCCATTCTGTCAACAAGTGTGATTGATACTATGTAAGTATACCATGAAAATATGTACATATAGTTTTACAAATAGAAATGTAAAGATACATCGTATAGAAATACGCACCTAGCTTACGAGCCTTGTTTCCACCAGTTGCAAGTCCAGTGCAATCATCACGCTTGATGTAAAGTTCAACTCCGAGTTCTTTTGAAAGGTTCGAACAATACTCAAGGGGAGTAGGGAGGTGAGCGAGTTTCACTCTGGGGAACTTTTTGAGATAGTCCTGAGCCCTTTGAACGGCATCTTCTTCTGAGGATGAAGAAAATGACACAATACTTTCAGCCAATCCTAATTCAACTTTCATGTCTTTCATTGATTCCATGAGTCTTTGAAAATGAATGACAATAAAACAACATTAGTAATAAGTACATATCATTTCATTGATCATGGGACATATATTTAATAAATATTCAGTCCTTCAAGAAGCAACGTTTCCTGCTATCTACGTACCGTTTGGTTGTCTTTGGTGTTCTTATTTGATCTTGGAGTTAGTGGTGTCGGAGGCAGATGTCAACTTTTGATATGTTTCATCAAAACGAATATGCAGAACATTTATGAGAAAGAATGCAGACCCTTCGAATCCTCATCGGAATTCTAAGAGTTTTCTGTTGTTCTCTCATTCTCTTTGGGACCGACGTGGATGGGTTCCAATATGTACGTAAGTACAGATCAGCGCTCAGCCACCAACAGCCACCAAAAAAGCTCGAGTTCAAAAAGTTCAAAGGGATGTTGTAACTTGTAACTAGCGCTCCTCCTTGATTTCAATCATTCATCATGGAAATATCAAACATGTTGCAAGATGGGCCCATATTTAAGCTATTTAGTTCTAATAAACAACGTCAACAGTGTAGTGATGGGTTAAATGATGCCATCCAACTCTTGAATACTGCTACTGTCATGGCGGATGAAAGAGAAGAACACTCTCTTGAACACGTATTATATATATCTATAGAAGCACTCCGGACTTTGATGAAAGCAACTAGTGTGAAAGAAAAGTTATCAGCCCTTCGTAAATACCGGAGCAGTTTACTGCAGATTGATGGAAGGGAATATGTTTTAAATGATGACAAAGTAGTCATTGGTGCATATCGCATCCTGTTGGAGTTAGCATTGTCAGATGCTACACCACCCCCGATGAAGAAGGCTTCTTTTGCTTGCTTAGTGGCATTATCGCAGTTTATCAATGAATCAAATTTGAAATTCATCCATGATTCAGTCATTGTTTCTGTTCTGTACGAAGAAATGTGGTCCAACCCTTTACAGTCACTTTTTGACATGTTGTCATATCCTCCAACTCTTTCCATGATCCACTCGAATACTGTCATGATACTTGATATATTCAAATTCTTATTGACTCGTGGGAAGAAATTTGAGAGCATCATCGCTGAATACTCCTTTCAATCCGATGAGAAAGAAACAGATGTTGGTGTGATTAGTACCAATGCTTTGACGGCGGTTGACCACGGAATCAGCATTTGCAGCACTTTAAGATTATTTCTCACTTCATTTGATAGTGTGAATTGTCTCTTGAAAGATGCAGAGATTCAGAGTATTTCTATCGACTTGCTTGAGTCCTTGATACAAACTCTAGTGTTGCCATTGATCAGCTGTAAAGCAACGTCATCGGACTCTCTCAGCGTGGCCACTATTGCTATGGGTCATTTAAAGCAATGGATATTCAAATTGAAAGGTTTTGATTATTCTATTATAGCAAATGAGTCTTATACATTTGGGCATACATCTTCTTCAGTATTGCCAGAATTGAACAAAGTTGGGATTTTTCGTGGTATTATCGCGACTCTTCCAAATGAAGCTCTATTACAGCCTTTTCAATCTAATGGACAAGAATTATTAATGGAACTAGCAGAATTCTTACTAGAAGTTTCTGATGTGTCAACAGATGATGCAGCTCGTCTTTCAGCTATGAAAGGTCTCGACACAGTCATGGGGAGATTGAAGAATGTAATCAAACACGAGGTGAACGGTAAACTGATTGCCCCTACAGCGAAAAGATTGTCTCAGAAAATATTGCAGGTTTCAATATCCACTTGGGAATCACCCCCTAGTCGACAAATTGAGAGTATTGTACCTGTTCTTTTCAACAATCTTGTTTCTCTATTAGAAGAGCTTGACAAAATAGAAGCTATTGATGAACAATCTAATTCGATTGATTTATTAGTGAGTACCATCATTTCGCAACCAGTGTCTAGAAAAGGTCGATATGTAGCACTTGACACGCTACTTCCGAAGATTGGTGCATCAAAGCTGTTTAAATTGGCGAAAAAAAATAATATTAGTGATACGTCGATGATTTCATCTTTTTTCGCCGAAATAGGAAAACGAGGGCAAACTTCAGGAGCGGCGGCAGAGCTGTTGGCAAAGATTTTAAATACAGTCAGAATTGAATCAGAAATAAGTATTCAATGTGATAAGGAGGAAGAAACTGATCCTTTAACTAAAAAATGGTGTGAGTTATGGGTACCTTCGCTTGCGCAGTCAATTCTCGTTGGTAACAGGGTGCAGAAAACGGCCGTTGCATCATTTTGGTTACCTCAACTTCCAAATATTGTAGGCGGGGCTTCGTGCAAAACGGAGTTATCATTTGTATATGCGATTATGCTAGAAAAAATTATAGAAATCGGAAGTGATGTTTCAGACAAGTCTTCCATGTTGTGGGCTGTAATTGAGATAATTCGCCATGCAGATATGATGCGACTTCTGAAAGATACAGTACACAGGAGATTAAGAGATGTGATAAAAGCAACGTTTTCGGAAAAAACGCTTGTTGTTGCGTTGACTCATGAATCATCTCTGCTTCGTATCGCAGCTTTTCAAACGATGCATCCAATACTAATGACCTATGATGCATATAATTCTGACCCGTATCTATGCTCTATCGCAGAGGTGAATTTGTGGAAAAGAACACTCCCTTATGCATGTAAAAGCTCAGAAAAAGAGTACCTATCAACTCTGTCGAAGGCTTTGGTTAGTTTTTTAATGCACTTGTCCGATATTGAGTATAAAAAGCATGGAGAAACCATTGATACTGCTCCGTCTCATTTACTTGTCCCGTTCGTCACAGAGTTTTTGCTTGAAGATTTATTTGTATATCAAGCAGCATATCCAGGTACAGTTTCTGATAAGGAGAAGTTTGCCCTTATTCTAATGGACACAGTAGTATCTTTTGCTACTCAACGTGATTCATTTCAATCATGCAATAGGTTGTTAAAGAATGCTTCAAAGAAAGTGAAGCCACTTCAAATGTTATGGTATAGAGATATATTGAATCATATTCTCGGTGAAAATGTCATGGCGACATTGTTTAGTCTCCTTCATTCTCAATGGGACGGAACTCGCACAACCGTTTATCAGATAGTTATCGACGTACTTGACTATGGCAGAACACTAGGATTTAGTCCAACTCCATTCCTCATCTCATCTTCTTGTACTCGATTAATGGAGGCGAGAGGTATTCATTTAGCTTCATCACCGCGGCAACGTGAGTCTGATGCTGGTGCACGAATCCTCGCCATTTTATGTCTCAGTCGTCAAACACAGAGCGAAAAAAATGATTTCCTGGAGAGATTGTCAAGTAAATTGAAGGACCGAGTGGATATGATGGAAGCATCTTTAGGTCTGGGTGAAAAAGATCGTAATTCTGCCAACCAATTACCCTTAGCCCACGGATTACTACAAACAGTGCGGCTCATTCTAGACGATCCATCCGGATTACAAATAATGGCTGATTCAAAGTCTCATCTACATTCTGCGCTAATTTCATCTTGCATTCGATCCATTGAAGTCTCTCTGGTGGTTGTCGCGGATGTCAAAGAAGATGAATTACCTGATGAGTCGGAGGAAAAGTGGAAACGTGTTCGATCCGAAAAGTCTGCGAATATACCGCTCAATGTAAATACAGGAGCTATAGGTGCTAATGGTAATTTTACCTCAGTCCACAAGGCAGATAATTCTGAGATTGCTAGAAGACTTGCAACGCAACGCATAGTAATGGGCACTTGGTTTTTGATCAAAGAAGCAACGGCACTGCTTCCTTCGATCATTAGATCTATTCCTAGCTGTAAAGCAGATGTTGTTAATTCAGCGGGCAATCTTCTTATCAGCTGCCTCATTACATTGAAACATCAAGGAGGTGCTTTTGCTGCACATAAATCGCTACAGAGTCTATGCTGTATATGCTATTCTTCTGATGCATCAGAAAGTCTCCGAAAATTACCAAGTGCGTGGGCAAAGCGATTCCTATGTAAAATTACGGGTAAAGAGTCCGAAGTTAGGGATAGCACTTTAAGACGTTCTACCGGCTATGGTCTCGGCTTTCTTGCCATTCTTCGGACGGAAAATGTTTCGCCGCGCTTCTTATTTCCGTATGTTTTGGCTAATGTAATTAAGCTGTCACTGCCGCCAGCTTCGGTGTTGAACAGTTACATGATGAAATGGTCAGTAACTCCTTGTGAAATGTTCACATTTACGAAGGACATATCAACGGGAGATGCTTTTGTAGCAGATTCTGAATATAATCACCGATCTAGGATCCATGCCCTCAATATCTTACGTCTGATTATACTTGATGCCCCTCTGGCAAAATATATGAGAGAATATGTTGGAGATAGTATTATCTCTGCACTCATTGGCTATAAGGATTCCTCGTGGAATATTCGAAACTCGAGTACGATGGCATTTTCGGCTGCTATGTTAAGAGTTGTAGATGCTGATAAAAATGCCGATTCAACATTTGGAGGCAATAAAAACAAATCTACAGGGAATGCAATTACCTGTAAAGAGCTGTTCCGAAGTTATCCATCACTTTTGACAGCTTTGGTTGAATTGATAACGGAAGAAAACTCGACTTCCAGTTTCGTTGACGCCCTTCATCCTACTCTATTCCCACTTTTTCTGCTTTTGGCTCGATTACGACCTCTTACCCACGAACGTGCTCACGACGGTGAAAGTCATGTTTCTGATATTTTGGTCGAACCAATTCTAGGATGTTTGGGTCATGCTCACCATAAGGTACGGGTGGTCGCCTCAAGAGCGTTAGCCGTCCTATGCACGTCTGAACACTCTCAAGATAAATCATCCAGAATTACCATGATACAGACCATTGTGAGTCATTGCAACTTGACTGACTCTACGGACCACAATCTTACTCATGGTGTTCTCTTGGCAATCAAAGCTCTTCTAATGAGTGCATCAAATCCAGAGACTTGCTATACTTCTGATTTACTCTCTTTGGTATCATACTTTTCCTCGTGGGGAACTTTTACGTGTAAAGTCCACCCATACTGCGCTTCGGTTGCCTTAGAGATCCAATACCATCGATATTTACGAGCCAAACTTACTCACGACTGCAATGTTGAAAATCATCTCAAGAGTGAGCTACACTCAACCAGTCTCAAAGTTATATCTATGATAGAACACCTAACTAGGAATGGACATGATATTGTCGGATTAGAAACATTGGCACGAGTTTCAAGCGCGATTGTATGCACAATATCTTTCGATGCAATTTTTGATATCTTCACCTCAAACTCAATACGCTCCCAGTACATTTCATCTTTCAAGCACTGCCTTACAAGTATTAACCATGATATAATGCTTCATTCTGCAAAATCATTCAAAAAGAAAACATACGACGCTGTTGCTACCCTCGTTGATCCATCGGGAAATAAACGTGATCTTGAAATTTTGCAAAAAATATCATGTATTTGCATGCTAAGCACCATTGAGCTTCTCCAGAAAACATCGATACCACATCCACCAACATTGCGTAGATTGACAAGAATTGCTCTTGAATGTATATATGCTTACAAGCACAAAGTAGGCGACTCTTTTTGTTTTATTGATATAATTGGTATCGAACAATGCGAGATCTGGATGGCATTAAAGCAATTACTTTCTCTTGGTGGGTTTGCATTTGAACAGAATAAAATGAATTATGACGCGCTTGGGTCAGGAAACGGACTAGCTAGTAATGCTCTTGAGCTTTGTGCTTTGTATGTTTGTGATATACTACACACAAACAATCAAAACACTGCAAACGAAAAGCACTTGGATGTACTGGCTACATATTTAGATTTGGTCCGGCAATCATGTCACCCCCTTGCAAGTTGGAAAGTACGATATAGTGCTGCACTGGGAACAAGACATAATTGCCTGTCACAAATTAAAATCAATAATCCAGATGCTGAAAACATGAGATTAGAAGTACTTCTTCAATTGATAGAATTATTTCAAGATAGTGATGAAGATGTTAGGAGAGAAGTTGGTAGAACTTTATGCCATACAACTTCAGATTTTGAATCTCTATCTCTTCTCCATTTAGAAAAGATAATTAACTCAATCTCGGAAAAGGTTGATGGATCTCGAATGTTCCTTCTACTCATCAATCGCATTCTAAGTATCTGCAACAGCATTATGATCCATGTGGATAGCATTACAAAAGAATATTCATGCACTATTGCCTGTCAAGATAGTCTCAATTTGGATACCGATAGAGAAATATTTGAAGAAGAAGATCCGAATCCGTATGAGGAGGATCTTGTGATTATCCACACATCAATTATTAGATTATGCAGGTATCCAAAAACGTGGATGGACGACAATACTGAAGCAGAAGCATCTTTACTAGAGATCCAGAAACTTTGTACCCAGACTTTGACTGCCTTTCACCAAATCTACATTTTCACTGGCGAACGAGATGTGACCCATAATCTTTCTTTCACTGGAACTGTGTTTCCACTTGTGCATGGTCTTATTTTGGGATCGTCGTACGGCTTATGGATGGGTATCAATGATGAGAGTTTTGGGTTGGTAACGCTTTGCAAGGATATTCTAGAAAACAAGAATGCCTTATTGCATCCATGTTTCAGGAATGCGCTGTCTACTTTGAACTCAATTGTTACTGGGGATACTCAAAGTTTGGAACGTATCAAATCTTGTTGTTTTCTCTTACCATCTACTAGAGACAAAATGTGATATCATAACTCATAACAGTGTAGTAGACTACTATAAGCTATAGGTGGATTAGGTTGTTACTTTCACCTCTTACCGCTCGTTCTAGATAGAATATCAATTAGCCTTTCCTGCTGAAATAATCCTGAGAGTTCTTCTGTGTGTTTGTCAAAGAGGAAAAGCTATAGTAGGCATATCGATTGATTCATCCCGACAGTAGTATCAGTCAGCTGCTTCAAAAACTCCTTCATCCTTTCGTCTTAAGGCAGTCCTTCCCTTTGCGCTGATTGTCATGTATTTGTATGTGAATCAGTTCAGCTGGAAATACTACTCATACACAAATACACATGAATTGATGCATTCGGATGACTCACTCATGACCAATGACTGACTACTGCATTCTACCTAAGAGGTTAGGGATAAAGTTCCTTTGTGTCCCATGCCCACGAGGATTAGATTTCTCAACGTCTTTCTTTTCTCGGCTCTTCTACGGAGTTGTTATTTATTTTTTATCTACCACTTTACCCTTCCATTGAAACGATTGATCCAATCGATATGATTCGTTTACATTTAGTTCTAGCATTGTATGTGTGCGTGGCATTGTCGAATGCCATGTCTTATGTGGCTTTAGATATGCGAACGCCAGAAAAGTGTTTTTACGTGGATTATCCCGGTCACGATACCCAGTTTACAGTATTGTATCAGATTTTAGGTACGTTGAGCCACTGATGGTTTTGTAATAAATTCATAAAAGTATTATACATCCTCCTACTACTATGTAGATGACCATAGGTATAATGTTAAGAACACACTTTTTTAAAAAATACTCACATTTGTTCGCTCTGTCGTTCCAATGTTTAGATCCCCAAAATGGAAAAACAAACAAACCATCGCTAGATTTAGAAACCATCGTTTTCACAGTGAGTCTTAATGATCACGCATTATCTGGCCATGTTATTAAGGATCTGAATGGAAAATGGTCACTTTCTCATAAAGACGAGGGAGTCATCAAGCTATGTGTTTCAGTGGAACAACAGGTCGGTCAAAAGTACATCAGACCAGCGCTTGTTGCCTTTCGAGTGAAGGAGACAGGAAATACAGAGGGTATTGAGATTCCTGTTGTAAATCCCAAAGCTCAAAATGCAGCGAAAGAACACATGAGTGAAATGGAAAGAGTCTTGGGCAAAATGATTAAGGATGTGAATCTTTTACTCAACAATGCCGATAGTATTAAAGATGAAGAGCAGAAGTTTCATAAGAAAAGTGAAGAAATGAATGCTGCTAGTAAATGGTGGCCAGTTCTACAACTTTGTGTATTGCTGGCCACTGGGTTTACTCAGGTGAATCACATTGTAAAATTTTTCAAGGGAAGGCACATTATCTAAGAATACAAGTTTTGATATACTCGTTCTATAGTTCTATATCCTTTTAAAAGAGATATTTGGTGATTTATGTTCCTATTTACTTAAGATTTCCTATACCTGAAGTAGCTACAGGTTTGTTTGCTTTGAACGTTCCAGTCAAACCTACTGTTCCCTTGTTCTCACTGATCCACCATGCCAGTCTACGACCTGACTCCCATGCCCCAGCAATCGATGGATCTAGAAGCCAATCACCACAAACACCTACGCCATAATCGCGGTCATAAATAAAGCCTCCATGGAAGTCATCCGATGTCTTTGATTTCCAAACATTCAATGGTACTGCAGCACCCCACAACTGCAGTCTACTCTCAAAAATGGAATCTTCGATGGATCCCTTCTTCAAGCCAAGACTTTCTTCTAATGCAGTAGTCATCAAGTGAGTCACTTTCTCAATCGTATCTTGTGGTAAATTTTCTTGTGGTCCCTTGTACTTCTTTGCAAATTTAGGTGAAGACAAAAGTGTGTACACTTGATAATTCGGAAGCTCAGGCATCGGATACTTTTTGGATTGCATGGCCAAAAACTTTACATCAGGAGCATTGCAAAGAAATGCACCCAAAGTATCCTTCCCCACAACATCATCTATCTTTGCACCGTCACTCCCCTTCAACACAAATGTCAGAGAATAAATAGAATTCAAAGTCATTTTCTTCCCTCCCCATTCAGGTACGGTTGGACGGAAATCTACTTCTAGTAAACGATGTACATCTTTAGCGGGTGTTTTACTCATCAATCGATCGGCACATTTGCCATTGTGTGCAATAATAATCTCATCAAAGGTCCCATATCTCTGCCCATTGGATTGAATGGTCCATTGTGGTTTAGAAGGGTCTCCTATGAATTTCACACCGTTCCCTGGACTGATCCATGTATCTTGATGATACTTGACATTTGGTGATAGCATAGCTAATGGAATATGTCCCATGCCATGAACTGGATAGAATTTATCATGGGATAATACTGGACGTGCGATTATTGTCGTCTTTGAATCATGTTCTTCATGGCTTGTACTCGTATCCGTCTTACAATAATCTACTTCTACAAGTGAACGTTCCGGAAAGGGTTTAAGAATGCCTTCGCTTCTCCATATCTCCACTTGTCTTCGAAAGGAATCAAAGTTTTGAGTAGGAGTATTTTTAGGAACGGTAATGATTTGAGCCGCATGATCGTAAATGCATTTGGTGAGTACTGCATCTTTATTAGTATTCTCATTCTTTTCAAAGTCATTCTGAAGACGTGAACTACACCTTCCTCCAACACGTAATCTTCCAGTATCAAACACAGTTATATTCCAATTGGAAAGGAGTTGTAAATGCTGAGCAGCTGAAAGTCCAGAAATTCCTCCTCCAATGATGGCAATGGATTTTTGTGATGATGATTCTGATGTGGACATGAACATATGCTTCACCATGGAATTATTTGAATGCTTTAGAATTGTTGCTGAACCGGATGATGAAAAGGCACGCACTGTTACGAATGATAATCCTGATACGATCCAAAGAAACACAATGACATGAGAATTGGTAAGGAATAAGATACTGTTTTTCCTCCCAACATTCATCTCTCTCTCTATATATAGATGTTTCTATCTACACAAAGAGAGAATGACTAATAGTAAGTTATTGAACGATTCTTTCACACGTATACAACTGATTTTATTTTGATACGCTGTAGTATGCTGTACGTCATCGAGTCATCATTGGTGGTTTGGTGTGTGTGTGTGTGTGAGTTCTTTTGATAACACGTGGCTACTAAAAGCCTATGCTTTCCTAACTAGTACTCATGTTGATCAAGGAAATGTCGAACCCTTGGATGAGTTTCCGTATTCTTGACATGTTTACAGCATGTCAGAATGAGGATAAAATAATGATAAGAGAGAATGTTGCTAAACCAACAATTCACAAGTACTATGCACAGGATAGCAGTAAGGGATGGTTCTCGTTACGAATTAGTATCTGATTCATTTTTGATGGTTTCAATGAGCACTGATGGAATAATAGGAACCATGGCACAATCGATGCAGTAGAGAATTTAATATTGTTTCATTGATCCAACCTTCTTATCGAAAAAACAGAATCTGGAAAGTCATATTTATTTTACAAGAAACAAGCAGAGGAGGTTACCAATAGATATGAAGGCAATGTTTGCTGATCATATTGCTGGTTCAATCATCCACACCCCGCGCCACATAAATAGTGATAATATGTTCTAAATACAAAGATTAAGCGTATTTTTGCATGATTCATAAACAATATGAAACGCATTTGTTGTGCGCATGCCATACTAAAACCCAATGGATTTTTTCCTGTATCGGGGTAATCAAAACGTACAACCTTGAACAAAAGAATCGCTTCAATTTCTTCTTGTGAATTGATGTCAATAGTAAGTATGGAACTTCAGTGGAACATTGTAGTATTCACTGCTGGGGTTGAACGAAGTATTCGCCGAGTACTACTATTTTTTCACAGCCTCCGGCAAAAATAGAAATGACCGTGAGAGTGTGTCCTTGGGAGTGTGAGTCAGTCTTGCGTGGATAGTCACTTACAATCGATAACCGGTCATTTCTATTTTTGCCTGGCAAATTTCCCCGAAAAAAAAAATCAAGCACAAATAAATACTCTCTCTCTCTCTATAGCTAGCTCTCTCTAGAGAGAGCATTAGTTTACCCCATCTTTCATCTACTTACCCACTAAAATGAAAATCAATCGGACATCTGCAGTGATCTTGTTGATTAGTCTTGCCATATTCCGTCTTGATAATGCCACGGGATTCCTTGTGGAGGACAATGACGGAATCTATGAAAAAACGGAGTATTACGAAACTGACTTAGAAGAGTTCTACATCGACGAAGAATCCCTTAGTTATCAATACCCGCCAGCTCCTAATTCATCCATTACTGATCTAGAGTACTATGATGAATATGGACCTATTCCTGAAGTCCGATTTGGTGAAGACCATGCCAGGGCTTTAACGAGCACCATTGATATTGGAATGTTTCTTCCGCTAAGTTGCAACTCTGAACTCGATAGTGCACCGTGTGATACTAACGTTTCCAATGCTATTGGAAGCATAGATCTGGTTCCATTGACCATTCCCTGTGGAGAGTGCTGGACATTGGATTCCGGCGCGATTGATGCTAATAATACAGTCACATTTCATCACGGAATCAATGTCATCGGAAAACTTGTAATACCTGAAAATTCCAATGTCACGATCTACACGACATTTGTAGTTGTACAGGGCGAGTTGAAAATCACCATGAGTCATCCCGTAGTCACTCCTGACTATGGAGCCGTTCGTTTCATCTTAACCGGCAGCTCAGACGAATCCTTCGTCCCCGCGGACTCTAACATCGATGTTTGTGGTGAAAACGCTGAATGTAATATTGGTAAGAAAGCATTTATTGTCGCCGGAGGGAAACTGAACATTGATGCCTTCCCTTCTTCTTGTGAAGCACATACCCCAATTTTAGACAAGGTCATAGAGGACCCATTCCACAACCCAGAGGACTTTTATCTTGACCGTAACTTGCCAATCGAGTGTCCGATACACGGATCAAACTTCCTATTTGATGATTTTTCTGACGGTGGAGTTGGAAATTGGACTGGTCGGCAAGATACAATCACGTTCAATGATAATGGGACCCTACGAGTCACCAATAGGATTTCGAGATGGAACGGCCCATATCTGGCTCTGATGGATCGGATGCCTCATTTATGTCTTCAACCAGATCGCGATTACATATTTTCTGCTCGTATCAAATTAGACATGGCAAATGGCACAGACGGTGGTAAACCCAGTTGGTGCGCGCGAGGAATTCCTTCAAGCAATTGGAAGTAAGTACTTCTTTACATCATCATGTGTTTCAATAATTATATCATACCTTCAGGTTACTCATACTCTTCTTTCTTGAATCATGACTCCCCAGCGATCCAAGAGCTCACTGTCCAAGACTCATTACGTACCGGAAAAATTCAAACAGCTCAGCTGTGCACTCGTATGTGGAAAAATTACGCATGAATCGTTTCTATGCAAGCAACTACGGTGAATGGAGTGATTTTGTCGGTACTATTCGATTCACCTCTGATGAATTGAACTCATCCAACGAAATTCTTAGTTTGTATATTGAAGATGTTGAAACAGGAGTTGATATAACTCTAGATTTCATTCAGATCTCTTTACCACCGGTTGAAGCTCCATCCGTTGAAGAATTGTGCACTGAATTGGTACTTAATGGTGATGCAGAACTAGGTATTAATCCGTATCCATTTACTAGCTTGGACTCTCCATACCCTCCAGTCGTCACAGAAGACTTATCTGGGAATAAGTTTTTTAGTTTGACAAATCGAACTAGTAGGTACTCGAGTATTCGTGTCTCCGTCAACACTAATTGCTTCGACCTTGGAGTTATTTATACAGCAAGTGCAAAGTTCCGTTTCACATCCGATGTTCCATATGACTTCGAAATAAATTTATTGATCAAAGACCCCGATGATAATATGAAGGGACACGGGAGAACAATCGCAAAATGCAATGGCCAAAATTTCTCCGATGGATGGAAAATTTGCTCAGGAGATTTCTGTACGTATTTTGGTTTCTTTTCATGTCATTGATTTCACATAACTGATCTTCTTTATTTCATTCAGATGTAGATCCTCTTCTGGCAAAAACTCCTACTGCTGAATGGCGCATTATGCTTTATGAAGACGACGCTCCTTTGAATAACATAGATTTTGATGATATCTCTATTAAGTACAAAACTGGACAAATGACGAAGGTTGTAGTATCCAGTAACGAAGCTTCATGTTGGGGAATCGGGTCTAAGGTTCACATTCCATCTTCTTCTCTTTATTTGTGGCCTACTTGGCACCAACACACAGTTGCTCCAAATGGAATAACAACAATTGTAGAAGACATTTCTATGTTGCAAAACGGTCTCGTGGAAATCACCATCAGAGATGCTCCATTCATACCAGTAATCTCAAGACTTGACAATCATAGCTTGGGAGCTGAATTGGTGCTTCTCAGTCGCAATGTAAAAATTCAAGGTGACAATGATGAAGCTGACAAAGGAGGCTACGTTCAAATTTTGCACTCTTCCAACGCGCAACGTATTATTGGTGTAGAATTCTCTAAAATGGGACGAATGGCGGAACAGGATCGGTTTCCCTTGCAATTCCTATTTTGTGGCTCAGTTTTAGGCTCTATTGTATCTATGAATAGTTTCCATGATAATCACCAGAGATGCGTGACGATCGATGGTACTTCGGACTTAATCTTGGATGGCAATGTGGCATACAATAATTTTGGGCACTGTATGCATATTGGTAGTCGTGGAAAGAGCCAGCGAAACACCATTAGTCGCAATTTAGTGTCTCAAACCAAGTCTGTGCCTTATCGTGTTCAATGGGCTGACGACCGATATCCTGCTGCGTTCTCATGCTTTCACCAGCCCAATAATCTTATCGATAATATTGCAGTGTCATCCCAGTTTCATGGTTTCGAGCTGTATCTTCCTTACAGAGAAATGCTTGAGGTAAGTACATATTTCTTATGATTTTTCCATTTTAACCAATTGTAGCTCACAATCGTTGTATGATAAAAGGATGGTACTGAGATGGAACCAGAAGAAATAAGAGATGAAAATAATACTTTAGTTGAAGTTCGATACAGTCGTCCGCGAGAAAATACAATAGGTTCTTTCAGTGGAAATGTTGCATGCAGTAACGGTGATAGTGGTTTCTGGTTCAGGGATTCTACCTCATTCGATCAAAATGTCCTGAGCTATCTACAGTCATTCAAAAACCGATACTATGGTGTACGATTCTGGTCTGTTTTCCGCATGATTTTAAAAAATTGTGAGATTGGAGAAAATGGTGTAAATGTTCATTTAGGCTGGAGTGATGAAATTGGTATTCAGGATACAACTATATCTGGAATTACTTCTTTCACTCGCAATCTTCTTAGCCCTCCATATTTCTCAAAACCGTGTTCTAGTTTATATCCAGACTCAGTAGGATTAAAAATAATGACTGCAATATGGTGGTGGGACCGATGGCTTATGAAGTATGTGAATCAAGATAATAGAATTCTGAAAGTATCTGAACAAGTCGAAAATATTGGTGCAACATTGAAAAATGTACATTTTTCTGACTTTGACTTTTGCCCCGAGAGTTACCCAGTCGAGTTCAATACCGACAACATTCGGGATGGTCATTGGGACTATGCATCATCTTTCAATAACGTTACTGTGGCTGGGGAGCGCCTGATGAATGCAGCGAAGGCTAGGACAAAAGTTTCTGATATTATTATCACTGATATTGATGGTTTGTCCAATCCTGCGAATCTGTCAAGTGAAAGAGCCACTGGAAGTTTTGTAAGCGACCTACCATACCTCACGAAATTTCTTCAAAATTGCAGCAGTTATTCTGAAGGTATTGCATATTGTCCAAACGCTTGTTTGCGTACTGTAAGCATTTATACTGATCCATATGACAGTAAAAATCTAGAATTGATCGTGACTCAAAATTCGGATAATGTTGAAGTCAATCGAAGTGGTATTTTTCAATATGAGGATGATATTCAAAGGCTGTCCTATCACGGTAATCAGCGGAGATTTGTATCATCTCTACCTAATGGCACTTTCACGCTTAAGTTCGTCCAAGACGGTGAACTAAAGTGGCCAAGATTTGCAATAGAAAGTTGGGAACAAAATCCCAGTTGTGATACATGTGTTAGTCCCATGAATGTAACTATCCTTGAACCGTCCGTCATCGAAGGTGAATGCGAAAATCTTATTCTCAACGGAAATATGGATCAAGGCGTGAAGTATTGGAACCACGATCTCCGGGGAAGTGACCGAGGTGTACTGATCGATCTTCCAACCCTTGGTAGTAATGGTTCTTCAGCAATTGCTATCACCAACAGAACTGATTGGAGTAAGATCGGACAATACCTTGATACTCGCTGCTTCCGCAGTAACCCGGAAAGTATTTATGAAGTTCGTGTCAGTTTTCGACTTGAAAAAGATGGAGTTCAATACTTTTGTGATCGTTTTGATACAGGTGACTTTAGGTGTCCTAAATTGAATCTAAAGTCAACGTCGTACGCATCTTTCGACAAAGAGCACAACCAAGATTACTATGTGACTATTGCCAATACCCTAGTACCAAACGATACTTCTTTTAATAGAATGCATGGTACATTCAGAGTCAATGAGAATCTTTCTTCGACTCAAAGAATGTGGCTATACACAGAATGGGTTCATCCCAGTATTTCGACTTTTATTTTGGACAGTGTATCAGTCCGAAAACGGAATGCGATTTGTCATGGTAACTATGTGATCAATGGAGATTTTGAAACCGGTGATAGCTCCTTCTGGAATCCACATGGATACAGAACTCGGTACAACATTGTTGATAATTATGATGACGGAAAGGCTCTTGAAGTTTTTTCCAAGGCAAATAAGAATGACGGACCAATGTCCAACTTGTACATTGATATGGAATGTATCGAGTTTAATGACAGATTGAAATTCTCCGGCAAGTTTAAAATGAAAGATTTCTCCTCGAGCTTTATACGATGCGACCCAAATAAGTTTGATGACCTTACGGAATGTAGTGTCATCTCATTCTTTTCATCAGGTCACTTGGGAAATGTATATTTGGAAGTTGCTGGTGTAGTAGCATCAGATGCAGAATTATACGATAATTGGACCATCTTGTCGGGCATATTAGTTCTCAATGATGAGAGATACTTTGATTCTAACGAAATGTGGATCAGACTGGAAAACAGCCACCCGGACATTATTGTGCTTTATGATGACATCTCAATCGAATTGATCCCAGTAACTTGCTCAGAGTTGATTCTAAATTCAGACTTTGAAAATGGAACAACTGCTTTCTGGGTTCCTGAAAGCCGAAGTGACGTTCTTGCGGAAATAGTATCACCTGGGGCAGATGGATCTCGTTACGCCGGTATGTTTAGCCATGTCAAAAGTAATAGGAACTACAAAATGGAGCAATATATCGACAGCAGATGCCTAGAAGATGGTCTTAGCTTCATTATAACGGCTGAATTCAAACTTGTAAATAAGACGGATAGTTCTGGTATGTCTTGCAATCCACACGATCGAAATCAATATAGTGGTAGAGCTTGCCCTTACGCTGGGATGTATGCTTCTGGATGTAATAGCGGCGATGGTATCAATGCTATTTTCTGGAATGAGATTGGAGGTTGGGACCCCAACGAATTTAATGCATTTTCATATGAGTTCAAAGTTAGCCCTGAGCTTGCGTCATGCTCTTCAATTCGAATTCGATTTTTAGAGCAGTTATCAGAAGGGGCTGCGCTGATTGTGGATAACTTCAGAGTATCTTTGAAAACAACGGTACCTCCAACTATGTACCCGACATTGTCTCCTACAGTGAAGAAGACAGAATCTCCCACCCCGTTGAAAACAGCCCCGCCAACTTCTGCCAATGTCTTAAGCTGTCCAATGGATGGGACTTCCAAAGATGTTACTGGAATTGAGTTTATTATCTCAAGGTCAAGTCCGAACACACTTTGTACATTAACAAAGGTAATCAATACAAATGGAGTTGAAAAAGTAGTCCCATTGGGAAGATCATATTCTTCATATGACTGGGAAGTATCCGCGGGTGATGTTGCAGGCGAGATATTCAAAAGCGGTGAATTCCCATGCTATGAAATCGGTTGCCAGGTCCATTTGCCCAAGCTTAAAAGCGGTGAACGTTACGAGCTAACAACATTTTCTCATTCTCTCAGTGAAAAGGACGAGATCGCTCGATTATTGGAAACTGCTACATACGGTATAACAGACGAGGATATTCGGCTAATCAAATTGCTACCTTCAAATAATGGTGTCATTGGTAAAATATTTTCTTGGGTCCAAGACCAAATGGATAGCAATATTGTGCCAGTATCAAGTCACCGTGAGTTTTGGAGAAAAGGAGCCAATCCTAGGGTAAGTTTTTTGCTATGTAGCTTCATTATCAATCGCATTGTTTCCTAACCATCTACATTAGCTGCCAAAGGCAGATATAGATGGAACTCCTAGCCACCCATGCGATAAGCATTCTCGCTGGCGTAATTTTGCCTTCGATAGAAATGGTAAGCAACTAAAATGCGTCGAAGTCCTCTTTTATCTTTGACCTTCTCATATTTCATTCCAGACTACATTTGGTGGAGGGATAGCTATATAACTGTGGAAGGACACGGCCCATATATACTGAAAGTGGATGGCGTGTTTAGGACCCAGACAGATACCTTATATATCGTCGATGACCATAGCTACATATTTGATCCCACCTTCCAGTATAGGCTCTGCAATGACCCACAAGACTTCGTGGGTGGGAATCTATATATTGAGATTGAAGATGGTCAATGCAAGAAAACGCAAAATCCGAAGGTTAATGTCGGCTCTTATGAAGCGGTTCACGTTCTTAATCTAACTCAGTATGAGCTTGAAAGAATCGATGTCTATTTAAATGGAGAACAATATATTATTCGTGAAGCTCTTACTGTGGAAGAATGTTCTTCTATCCCGACAGTAAGGGAATGGGGAGACGATAATGTTTACGGTAAACTTGATGATGATTCGTGGCTCATGTTTGATCCTCGTCTTCAATTGGATGATAACTCTCTCCTCAATCCTTTGAATGATGGGGGGTGGATAAAATCACTGACATCGGGTGGGTTGACACAATGTGCAAATGCACCTCGATCCTTCTTAAACGAGGATAGTTGTGTGTTGTCTTCAAATGCCTGTCGATCTACATCAAATAATGGAGACTTCGAAATACTTTTAAACAATGAAACCGTTACCAGACTCAGTAGCACCACTGGTCGATATGTGTATACTATTCATGGCTTAAACGTTGTTGACGAAATTCCAAACAGCAGCTGGAGACTTGAACATCCTTGCACATCAGGTCTAAGATCACGTTGGGAATTGAAAAACACGACATGTCAAATTACTACGTTGATGTCCGCTACGAATGAAAGCCTATCTTTCTTAATTTCTCAAAGTTCTGATTCAAATCCTTACATCCGCGATATTTATTTTCCCCAAAACTTTCTTTGTGATGAAAGTGACGTCAATCCGAATATTGAATTATTGGTTGACGACCAATGTTGGGTTCGAGTCCATCCTGATAAATGGTCGATTTATGATATGACCTTCTGGGTAGGTAGTCATCCAGGCGGCCCTTATCATATAAAGAAATGGTTTCAAAATGAAAACAATAGATATGGAGGTTCATCTCGACTAGTGTTCCCGAATATTCATCATGAAATGAGTAGGTGGGAAGCCAATAAACACCTCTTCTCATTCATCGGACGTTTTGGAGATCCATTGAAGATTAAGGATTTACCAAATATTTTACGAACTGAATCTTTCATCTCTTACTATGATCGAGATTGGACTGGAACAAGCAATAGTCATCTAGTTTGTGGTTCTCCTGGAGAAGTATCTAATGATCCTTTAGAGGGGTTTAAATTTGAAACAAGTAGTGATTTTCAAACTTCTACATTTGGGGATGACCATAGGAGGAATGTATGGCTCATGCTAGCTCTGTCAGCAAAAGATCAACTCAGACAACGCATCGCTTGGGCGTTTTCGCAGGTATGTGAAACTTTTCGATTGTCACGTTCTCAGCTTACTAAATTTCAATAAAAAACATCTAACACCTTGTGGCTAACCATCGAAGCTTCTAGTGGTTGTCCCATCAACAATAATTCGCGACACGCAATTTTCCGAATTTTTCTTGAACTATAATGATATTTTCATTAGGCATGCGTTTGGTAACTATAGAAACATTTTGAGGGAAATTAGTTACAGTCCACTCATGGCCGATAACTTGTCATTTCGCGGATCTAAATCTTCTGCATACGTCTTCGAAACTTCTCGAGTTAAAGTTCAGGCAGATGAAAACTTTGGTAAGTTTCTCATCAGAGTTGAAATGTTTCTTAGATTCAGTTCGTGCCCTCATTTCTTTTTAATATTTAAATAAATGAAGCGAGAGAAATAATGCAATTGTTTTCCATGGGTACTGTTCAATTACAAATGAATGGTCTGCCTAAATTGGACGAAGAAGGGAAGGAGTTACTAGCGTATACCAATGATGATATCATGTCCTTCGCTCGAGCGTGGACGGGGTTTGATCTACAGCGCACGAGAGGTAATATTGATGACATATTTGGAAACAGGCTTGATCCGATGAAAATTGGTAAGTGACTAATAAGTAGATATAATTCCGTTGCATGAACATGAAAACTCAAAAGAACTCATCTCGTATGCTGCTTTAGAGCCAATGTGGCGCGATCGTTTTCCGAAGTCGGACACCACGAATCAATACATAGGCGATTTTTTCTATCCATTATGTGAGGACTTGCCATCAAGACCTCATCTCATGAAGGGTGCAAAATATAGATTTCTTGCTGGTTCAAGAATTCCTGAGTTGATGTATGAACCCATTAACATGGCCTCTCTTGAGTCTTTTGAAACTTTGGTTTTGGGTGTAAATTCAACTCTACGAAATATTTTGTGCAATAGCGATGGTACAGGGACATGCAATTTTCAGAATAACGTCCGTCTATCAGACACTATAGCTGAATGTTTTGGCCTAGAATGTTCTATTGATTCGCCAAGAGTTGTCCAGGTCGATTCTGATGCGTTCTATGAGTTTGTGAGACCTCCTTGTGTATCTCATGCATTTTACAATGAGGCTGCTAAAATTTCCGATAGAGACCGAAAGTATACGATGTGTGCAAATTCTCTTTTGCCCGTGGCAGCAGAAGCGTGTTGTTCTTTTGGTGACATATCTGCATATAGGCAAGGTTCTTTATTCACAGAAGAACGAATGACGCAGAGTAGTGCTGAAGCTCATTGTTCAGCTGAGGGTAAATACCTTTGCGACTTTGCGAGAGTTAATGGAGATTGGAGATTTAACCAAATGTATTTCTGGACAAACAAAGAATGCAAAGTACAAGTCAAGATTGACAGCAATGGGATGGGTGCAGTCGTTCACAATGCTATTAACACTCCTCAAATCACTTTGCATGTAAACGCCGAGAATGAAAATTGGTAAGGACCATGTGCATTTTATTGAACATCGTATTGTAAGTCTCTTTTCTTACTCAGGGTCTCTCTGTATAGGTTCAAGCTAATGTGGGAGAATGGTAAATACCCATCACCCAAAAACAATTGTGATGGAGTTTGTGAGCTAATTTCTGACGGATCCTGTCTTTGTGATACACGGTCTGTTATGAGTCGCGTTTTTGCTTCTGACCCTGAAAGTAGTGCAGATGCTTTGAATCGACTATACATAGGAGCCGTTGATCCGAGAGCCCGAATCGACATTTCTTTCACTTCTTCTTACAATGCAGTAACTGGTATCACAACTCATCTCATTAATAACACGTACAACACAGATACTGTCTTCGAATTTTATGACGACAAGGGCAGACTTTACTTTTTGGCGAATAAGGCCTCCAACGTTCAGATTCGGGATGCTAATGGTTCATATACAGGATTCTCCTTTAGAAACACTCCTCATTTTATGAATTTCATACCAGCTGAAACGTCCCTCAGGGATGCACAATATGAATCTGAGGCTGTCATAGATCACTATTTTTACCACGACAACACTGCTCCATTTCTTTCAAAGCGTTTGATTCAGAGGCTGGTCAATTCGAACCCAAGTCCTAGATATATCAAAGCTGTATCCACTGCGTTCAAAGAGGGATTTTATGAGGCTAATGGTAAAAAATTTGGGAAAGGTAAATATGGTGATCTCGCAGCGACTTTTGCTGCGATCTATCTTGATCGGGAGGCGCGAAGTATTTTGTTAGACAAAGATCCTGTTCAGGGCCAATTGCGGGAACCCATTCTGAAGATCACATCGTTATTACGAGGAATGCAGTTTCACAGTGAATTTCCAGTAACAGAACTTAGTACCAGTGTTGGTCAAAATATTGGCCAAGTGCCGTATGGATTTGAATCTGTCTTCAGTTTTTTCTTACCTGAATTTCAACCATATGGTAGGATTGGCGATGCTTCTCTTGTATCTCCAGAAGGAACCCTGTTAGATATGCCAAAGGTAATCGGTATTGTGAATGGATTGCTGAGCATTACTCGGTATGGCTTATCCCAGTGTGATGGAGGCTTTGGTGAATACTGGTGTCATTCACGGTACTATGGCCAAAATGTTTATGGTAGAATAGACTACAACAAAACATCACTTGAAGAAAATTTCCAGTTTGAAACGTTTGAAGGGCCTTCTTTATCTGGTGGGTTTGACTCACAATGGATCGGGCGAACGAACTATAGTATTCTAGACAACCCTTGGTCAAGATCCGTTCGATTTGTGAAATTCGTTGATAGCAAGGGCAATCAAAATAATCATGTGCTGGAGCCCCCAAATAATTGGTGGGCTGGTTTCGCTTATAGTCCAAAAATATACAGTATGGGAAATACTACCGTCGTCAAATTTGAATATTTTGCTTCTTTATCAAATGGAGAAACACATGCTGGAGGCGCTATCGGTTACGTAGGAAATGAACAAGTTGACCTTGTCGAGCATCAAAATTGGTTGCTGAATGATCTTCCTGGAGACCAAAATGCAATAATGTCAGCACAAAATAAATGGATTACGTGTCAAGTGCTGATTCCTTCAGAAATCAATGTGTTTCGAATCGTCTTGTCCGATCTTCGTTCAAGTGGAAGAGCCTACTTTGACAATATTCAGATAGGAATAGGTACAGAGACAACGTGTACTGGAGTTGTTCTCGATCAGAGATCACCCCCAGGGAATGTTGGGAAATCTGCGGTCATAGTCGATGAATTGGCAACTCTTCTCACTGCTGGTCGTTTAACTTCATCGAGTAGAAGTTTGATTCGTAAAGCATACGACGAAGCAGCAGGAGGCCCGAATGACAAGTTGAGAATAGCCCAGCAGCTTATCTTGACATCATCTGAATTTCGTAAGTTTGTGTTTCTTTTTTCTATTCTTTCGCTGAATATCACATCTAATGTTTTTATTTAGATACTACTGATATTTCCGAGCAAAACTCTTCAGCACGTGATGATGTGGCATTCCCTACGAGTACTGGGAAGCCCTATCGTGCTATAGTGTACATCATGCTTTCTGGAGGATCTGACTCCTTCAATATGCTTGCGCCGTACAGCTGTTCTAAAGGTAAGGACTTGTATCAGGAGTATCAAGACGTTAGAAAGCAAGTTGCTATGACGAAGGCTACATTGCTTCCAATTGAATCTGGTACCGAGCAAGTTTGTGAGACGTTTGGTGTGCATTATGAATTGCCGGTGGTTAGAGATCTTTATAACCAGGGAGATCTGTTGTTTTTTGCTAATACTGGTGTGATGTCGAAGCCTGTGGATAAAACAAACTACAATTCATTAACAAATGTTCAGCTATTCGCTCATAATCATATGCAACAAGAGTCCAAGAGAGTAGATCCATATGATCATGCTGATGGCACTGGTATTCTTGGTAGAATAAGTGATGTCTTGACAAAACTCGGTCATAACGTCGGAAGCTTCAGTATTGATAGATTTAGTGTTGCACTAGTGGGTAAAGCAGGTGTAACAGATGCTCCAATGATTGTCGGTAGAAATGGGATACAGGAGTCCAAAATGGGTGAGATTGCAGATATATTTAGTCTTCTTCATAACAAAACGGATAGCAAAAGCGGGTTCTTTGCCGAATCCTGGTCATCAACGCTAATGGAGTCATTGACTATAAATCGTCTACTCAGAGAGGAATTAGAAAATGTCACAACTAGCACAACTTTTCCTGAAGACAACTATTTGGCTTCTCAATTGAAGACTGTAACTAGGTTAATTGCAACAAGAAAAGAACGTGGAGTGGATACAGATACATTTTATGTAGAAATGGGTGGTAAGATTTACGAACTACTTAGGTTGTTTCAAATATTTTTGTTTCTCAGACTTACAAGAATGTCATCTTTTCTCAGGCTTTGACACACATGCTACAGTCGAAGAAAATTTGAGTAATTTGTTTCCTTCCTTGAATGATGCGCTAAATTCTTTTACTAATGAATTAGTCGCTATGGACTTGTGGGATAATGTCACGGCCATTCAAGTCTCAGATTTTGCGAGAACACTAGAGCCCAACAGTGGTGATGGTACAGATCATGCATGGGGAGGGAACTACATGATGTTTGTGAGTGTTTTGTGTTAATAGAAGAATGTTTGTAATGAAACTTGATGTGCTTTCTAATTTTTATCGTTTGATAGGGAGGGAAGGTAAAAGGAGGGCGGATTCTAGGCAAGTATCCTAGTGAGTTGAAAGAGGGCCCTTTCGTACTATCTAGGGGACGGATCATTCCAACACTTCCGTGGTGAGTATGCTGATTTTATTTCCATGACTAGTTTATTGAGCACAATTGATGCTAATTTTGTGTGCATACAGGGATGCTGTCTTTCTTGGTATTGCAGATTGGATGGGAGTTCCAAGTAGTGCATTTCAAGACGTTTGTCCAAACATAGCCAACTTTAACTCTTCCTACATTATAAATAGCTCTGATATGTTTGATTTCCCGACTGAGATGCCATCGGTGGCTCCGACCTATTCTCCCACTCCACAATTCTACCGTACTTGTCGCCAACGAAAGCTTAGTAAAAACAGGAAACTGTGCCTTAAAAAAAGTGGATGCCGATGGGTTAGTGGCGTGCATTGGACACAGCGTTGTCAGCCCATCACCCCTGCTCCGACGGCACAGCCATCAAGCAGCCCGACAAGCTTGCCAAGCTCATCTCCGACAGTCGTATTACGTACGTTTGCGAAAGCAGATCTGGTGGTTACTTGTCCTTTCAACAATACAAAAGTGGAGGAGACTTTGAGTTCTGGTTTGATCACTGATCTTCAAACGAATGAATTATCGTTCGACGTATATGTTACGATTTTAAGTGATGTGTCATGCACAGGTGCAGATCGCCGTCTGGAGAGTTTGAATGTGGAAGCATTGATTGATTCGACAGTGACCATAATCGGTGATTCGTCAAGCTACAGTCCCAGCCTGCTTGTCGATGCTGTTACAAATGTCAAGGGTGATACATTCACAGTGACTAATACGGAGCTTATTGAATCTCCATCCGCGGCACCAAGTGCATCTCCATCATCATCACCGACCTTGAAGCCATCTGAGTTACCGTCCAATGTTCCCACGACATCATATGCACCTTCATCAAGTCCAACACCACAATCGTACTTAGTCTGTCGTAAAAGACAATTGAACAAAAAGAAGAAATTATGCATCCGAACAAGCGGTTGTCGCTGGGTTCTTGGCGTGCACTGGACAAAGCGTTGTCAGCCCATCGCCTAGGGACTGAATTGTTTCATCAATCATTATATGAAACATGCATCTAGGCGATTACAAGTTGCTATACAAATCCTCCGAGTCAAGCAATATGTTAGTAGTAGGTTGAACATTGATATTTACAAATTTTTGATTTTTTTTTCAGGAAAAAAAAACAATTGCATCAATTAAGTCTTGGTGTTGCAGAATGGATGGGAGTTCCACGTAGTACATTTCAAGACGTTTGTCGAAACATTGCCATTCTTCCCACATGATAAATAGCTCGGAGATGTTTGATTTCCCGACTGAGATACCATCGGTGGCTCCAAGTGAGAGCCCATCTGAGCCGCGAACTCGATCTCCGACTAAGTAAGTAATATCAGGCGTTCAATCGTCCCTCACGTTACCCAGGAAGCACCCAACCGTTGCACCAACTGGACCACCAAGTTCTCGACTGTACACGTCACCTTCACACTTACCCAGTGAATCTCCATATCTGCTTCCGACGCAATTGCCGAGTCAACAGCCGTCCATTCGTCCCTCACGCTTACTCAGTAGCCATCCGTAGGTTGCATCAACGGGAACACCAAGTTTTCGACACCAAGTACTTTACCAAGTCACAGTCCATCTTGTACATCGCTCAACCTAACCATGAAAATAGTTACAGAACAAGTCGAAGTAGCATAATCGAATCTGAACTCCATATGGTTGGCCCCTTAGTGCAGTTATTCAAACTTTTTTATGTGTACATGTCAAAAGTATGTATCGTAAAGTAAATATATGTTTTTCGTAATCTGCAAGTATTTTTTGAAGTGGTCGATTGATTTGCATTGAGCATTATGTATCAGATTTATCCCAATTGCTCCTCACTCGGCTGCAGCAATCTTCCCATGCTTTTCTGTACGCCGAACACAAATGTTCCTTATGGTCTCGTCTAGACAAGCACCATTGTATGGCGCAAGCTTCTTTTGCGCATAGTTTTTGTTCCGGTGGTGCATCGTTTTTCTGAGCTTCTCGTCTACCCTTTCCAGTATAAACGAATGTCATTCTAATGGGGATGAGAGTGATCTTACTTATTGCTTATCTGTTTACGTTGAAATGAATGAATGTATATGAATCGATCAATCGTTCGTTGTTGACTCTTGACTCTCGAGTCTCGAGTGTTGACTCTTGACTCCTTTTCGGAAATACTTGTCAGTGGCGGAAAACTTGTCAGTACAAAAACACGACCCCGACCCTGTCATTCCCGCACCCATTAAGCTTTGCAAGACTATAACTCCTATAATATCCAATCGTTTAGACTCCTACAACATCTCAACGGAAGCCCATCTCTTAAGTAATCATCCA